>Ga0209254_10001999_pt1 | contig 18497 bp, 13 predicted proteins | sample FrelakmetDIP11DI_FD_187148 | JGI IMG/M metagenome (GOLD analysis project Ga0209254, IMG submission 187148) | Freshwater lake sediment microbial communities from the University of Notre Dame, USA, for methane emissions studies - DIP11 DI (SPAdes)... | ecosystem: Environmental > Aquatic >...
CCCGGGACGTTCAAGGAAATTCCCGCCGATCAGCGCGCCTTCGCCAAGAGCTATTTCCTGGGCGGATTCGAGGTGTCTCTGGCTTTGGCCTATCTCAACGACGGCCGGGCGGCCAAATCCCTGGAGACGCTCGAGGCTTACCGCAAGGGCGGCGGCCAGCCCGACGGCCGCTTCTTCTATGCCCTGGCCGGAGCTCAGGCCAAGCTGGGCCGGACGAAGGAAGCCTTGGAAAGCTATCTCGAAGCGGCCGTCGCCCGGCATAAAGACGCCGCGGACAAGGCCAAGGCCGTCTTTGTCGCCCTCAACGGCAGCGAGACGGGCTTTGGCGCCGCGCTCGAAGCCAAGGAACGCGAGCTTCCTTTTAAGGTCGCGCCGTTCAAGCCCTTGGCCCAATGGAAGGGCAAGGCCGTTCTGGCCGAGATCTTCACCGGCTCGGAATGCCCGCCCTGCGTCGGGGCCGACCTGGGCTTTGACGGCCTGATCGAATCCTTCCCGGACGAGTATCTGGCCGTCCTGGAATACCACTTGCCCATCCCCCGTCCGGACCCGATGATGAATGCCGCGACGAAGAAGCGGCAGGGCTTCTACGGGGTCAACAGCACGCCCACGGTATTCATCGATGGTGAGGCGAAGCAGGGCGGAGGCGGCAGCCGGGGCATGGCCGAGGAGAAGTACAGGCAGTATGCCGCCGAGATCGCGCCCCGTTTGAACGCGGCTCCCGGAGTCGGTCTCACGGTGGAGGCCAAGCGCGCGGGCGACGAGGTCAGGGTCAAGTGCGGATTCGACCGGGTCGCGGCCGGGGCCGAATACTCGGTCGTCCTCGTCCAGGGCGAAGAGAAATATCGGGGCTCGAACGGCATCGTCTTCCACAAGCACGTCGTGCGCGACCTGGCCTCGCTCGACCCGAATGAGGCGGGCCGGGAGGTCGTGTTCAACCTGGCCGCCTCTGAAAAGACGACCGACCAATACTTGACGAATTTCGAGAGGACCTACGACCGGATCCCGAACTTCAAGTTCCCCGAACGCCACCACCTGATCGGGCGTCAGGGCTTGATGGTCGTCTTCTTCGTCCAGGACAGGGCGACGAAAAAGGTCCTCAACGCGATAACGGCTGAAGTGAGATAAACGGCCTTCTCCGGCCGGGCGGCCAGGGCTATTCGACCGGGACGTTTCCGCTCAAGGACACGATGGGGCGGACTTTGCCCGCGGCCGTCCGGGGCAGGGAAGCGGCGAAGATCACTTCGACCCGGGCGTCCTCTCCGAAGGCTTGGCGGAACTTGGCCGTCAGCCGGGCTCGGGTCTGTTCCCGGTCGCAGGCATCCTTGGCCAGAAGCGACACTCGAAAGCTCAGCGACGCGACCTGGACGACCTGGTACTGCCACACCGCGGATTCTTCCCTGAGGAGGGTGTGGACCGCCTGGGGGTGAAGCCGCCTCCCCGACGGAAGCTTGATCCAGTCGTCCGATCGGCCGGCCGGGTAGGACATCAGAGGGAGGGTCCGTCCGCAGGCGCAGGAGCCGGCAGAGAGAGAGGCGATGTCTCCTAGCCGGTAATTCAGGATGACCATGGCCCGGTTGACGAGGTTGGAGACGACGACCTCGCCGTCCGGGCCGGACGGCAGGGTCCGGCCCCGGGAGTCCACGATTCTCAGGGGATGGACGTCCTCGTTGATGTGATAGCCTCGGTGCGCCGGGCATTCGAATCCGATGCGGCCGATTTCCACGGCATTGTAGGACCCGTAGCATTCGGTTCCGAACCGGGCCTTCATCATCCGCCGGGCCGGCTCGGACACGCCGTCACCCCCGAATCCCACGACCTTCGGAGGAGCGTAGGTCCGCTCGTTTTCCGACAGATAGGCGAATAATTCCTCGATGTAGGAGCCGTAGCTCTGGATCACCTCGGGCCCGAAAGCCGTCAGCTCGGGGACATTGCGGACGGGAGGGTCGTACATCGACAGCTTCTGTTTGGCGGGGATGAGCCAGCCGGGCAGAAGAGTCCGGTCCCTCCAGAAGTTTTTGTGCTTGTGCACGGACGAATGGGGCGAGAAGATCAGGGTCTCCTTGTATCTCATCCCGCGTCCGACGGCGGCCAGAAGGACGGCCCGATACCGAGCCTGGTGGGCCGCGTTGTTCAAAACAGAGACGGGATCATGATAGATGGTCAGGGGCGCGCCGGAGCTGCCGCTCGTGGAGAGGACCAGACAGCGCGACAGGCGGATACCCTCGGAGACGAAATCCTCCGGAGCTTCCTGGATCGCCTTCCGCTCGAGGATGGGCAGGCGGGCCAGGTCGTCCGCGGTTTTGAAATCCAGCGGGGTCAGGCCCAACCGGTCCAGGGTTCGACGGTAATAGGGCACATGCTCGTAGGCGTAGGCGACCATGCTCCGAACGCGTCTAGCCTGGTCGCGCCGGATGGCTTCGCGCGGCTTGTATACGGAACGCGCCTGGCCGATCACCTGCGCCGCCAGGTAGGCGTTCCACCACAGTCGGCTGATGAGCATTCCGTTCCTCTCGGGCGAACCGCTTCATTTATATGCGGGCCGAACGGAACTGTCAACGGCGAGCGGAGAGCGTTGAGCCCATCCGAAGGAGCGGTTGCCTTGGACCGAAAAAAAGTCCACAATATCCGGGAGAGAGCGGCGGATGAGGAAATCGACTCCGGCCCAGGTCGCCCGGCAAGCCGTGTTCCAGGTTGTCCTGTGGGCCGTGACGGCCTGGCTGCTCTATCCCCTGATCGTCCTGGACTCGGTGACCTTCTACAACGCCAAGTCCTATCTCTACCGGACCGCGGCCGGCATCGTCATCATGATCATCCTCCTGGGCAAGACCATCTTCGACCTGTTCTTTCCCCAGGAAGTTTCCAGGAAGAAATCCGTGCTTTATACCGTCATGCTGACGCTGTACAGCCTGGCCATCACCGGCGGGATCATCTTCATGGTCGTCCGCATGGCCATCCTCTTTTTTAAAGAGAACCGGTCCGGCGGGTCGATCTTCTAAGCTTTCCGCACTCCCGCTTCGCCGCGACAAAAAGGGCGCGGTCTATTTTTCGGGGCCTTCGATCTTGAGCGGACGGAAGGGGGCGAGCGGCGAGAAGCCCGCTTCCTGAAGCTTCTTCTTGAAGCCCTCGACCTCGGTCTGGAAGAAGGCGTTGAACTTTTCGAGAAACGCAGCCGCCCTCGCCTTGACCTTGTCGAACTTGACCAGGGCCGCTTGACCGGCGGGCTCGAGGCCGCTCCGCGTCAATTCGCCGGCAGCCTGGCGGACCTGGCTTTGGAGGCCCGCCGACCGGTCGGAGATCCCCTGCTTGGCCGGAGTCGGATTCAATTCCTCGGCCATGGCCTTGAGCTTGGCCTCGAGCTCGCCGCCCGCCTTGGCCAATTCCATCGATTGGGGATTGCGGGCCGCGCGAAGAGCGTCCTGGACGGTCTTCAACGACTGCTGAGTCTCCTGGATGCGGCGCTGGGCCGACTGGACCGTTTCCGACAGACGGGTCGCGGCTACGCCCAGACCGTGGTTAGCTTTCAGTACGGCCGGGTCGACGGTGAACCGCGGGTCGGATTTGACCTCGAATGCCTGGCTGGCCTCCTCACCGTCGTACTTGACCTTGACCGTATAGGTCCCGGGGAGGACGGTGAGCCCGCCGCCCCCGCGGCCGAATTCGAACATGGCCGCCTGCTCGGACGGCGGCCCGCCCGGACGGCCTTCTTCCCTCGGGGGCAAGACCTCCCGGAAATTCCAGTAAACCCGGTTGAGGCCCTTGTTCTCCGTCCCGTTCATCCGCCCGACGAGCTGGCCCTGGCTGTCGTGGATGGTGATGGCCACCCGCGATGAACCTGCTTCCGGGCCAGGGCCGCGGAAGGCGCCTACCCCGCTCATTCTTCTCATCATGGCCATGGCCTCTGCGGACATGGCCGGCTCGGCGGGCGCTTCTTCCCCTTCCTTCTTCGGAACGGGGAGGAGATGGTAAGTGAAGCATGCGCCGGTCCGCTTGTTTTCGCCCATGAAGACTCCGTCCCCGGGGCTCATGTACGAGCTGAAACCGCCCTGCTGGAACTCGATGGCGTCCGGGACCTTGAACAGGTGGAGCTTCTTGGCCTGGACCGCCTCTGAGATCTCCCGCAGGGGAGAGATGTCGTCCAGGACATAGAGCGAGCGGCCGTGCGTGGCGACGAGCAGGTCGTTCTCGCGCGGATGGACGGCCAGGTCGAAGACGGGCGTCGTCGGGAATCCCGCCGTCCACTTCATCCAGGAGGAGCCGCCGTTGAAGCTCATGAACAGACCGAATTGGGTTCCCAGGAACAGGAGGTTCTTATGGACCGGGTCCTCGGCGACGGCCTTGCAGAATCCGTCGATCTCCGGCGCGGCCAGGCTCTTCCAGGTCTGGCCGAAGTCCCGGGTGACGAAGATGTAGGGAGTCCAGTTGCCCCGCTGGTGGTCGTCGAAGACGGCGTAGGCCGCGGCCGGGTCGAAGTGCGACGGCTCGAGATGGGGCACCAAGGAACCGGCCGGCACGGCCGGCTTTTTTCCGGCATGGAGCTTGGTCGAAACGAGGGCCCAGGTTCGGCCTCCGTCCCGGGTCAGTTGGATGTTGCCGTCGTCGGTCCCGACCCAGATCACTCCCTCCTGGAGCGGGCTGGGGGCGATGGCGGTGATCGTGCAGTGGTTCTCGGCGTTGGTCACGTCCAGGGTCAGCCCGCCGCTCTCAGCCTGCTTGAGCTTGGCCGGGTCGTTCGCGGTCAGGTCGGAACTGATGATCTCCCAGGTGCGGCCCTTGTCCGGACTCCTGTGGACGAATTGGCTGCCGAGATAGATCGTGGCCGGACGGAAGGGGTCGACGGCGAACCCGGCGTTCCAACTGTAGCGGGCTTTGACCTCGGTCTCGGTGGGGACGATGGTCCGGCTGAGGCCGGTGGCGACGTTGAAATAGTAGAGGCTGCCGCCCTGGGACATGCCGTAGCCGGCCTGGGAGTCCTCGGGATCGGGCCAGGTGTCGAAGCCGTCGCCGCCGCCCACGGATGTCCAGAGATACGCGGGCAGCCCCCGCTCCTTGAGCGAATAAGCCGGGCCGCGCCAGGAGCCGTTGTCCTGAAGCCCGCCGTAGAGGTTATAGGGCGTCTCCATGTCGTACCGAATGTGGTAGAACTGGCCCAGGGGAAGGCTCTCGGCGAAACGCCAGCTCCGGCCCCGGTCGGTGCTGATCACCACGCCGCCGTCGTTGCCGACAACGAGCAGGTGGCCCTGGGGGTGGATCCATAGGGCGTGGAAATCGGAATGGGCCTGGTTGAAGGACGTCAGGTTGGCGAAGGTCTTGCCCGCGTCCTCGCTGACCAGCATCTGGCTCTGGAGCATGTACAGGATGTTCTCGTTGGCCGGGTTGACCCAGATGCGGCAATAATAGAACGGCCGGTTGTTGATGCCGTCCTGGTCGTTGGCCACGGTCCACGTCTGTCCCCCGTCAACGGACCGCAGCAGGACGTTCTTCTTGGCCTCGACCAGGGCGTAGACGATTTCGGGCCGGCCCGGGGCGAAGGCTATGCCGATCCGGCCGAGCTCGCCCTTGGGCAGGCCGTTCTTGTCGGTGAGCTTTGTCCAGGTTTCGCCGGCATTCGCGGTGAGGTATAACCCGCTGCCCGGCCCGCCGGAGCGGAAGGACCAGGGGAACCGGCGGTGGTCCCACACGGCGGCCAGGATCTTGTTGGGGTTCACGGGGTCCATGGCCATGTCGGCCACGCCCGTCGTTTCATCTATATAAAGGACCTTGGCCCAGGTCCGGCCTCCGTCGCCGGTCTTGTAAAGGCCCCGTTCCGGGCTGTCGCTCCAGGTCGGACCCAGGGCGCCCACGTAAGCGACCCGCGGGTCGCGGGGGTCGAGCAGAATCTTGCACACCTTGTCGGTCTTTTCGAGTCCCAGGTTTTTCCAGGTCTGGCCGCCGTCCAAGGTCAGGTACACGCCCCGGCCGACGCCGACGCTGTTGCGGGGCGCGGCTTCGCCCGTGCCCACCCAGACGACATCCGGGTTGGAGGGATCGATGGCGATGGCCCCGATGGAGGACACCGGCTGGTCGTCGAAGACCGGCGCCCAAGTCAGGCCGCCGTTGACCGACTTGAACACGCCGCCGTCGGCCCCGCCGACGTAGATGATGTTCGGGTTGGACGCGACGGCGTCTATCGCGCCGATCCGGCCGCTCATGTTGGCCGGTCCGACGAGCCGGGGCTTCAATCCCGACAGCAGCTGCGGGTCGATCACGCCGGCCGTCAGGACGCCGGCCAGGACAGTCAGGAAAAAGAGGGCGGCCAAGGCTTTTTTGAGACAGAGTTTCACGGGGCCTCCTTGTCGGTCGATATCACCGTATTTTAGACGGGCTCCGGCAGGGACTTCTTCCCAGTCCTTGGCGTGTCCCGGACAGAACCTGTTCCGATGCGCCGGATGCGAAGCGGCTCGACTTCGAACCGTTATTTTTTCTCCCCGCCCAGACCCTGGAAATTGATCATGGGGATGACGCCCTGGGGGAGGATGCCCCATTGGATGTTCGGCGCCAGGCGCTGGACGAATTCCCACTGGATGATGGTCGGGTTCTTGCTCAAGGCCGCCTGCCGGATCTCGATGCTCCGCCCGTCTCCCTCGGCGGCCACGATCTTCTGTTCCTTGCGGATCTTTTCCTGCTCGAGCTTGTTCTTCTCGGTGGAGATGTTCTCCAGGGCGATTTGCTTCTCCTCGAGAGTCTTAGCGTACTCCGGGGTGAAGGTGATGTTGCGCAGGATGACCTCGTCGAGGATCAGGCCGTTGGCGTCGAACTTGGGCTTGATCTCGTCGAAAAGCACCTGCTGGGCTTCGTAGCTCTTCTTGGTGTAGAGGTCGTAGGCGGCGAAGCGGGTGGGGACGCGGCGTCCCGAGCCGCGGATCTCGGTCTTGACCACTTTCTCCACGTACTCCGATTCCGTCCCCAGGTTCTGCAGGATCCAGGCGGCCTTGCCGGGCTGGATCATGAACCGGGCGGTCAGGCCGATCTTGATCTGTTGGCCGTCCGAGGTGAGGGCGGAGACGATGATGTCGGGGTAGTCGGCCTGGCTCTCCGAGGGGATGTCCGAGGCCTCATAGGTCTTCTTGATGGTGGGATACAGGACCACCCGGTCCACGAAGGGGAAAATGAAGTGCAGGCCCGGCTTCAGCTCGGACCGGACCGCTCCCAGCCTCTTGACCACGCCCACCGTCCCGGCTTGGATGATGACCACGGATTGGACGATGAGCAGGATCACGGCGGCTGCGATCAGGCCGCCGGCCACCAGCTTGCCCCGGCCTTGAAGCGCGCCGGACAGGCCGCCCGAATTCATCCGGCCTTTGGACGCCAGCCCCAGAATGACCAGGGCTCCCAGGATGAAAAAGACAAAATAGCCTAGCATGAGTCCTCCTCCAGGATGGAATGTGCGAACACGAGAATCGGTCATTATGTACTTCGATGCCTTCCGAAAGTCAACCCTTAGATCGGTGACACACAACACGTATACCGATTTTTTGTCCCTCGAAATTCGGGAAACAAGATGTCTGTCACCGAATTGACTCGGAGCCGCGTCTGAGCTATAAATTTCGGATGACTCACGCCCCAGCCTTCGACAACGACCGCTATCTCGAGCTGCAGACCGAATCGATCCTGGAGAGGGTCGGCCGGTTTCCGGATAAACTTTACCTCGAATTCGGGGGGAAGCTTCTGTTCGACTACCACGCCGCCCGGGTCCTGCCCGGCTACGACCCCAACGTCAAGATGCACCTCCTCAGGAACCTCAAGGACCGGGCCAACATCCTGTTGTGCATCTACGCCGGGGACATCGAGAAGCGGAAGGTCCGGGCGGATTTCGGGATCAGCTACGACGTCGACGCCCTGAAGCTGATCGACGACCTCCAGGACTGGGGGCTGGAGACGACGGGCGTCGTCATCACCCGTTTCGAGAACCAGTCCTCGGCCAAGGTCTTCAAGAACAAGCTCGAGCGCCGGGGACTGCGGGTGTACACCCATTCCTTCACCAAAGGCTACCCGACCGACGTGGACCTGATCGTCAGCGACGAAGGCTACGGCGCCAACGAATGCATCCAGACCGACAAGCCCCTGGTCATCGTCACCGGGCCGGGTCCGGGCAGCGGCAAGCTGGCCACCTGCCTGTCCCAGCTGTACCACGACTACCGCCGCGGCCGGCACTCAGGCTATTCCAAGTTCGAGACGTTCCCCATCTGGAACCTGCCCCTGAAGCATCCGGTCAATGTGGCCTATGAAGCCGCCACGGCTGATATCGGCGATTTCAACCTGGTGGACCCGTTCCATCTGGAGGCCTGCGCCGCCTCGGCGGTCAACTACAACCGCGACGTGGAGGTCTTTCCCGTCCTCCGCCGCATCCTGGAGAAGATCACGGGGGGCGAGGCCTTTTACCGGTCGCCGACCCAGATGGGCGTCAACTGCGCCGGGCTGGCCATCCGCGACGACGAGGCTGTCCGGGCAGCGGCCCGCCAGGAGCTCGTCCGGCGCTATTTCCGTTACCGGTGCGAGTACGTCCTAGGATTCGTCGAAAAAGACACGGTCGAGCGGGCCGAGCTGCTCATGAAGGAGATGGAGGTCAAGCCCGAGGACCGGCGGGTGGTCGAACCGGCCCGCCGGGCGGCTGAGGAGGCCAAGACCACGGGCAAGGGCAACAACGGCATCTTCTGCGGCGCGGCCCTGGAGCTCCCGGACGGCTCGATCGTGACGGGCAAGAATTCGACCCTGATGCACGCCGCCTCGAGCTTGATCCTCAATGCGATCAAAACCCTGGCCGGGGTCCCGGACCGCATCCACCTCCTGTCTCCGGGGGTCATCGAATCCGTGGCCCGGGTCAAGGAGGATATCCTCGGGGCGAAAACGGTCAGCCTGGACGTGGCCGAGGTCATCATCGGCCTGAGCATCAATTCGTCCTTCAATCCCACCGCCCAGATCGCCCTGGAAAAGCTGAAGGAGCTGAAGGGCTGCGAGGTCCATCTGACGCACATCCCCGGCCCGGGGGACGAGGCCGGATTGCGCCGGTTGGGGGTCAACGTGACCAGCGACCCCAGCTTTCCCAGCAAGAACCTCGTCTTCGCCTGACCGGCACCGACCGCGTCAGCCGGAATGCCGGCCCGCGATCCAGTCGGCCGGCGGGCCGATGATGTAGCCGCGCTTTCCGGATTTCTTGGCCTGGAAGAGCAATCCGTCCACTTGAGCCAGGACGGCCTCCGGGTCCGGCGCGCTTTCTCCGCCGACCGACAAAGCCCCGCACGAGACGGTGATCTCGGCCGACCGGCCGCCCACCGGGATGGAGTAGGTCGTCTTGGCGATCCTCTGCACGACGGATTCGAGCGCTTCCCGGTCTGTCCCGGGCAGGACGACCAGGAATTCATCGCCCCCATAACGGCCGACGGCGTCGATTTGCCGGGTTTGGGCTTCGATCTTTCGGGCCACCGCCCGCAGGACGATATCACCCGAGACATGACCCAGCTTGTCGTTGATCCCCTTGAAGTCATCCAGATCGATGATGATCAGCCCGAACGGCTGTCTCGGCTGGGAAGAGGCGGGGGCCCGGCACTCTTCCTCCAGGCGCATCAGGATGGCCAGCCGATTCCAAAGGCCGGTGAGCGGGTCGTGTGTGGCCAGCCGCGCCAGCTCTTCGTTAGCCTCGACGAGCTTGTCGGTCCGCTCGGCGACGACCCGCTCCAGGTCGGCCGCGCGCTGCCGGAGAAGTCTGGTCCGGCCCCGGAACAGGCCGACCACGGCCGCGGCGACAACGGCCAGGGCCGCCAGGCGGAACCACCAAGTGAGCCAGAACGGCGTGTGGATGCGGATGGGAAGGACGGTCTGTTCCCCCCATTTGCCCGGTTCGGTGCCGGATTGGAGAATCAGCTCATGCTTGCCGGGAGGGATGTTGGTGTAGCGGAGGCTTCCGCCCCTCCGCGTGATCAGCCAGTCCTCTTCCATCCCCTCCATGCGCGACCGGTACAGGGACGCGCGCCGTCTTTTAAAGGACAGAACGGAGACCCGGAAGGTGATGTTCCGGTCGCTCCAGGGCAGGTCCAGGGACTTGGGGTAGGGGATGACCCGGCCCGCGAGCTCTGCGGCTTCCACGACCAGGGGGGCCGGGGTGACAGCCGTGGACAGCTGGTCAAGGTCGATCCGGGACACGCCGCTGACCGTGCCGATCCAGATCGTGCCGTCGGGTTCGGCCAGGAACCCGAATTGATTGGTTTCCAACCCGGCCAGCCCGTCCTCCAGGGTGAACGGTTCGAATTCGCCGGAGCCGAGGATCCGCAGCACGCCGTTGGAGGCTCCGACCCAGATCGTTCCCTGCTTATCTTCGTCCACGAAATAGACCTGGCTGAAGTTGAAGCCCGGCTCGCCCTTGATCGGGCGCCATTCGCCTCCGGGCTCGCGGACGAATAGGTCCCCTTCGGTGCCGACCCACAACCGGCCCCGTCGGTCCTCCCGCATGGCGATGATGTGCGTTCCGGCCGGCACGGGCAGGCCGTCGTCGATCTCATGAAGGGTGAGGCCGTCGCTGGTCAAGACCCGGCCTTCGGCCCCGACCCAGACCCCGCCCGCGCGGCGGGGGATGACCGCCCAGGTGTGAAGGATCGGCTTGCCCTCGGCGGACTGCGTCCAAGACGTCCACCGTCCGGCGCCGTCCCTGACGGACAGCGATGCGGCGGGGTCCGTCCCGGCCAGCCAGACCCGCCCCTCATTGTCCAGACACAGCGTGTTCACCTCCTGGCGGGGGACGGGGAGGGCTCGGGGGAGATGCTCGAACCGCTTGCGGCCCGGCAGCAGGACTTGAAAAGCCGTATCGGTCATGACCCACAGCTCGCCCCGGGGCGAGGGGAGTGCGATCCAGACGAAGTCGTTGGCCAGGCCGTCCCGCGTAGTGAGGGTCTCGAGGACCCGGAATCCTCCCTCGACCTGGCAGCGGGCCAGCCCCTTCATGGTGCTCATCCACAGCTCGCCGCGCCGGCCCGAGGGCCGGATGCCGAACACGCAGGGGTGGGGGAGTCCGCTGGTCTGGTCGTAGTTGCGCACGGCCGCGCTGCGCAGCCGGACCAAACCGCCGAGTTCCGTCCCTACCCACAGATTATTCTGATGGTCCTCGAAGGCGCAGCTGATCAGGTTGGAGGGCAGGCCGCTGGCGGCCGTCAGCGAATCGAATTCCGTCCGATGGGGCCGGCGGCGGAACAAACCTGCGTCCTGCGAAGCGGCGTAGAACGTGCCGGTCGGTCCGGTGTACAAGCGGGTGATGTTCCTCGCCGGAATGCGGACGGGAGCCCAGCGGCTTCCGCTCTGGACGAACAGCCCGTAGCCGCTCGTGCCCACCCACAATCCCTCCTTGGTGCGGCCGATGGCCCGGAGGGAGCCTTCCGGCACTTCCGGGTCCTCCAGCTTTATGACCGGCGAGGCCGCTTGCGCCCGGAACAGCCCGCGCGAGGAGACGACGATGACTCCTTCGTCCTCGGCGAGCAGGCCGTACACCAGGCCCAGGGATTCCTGGCGGTTGTCGTTGACGGCCTGGAACCTCTCGCCCCGCCTGACGACCAGGCCCTGGTCGGTGCCGATCCAGAGGTTCCCCCCCGCATCCTCGGCCAGGGAGCGGCAGTAGATGCCGGTGACGGACGGGTCGGTGACGGAGCTCGGCCGGTAGTCCCGCCAGATTCCCAGTCCGGACCGGGTGGCGACCCAGAGGATGCCCTGACGGTCCACGAGAAGGTCCTGGATGAGACTGCTCGGCAGGCCGTCCTGGACGAGATAGTTGACGAAGCGCGCGCCGTTGAACCGGGCCAGCCCGCCGCGCGTCCCCACCCACAGGTAGCCGTCCTGGTCCTGGGCGAGGCAGGTGACCTGGGACTGGGGCAGTCCGTCGGCCAGGTCGAGGATCTCGAAGGGGTAGGTTTGGGACAGGATTGGAACCCGGGCGATACTCAGAAAAATGATAAGAAAAAGGAACAGGCGAAATCTCATGCGCGGTTAACCCTGAATTCCCTTTGCCGAACTCGGGCCTCTATCCTATTTATCGGCCGGGCCAAAGTCAATGAAAATGCGATACGCCGCCGGCGTCGCAGCTCGGATCAAGCTCTTGCGCCGGTCCGCCGATTCTTCTATGATGGACGACCAGGCGCGCGTCGACCGAGCGTTCCGCATCGAGGAGGACAGCATGGGCGGTTTCTTCGGGGTGGCGTCCTACCAGGATTGCATCACCGACCTGTTCTATGGAACCGACTATCACAGTCACCTCGGGACCCGCCGGGGCGGCTTGGCCGTCCTTCAGCCGGACGGGTTCGTCCGTGTCATCCACGACATCGAGAACTCCCAATTCCGCAGCAAGTTCGACGGCGACGTGTCCTCCCTCCACTCCTGGATCGGGATCGGAGCCATCAGCGACTACGAGGACCAGCCGCTCCTCATCCGGTCCCACCTGGGAAGCTTTGCCATCGTCACCGTCGGAGCGGTCAAGAATGCCGGGGCCCTGACCGCCGAGGCGTTCCGGGGCAAGGGGCTTCATCTGGCCGAGCTGAGCGGCAAGGACATCAACCAGACCGAGCTGGCGGCCATGCTCATCAACCAGGAGGACAGCTTCGAGGCCGGGATCCGGCGGCTGCAGGAGGCGGTCCAGGGTTCGTGCTCGCTGCTCATCCTGACCGACAAGGGGATCTACGCCGCCCGGGACAAGCGGGGGCGGACCCCGGTGGTCATCGGCAAAAAGCAGGGGAGTGTCGCCATCACCTTGGAAACGTGCGCCTTCCCCAACCTGGAATTCACAACCGATCACGAGCTGGGGCCGGGAGAAATCGTCTTCGTCACTCCCGACGGCTGGGAGCAGAGGCGCCCCCCGCTCGCCAGGCTCCAGATCTGTGCCTTCCTGTGGGTCTACTACGGCTATCCCGCATCGAGCTACGAGGGCATCAACGTCGAATGGGTCCGCTACCGGTGCGGCGCTACCCTGGCCCGGCGCAATCCGCTGGCCATCGACCTCGTGGCCGGGATCCCGGATTCCGGGGTGGGCCACGGCTTGGGCTATGCCGCCGAGGCCGGCGTTCCCTTCCAGAGGCCGTTCGTCAAGTACACCCCGACCTGGGCCCGGAGCTTCATGCCCCAGAACCAGGACATCCGCGACCTGGTGGCCCGGATGAAGCTCATCCCCATCGACAGCCTGATCCAGGGCAAGAAATGTTTGTTCTGCGAGGATTCGATCGTGCGCGGCACCCAGCTGCGGGATACGATCAAGCGGCTGTTCGACGCCGGGGCCCTGGAGGTCCACATGCGGCCGGCCTGTCCGCCGCTTGTCTTCGGCTGCAAGTTCCTGAACTTTTCCATGTCCCGCTCGGAGATGGACTTGGCCGCGCGCCGGGCGATCCGCGAGATCGAAGGCGACAAGCCCGCGGACCTGTCGCCGTACCTGCGGCACGGCAGCGATGCTTACCAGGACTTGGAGGAGCGCATCAGGCGAAAATTGAACTTGACCACGTTGAAATACCAACGGCTGGACGACCTGGTAGCCGCCATCGGTCTGCCGAAAGACAAGCTGTGCACATTCTGCTGGGACGGGGCCGAGCCGGTATAAATTGCCTTAAATACGGTGACACACAACACGTATACCGAATTTCCGACTTGCAGAATTCAGGGCCTTAAGGTTTCTGTCACCGGAGAAGGGAAGACACGATCTCGCGTTCCTTCCTCGCGGAGCGGCATGTCTTTCAGGCTGACTTCCGAGCTAAATAGTCTGGGTGGTCTTGAGAGTAAAGAAGTTTTACGGAAATTTTACGCTATTGTCCTCATTCCATTATCATTTCGGGATCGGTATTTGGCCTGAATCTTGCTGTTTTCGGCTTCGAACCTTAAGGCGACAATGATAGATCCGGGAGAGATTCTCAGCATGAAAAAAACGGCATCGTTTCTTTTCCTGTTCACGGTTTGCGCGGCGACAGCCTTGCCGCAGGAGGCTTTCGACCTGCTGCGCAAGGGCGACGTCGCGGCCGTCAAGGCGCTCGTCGAGAAGACGCCCGGCCTCGTCGAGGCGAAGGACGCCGAAGGTATGACCCTGCTCCACTATGCAGCCTACGGCCGGGATCCCGGCCTCATCGAGTTCCTGATCGACAAGGGAGCCAAGATCGACCTCGCCGGAGCCGAGTCCCAAACGCCCCTCCACATCGCCGCCGGCTTTGACCGCCGGGAAGCGGTGGCGGCGCTGGTGAAACGAGGGGCGGCTCTCGAGATCAAGGACGACTACGGCCGGACGGCTCTGATCCTCTGCGCCCGGGAGCGGGGCCAGGCGGCCACGGCCCGCATCCTCATCGACGCCGGCGCGGACGTCAACGCCGTCGACAAGTTCGGTTCCGATGCGCTCGAGCTGGCGGCCTGGCGGGGCAAGGCCGAGCTCATCGATCTGCTGCTGGAAAAGGGGGCCAAGGTTCCCGAATCCGGACAGAAATGGGGTGCCGGACTGTTCCAGGCCGCGTCCCAGGGGCTGACCGCGCTTTTCGAACGCTTGAGTAGCAAAGGCCAGGACTTGAAGGCCGTCGATCCTTCGGGCGAGTCCCTCCTTCATTCCGCGGCGGCCGGCGGGTCGGCCAAGATCGTGGGCGCTCTCCTCGACAAGGGGTTCGACCCGGCCCGGGCCGACCGGTTCGGCTGGACGCCGCTCCACTATGCCGCCCTGAACAACCGGTCGGATGCCGCCCGGATCCTCTTGGGGAAGGGCGCCCCTATCGACGCCCGGACGATCATGGGCCAGACGCCTTACAATGTCGCCCTGGAGAGAAAAGCGGAAGTTGTGCTCTGGCTGCTGGTCGAAAAGGGCGCCGACAAGTCGGATCTCAAATTCCCTGAGTTGAAGGGCGATTACCTCGGCCAGAAGCCGCCCGGAGACAAGGCCGAATTGTTCGGCTTGGGCATCGTCTCCTCGATCTGGGGCCTGCATTCGACCGCGGTGTTCACTCCGGACGGGAACGAGGTCTACTGGGCTCCGATGATGACCTTCCCGGGCGAGATCTACTCCCGCGGCGGCTTGTTGACGATGAAGCGCGTCGACGGACGGTGGACCGCTCCCGCCTGGGCGTCGTTTTCGGGCCCGAACGGAGAGGACGACGTCCCGTTCTTTTCCCCGGACGGGAAGAGGATCTATTTCATCTCCCGCCGGCCGCTTCCCGGCGAAACGCAAATGGGAAGCGAGAAGATCTGGTATGCCGACCGGACGGCGGACGGCTGGTCCGTCCCCCAGCCCCTGGACCCCAATGTCAATTCGGTGGACAAGCACTGGCAGTTTTCGCTGGACGGAGAGAAAAACATCTATTTCGCGGGAAGGCCGCCGGACAGCCGGGGCATGAGCGATATTTATCTTGCCCGTTTCAGCGGAGGAAAATACGCCAAGCCCGTCAACCTGGGCGATCCCTTCAATACCGCCGGCGTTGAAGACACGCCCTTCATCGCGCCCGATGGAAGCTATCTGTTGTTCTCTCGCCAGTTCGACCTCTGGGTGAGTTTCCGCGGAGAAGGCGGGGCGTGGACCGATCCCGTCAAGCTTGGGCCGGAGGTCAACAGCCCGTCGATCGAGCTCTGCCCGATGGTCACGGCCGACGGCAAATATCTCTTCTTCTTGAGCCAGCGCGATGGCGAAAGCCACGTCTACTGGGTCCGGGCCGAGGTCATCGGCAAGCTGAAATCCGCCAAATAGATTCTCATTTGACATGGAACTCAGGAGGAAACCATGAACAGACGCGATTTCGTCGGGAAGGCCGGCTGCGGGCTGGCCACGTTCCTGGCCGCCGCCGGACTTCCGGCCGGCGCCCAAACCGCCGGGCAGGCGACCAGCCCGGAAAAGCCGGTCGTCCTTCCGCCCCGGAAATTCTACCGGATCGACCTGGAAATCTTCGAAGCGCGGCCGGACACCTGGTGCCATAAAAAAGGGGATACGTTCCGCTACCCGGAGGACTGGGGCAAGGTGTGCCCCTGGCTGAGGGGCAGCCTCAACGACTTCGTCCGGATCCTGGAGTCCGGAGGGACGCTCTCCTGGAGGTATGAGGGTACGCCCTACCAGAAGGTCATCGATCCCGACGGAGTGACCACGGAATACGTCCGCTGCCCGGACCCGACCTCGAACCTGGTGGTCAAGATCATCCGGACCCGGGTCGAGCCGCCCAAGAAATAAAGAGGCGGGGACATAGTATTGTGTCCCCTTCGGAGGTGAGTATGGTGAAATCGATAAGGATCATGGTCCTCGCGATCACGGTGTTCGCGCTGCTGGCCGCCTTTGCTTTCGGCATACCCGGGTCGGCGGCCCCCGCCCTCGATGCTCCTCCGGCCGGAGGGGCGGTCGTCTGGTATCTCGGCCATTGCGGGTATGCCGTCAGGACCAAGGACCACTTCCTGATCTTCGATTACCAGGAGGAGCGGGACGGCCGGCAGGAGAAAGCCAGGCCGGGGAAGCCCTCTCTGGCCGCCGGCTGGATCGATCCCCAGGAGATCAAAGACCTCAAGGTCAGGGTTTTCGTTTCCCATTCCCACGGCGACCACTTCGACCCCGTGATCTTAAAATGGAAGGAAGCCGTCCCGGACATCGCCTATCATTTCGGCTGGAAGGCGGGCGATGATTCCTCCCACCACTATCTTGTGGGGCCGAGGGCCGAGCTTAAATCCGGCGGGCTGGAGATCGCCACGATCAACTCCCATCACTCGGGAGTTCCGGAGGTCGCCTGGCTGGTCAAGGTCGACGGCTTGGTCATCTACCACAACGGAGACTGCCAGCCCGATGATCCCTCGTCCGAATATGATTTCCTGAAAACCAAGATGGAGGCCATCGACCTGGCCTTCGTTTTTCCCGTGTTCGAAGAGGGCCAGAAGTACACGCTCCAGAACAAAGATTTTTTCAAAAAATTCCGCGTCCGGGCGGCCTTCCCCATGCATGCCCGGGCGGGCGACGTGATGTATCTCGGCTTTCAAAAAACCTTCCAGGCCGAGTTTCCCGGCTTGTCCATCCATGTTCCGATGACATTGGGTCAGAAATTCATTTATGAAAAAGGACGCGTCGTGAATTGATGACCGAAAGGTGTGTCATGCACGATCAAGCAGAAAAGGGAAAAGGCTTAAAGGCTTCAAAAATTGCCGTCGTCCTGGCCGCCCTGGAATTGGTGATCGGTGTCGGCCCGGTCTTGGGCCAACAGAGGAAGATCCAGGTCGAGGCCTGGGAAGTCCGGATCAACAACCGCCAGCCCATCGCCAAAGTCATCGGAGCCATGGGCGCTCAAGCCGCACGGCCGCCTGGTCATCGTCGAACGAGACCGCGACCGGAGCGTCCACAAGCAGGAGGCTACGACCCGGGACGATTTCATCACGCAGATGGCCCTGGCCGGGTTCGAGGTCGTCTCCATCGACACGTCCCTGAGTGAAGACAACATCTACGTTTGCCTGAGGAACAGCGACGAAGAGGAGGCATGATGGAAGCGATCAACCTGTCTCATAAGCTGACCTTGTTTTCGAAACAATGGCATCCCCACCTGATCGCCGAGGGCGCCAGCCTGCAGGTCTATCTCTCCAAACTCCAGGGCGATTTCGTGATGCACGCCCATGAAGACGCCGACGAGCTGTTCTTCGTGGTCAAGGGCCGGATGGAGATGCGCTTCGCGGACAGGATCGTCCCGGTCGGGGAAGGGGAGGTCATCCTCGTCCCGAAGGGGGTCGAGCACTGCCCCCGGACCGAACCGAACGAGGAAGTCCATATCCTGGTGGTCGAGCCTCGCGGCACGACCCATACGGGCAATGTCCGGCATGAGCGGACAATCAAGGAATTCGAGAGGATCTGATATGAGCCACCGCCGTTTTGTTAGGTTGTCGTGCTTGGGGTTCATCCTGGCGCTCGCCGCGTTCGCGGCGGCCGGCCGAAGCGGCCCGGCCCGGCCGGCCGGGGACGACGAGCTCGTCCGGGTCGAGCAGTCCATCCGGGCCTGCATCGGCTGGGCCCAGACCAAGGATTTTGGCCTGTTGTACAGCGTCATCGCCAACGACCCGGATTTCCTCGAGGTGCACCCGGACGGCCGGGTCGTCAAGGGATTCGAGGAATTCAAGAAGGGGGAGAAGTTCTGGGGCAGCCCCGATTTCAAGGCCGTCCGCTATGACCTCCGGGACCTGAGAATCAAGCTGTCCAAGTCCGGGGACACGGCCTGGTTCTTCTGCCTGCTCGACGACATCAACGAGTGGAAGGGACAGCCGGCCAATTGGGAAAACACCCGCTGGACCGGCGTCCTCGAGAAGCGGGACGGACGATGGGTCGTCGTCCAGCAGCATTTTTCGTTCGCCGCCAAGGATTGAGCGGACTGTCGGCGGGCTACTGCGGCCAGATCCGGATGAAACGGTACAGGTGGGAGTGAAAGAAGATCCGGATCAGGGTCAGTACGGTCAGCAGGACTGACAGGACCGCGGGCAGGCGGCTCTCGCGCAGCCGGATGTATTCCACGATCTTCGGCCTGGCT
>Ga0209254_10002000_pt1 | contig 18491 bp, 11 predicted proteins | sample FrelakmetDIP11DI_FD_187148 | JGI IMG/M metagenome (GOLD analysis project Ga0209254, IMG submission 187148) | Freshwater lake sediment microbial communities from the University of Notre Dame, USA, for methane emissions studies - DIP11 DI (SPAdes)... | ecosystem: Environmental > Aquatic >...
TGACGTTCGTCAGTTGGCCCTTCTGACTTCTTGCTTCTGACGTTCGTCAGTTGGCCCTTCTGACTTCTTGCTTCTGACGTTCGTCAGTTGGCCCTTCTGGCTACTTGCTTCTGACGTTCGTCAGTTGGCCCTTCTGGCTACTTGCTTCTGTCTACCGTCCCGCTGCCAGGTACAAGCTGTTGAACAGCATCGGAAACGTGGCCTGCGTCTGCGCGCGGTGCTGCGGGCGGAGGCCGAACAGGACGATGCGCCCTGGTGTGAGATCGACGGCCACCACGGCCGCCCGACCGGCCATGTGTTCCTCGCCCCGCAGCCAGCCCGACGCCACGATATCGGCATTCGGATAGCGGGCCGCCACCGACACCTGCTGCGACGAGAACCCCTCGGTGAGCGCGAAAAACGGGCTGTTGTTGTAGAACCCGTACGTGCGGGCCGCCACGCCGGCGCCAAGCGGGTGGCCGGTGTCGATGTCGACGTTCAGGATCGTGCCGGGCGCGAAGTGCTGATCGCGCGTCAGGCCCCGCTTCAGGTTCCTCACCGGAATCGGGAAGCGCTCGATGGCCAGGTCGCAGGCGTTCCCCATCAACACCAGCGTGCCGCCCGCGGCCACGAACGCCTTCAGCGCGGCGACGCCATCCTCGCCGATGCCCCCCCGGTACTCCGGCCGCGTGCCGGGTGACACGTTGCCGGAGACGATGCCGCTCGGCTGCTGATCGGCGAAGAGGATGACGTCGAACCGGCTTCGGAGCGTTCCGGCCTGCACGTCGGCGTTGCGGAGCGTCGTATACGGAAACTCGTGCTGCTCGAGCACCCAACGCGTCCAGCCCTCATCCATGCTGGCGGTCCACGGCTGATAGAGCCCGATGCGCGGGGCTTTGAGCGCCGTCGCCGCCCCTGGCGTCCGCTTCGGCATCGCGCGGGCCTGCAGGCCCAACGCGCCGGCCACGTCCTGCATCACCTTCACCGGGACGCCTGAGACTTCCACCACGGTTCCGCCCCCACCCGGACCCGGCGTCGAGCGGGATGCGCCGACGGACGCGCCGGCCTTGAGCAATCGGTTGATCGCGATGGCGCCCTCCGGGCCGGTGTAGTCGAAGGCGAAGACGGCGCCCGAGCCCGTCACCGCGCCGGCGCGCTTCGGCGAGGCCGGCAGAGGCGTGAGGGCCAGGCCCTCGGGCAGCGGGTTCCTCACGAACGTCACCTCGACGCCGAGCAGCATGCCCAGCGACCAGGCGGTGACGTCGTAGGGCGCCTCGGGGGGCGAGGTGGGTGATCGGCGCACCTCGGGGTAGGTCTGCTTCTCGAGGAGGTCTTTCGCGTACCGCGCGAAGACCTGGGTCATCGGCACGACGAACGTGCCGGCCGGGTAGCTCTTCTCGTCAGCCGGGAATGCCGCGCCGGCCCGGTACACGTTCACGCCGGCGATCTGGAGGCGATCGACGAGGCGGTACGCCGCGAGCGGATCAGTCTGGGTATCCGGCGTGATCAGAATGGCGGCCGGGTCGCCCTTGCGTCCCGCCTCGACCGTGGCGCGGTTCACCTCGTAGATCTGCCGGAGCAGCGTCTCTCGCCGGTCGGCCGCGTATTCGAGCGTGGCCATCGTCGCGATGAGTTCGTAGTCGACGATGTCGCGAAGCGTCCAGCGGCCGCCGAGCCAGGGGCGCGGGTACTCGGTGCGCGGCATCACGTCGGTTGGCGCGGGCAGGGGCCCGCTGGCCCCGCCGCGGCCGCCGCCGCGCCCGCCTTCGACCGCCGGCGACGGGCGGCCCAACTGCGCGCGCTGCTGATCGGTGGGCGACGCGACGCGTACCGACGCCATTTCGGTAAGCAGGCCCACCTGGTTGTGCCACCAGCCGCTCCAGGCCATGGCGCCCTGCCAGAAGTTCGTGTAGGTCGAGTTGTAGATGATGCCGTCTTTGCCCGCCGCCTCGAGGGCGGCACCCTGAGCCTGGCCGAACAGGCCGTTCCAGCGGTAGACGAGCGGGTGCACGTTCGGGTTGATCGGGTCTGTGGCCGGCATCACGAAGATCCGGGCGCCGCCCGAGCCCATCTGATGCTCGTCGAGCCAGACCGCGGGGAACCAGTCGTGCCACAGCAGCTTCGCCGTGAGCTGGCTCTCGACCTGCGTGAACATGTACATGTCGCGGTTGTTGTCGTGGCCGACGTACTTCTGGTAGAGCCAGGGCATCGCCGACGCCTCGAACTCGGTGCCGAGGTTCCTGTTGTACCAGTCCACCACCATCATCTGGCCGTCCGGGTTGAGGCTCGGGACGAGCAGGAAGATGACGTTGTCGAGCACGTGCTTCACGCGGGGAGAGGAGTCGGTCGCCAGGCGGTGCACCAGCTCGAGCGCCATTTGCGATGCGCCGACCTCGGTGGCGTGCACGCTGCATGTGATGAGCACGACCGCCTTGCCCGACTGGAAGATCTCATCGCGCCCGGTCTCCGAGGGGACCCCGTCCTGCAGATAGAGCCTGCGCTGCAAACCGCGGAAATAGTCCGAGCGCTTCAGCGTGTCCGCGGACGCGATCTCGAGCACCACGAACGGCTGGCCCTCGGTCGACTTACCCAGTTCGCGCATCCGCACGCGGTCCGAGGCCTTTTCGACGAGCCGGTAGTAGTCGAGCATCCTGTCCCACCGTGCCAGCTTCGTGTCGGCCCCGATGCGGAACCCGAAGAACTGCTCGGGAGTCGGCAGGGCCGTCTGCGGCGCTCCGGCGGCTGTCGTGGCCGACGGGCCGGAGCATAGGAGGCAGAGGCCGAGAGCGAAGGCGAGCACGAACCGTGATGCACGCATGAGCCAGTCCCTTTCGTGTCGGGCGCGCGGGCCGGGCGCCGCCAAGCGTGGAACTATAGCGGACTTTGGTGCGTCGGGCGAACCGCGCTATCGTACGCCTCGTGCCGCTGAACCGACTGCCCGGGCTCGTCCGGCGCGCGCGGGAGTCTCCCGGCCGCGCCGCCGTCGTGGATGGGTCCGGCACCCGCACCTACGGCGATCTGGCCGCCTGGAGCGCCGCCGTGGCCTGCGATCTGCTCGAGGATCGCGCCGATCTCGATGAGGCGCGCGTCGCGCTGCTCGCCCCGCCGGGCGCGGCGTACGTGGCGGGGCAGTGGGGGGCGTGGATGGCCGGCGGCGTGTCGGTGCCCCTGTCCCCCCAGCAGACATCCCGCGAATGGGAGCACGTCCTCGACGACAGCCAGGCCACCCGGATTGTCGCCGCGCCCGATTACGCCGCGGCCCTCGAGCCGCTGGCTGCCGCGCGGGGCATCCGGTTCACCTCGACGGCCGTGGGTCCGCTCGCCTCGCCGCCGTCAGGAGAGCGGATGTTGCTGCCGTCGGTCGAGCCGAAGCGTCGCGCCTTGATGCTCTACACGAGCGGCACCACGAGCCGCCCGAAGGGCGTCGTCCTCACGCACGCCAACCTTGAGGCGCAGGTCGCGAGCCTCAGTAAAGCGTGGGAGTGGCGGCAGGACGATCGTGCGCTCCACGTGCTGCCGCTCAATCACACCCACGGCGTCGTCAACATCCTGGCGTGCGCGCTCTGGAACGGCGCGCTCTGCGAATTCGCCGGCGGCTTCGATGCGCAGCGGGCCTGGCAACGCCTGGCGAGCGGCGACATCAGCCTCTTCATGGCGGTGCCGACGATCTTCAGCCGCCTGATTGCCGCCTGGCGCGAGGCGCCGCAGGAGGTGAGGGCGGCGTGGTCCAGGGGCGCCTCAGGCCTGCGCCTCTTCGTATCCGGTTCCGCGGCGCTGCCGGTGCCCGTCCTCGAACAATGGCGAGCGATCACGGGACACACGCTGCTCGAGCGCTACGGCATGACCGAGATCGGCATGGCGCTTTCGAATCCGTTGCACGGCGAGCGTCGGCCCGGTTTCGTCGGCACCCCGCTGCCAGGCGTCGAGGTGCGGCTGGTGAACGAGGCGGGAGACGACGTGGCGGACGGGGTGCCGGGCGAACTCCTGGTCAGGAGCCCCGGCGTCTTCCGCGAGTACTGGGGCCGGCCCGACGCCACCGCGGCGGCGTGTGCCGAGGGTGGATGGTTCCGCACCGGCGACGTCGCCGCGCGCGACCATGGCGCCTTCCGGATCCTCGGGAGGCTCTCGGTCGACATCATCAAGACCGGCGGCGAGAAGATCTCGGCTCTCGAGGTCGAAGCCGTCCTCCGGGAGCACCCTGACATCGCCGACTGCGCGGTCGTCGGCCTGCCCGACGCCGAGTGGGGGGAGGCGGTGGCCGCGATCGTCGTCGTGCGCGGCGAGTCGGTGGTTTTGCTGCCGCAGCTCCGCGACTGGGCCCGGCCGAGGCTTTCGGGGCCCAGGCTGCCCCGCCACCTGCTCACGGTCCCCGCGCTTCCTCGCAACGCCATGGGTAAGGTGGTCAAGGCGGAGGTGCGGCGGCTGTTCGGAAACTGAGCCGCAACGTCGGGGTGGAGTGGACGCCGCGCTTGCGGTAAACTCAAGGTTTGCTCCGGGCGGAGGTTCCACCAACGCCCACCAATCCGAAGGGACCGTCCTATGGGCTCGCTGATGCAGGTGACCCTGGCGCTGTGGATGGCGGTCGCCGCGGCCGACCCGCAGGCCCTCGAACGCGAAGCGAAGCAGCTCGAGGCCAAGCTGATGGCCCCGTGCTGCTGGGCCCAGCAGGTGTCGCTCCACCAGTCGCCCGCCGCCGACGAGATTAAGCAGAACATTCGCGTGCTGCTCGCCCAGGGCAAGACCTCGCAACAGATCCTCGATTTCTACGTCGCCGAGCACGGCGACCGCATCCTGTCGGAGCCGCCCGCCCGCGGATTCAGCCTGCTGATCTACGTGGCGCCGTGGGTGTTCCTCTTCGGGAGCGTCGGACTCGTCGTGATGGTCATCCGGCGGCTGCGCGCCGTGAATCCCGCCCCCGCCAAAGTGGAGAAGGCCGCCGCGCCGCCAAGCGTTGACGAGGCGGAGCGCATCGACGAAGAGCTACGCAACCTGGACTGACGTGTGACCGACGATATCCTGCAGGATCAGTACGCCCCGGAGTCGATGTGTTTCGGGTGCGGGCCAGCGAACGCGAAGGGGCTGCGCATCAAGAGCCGCGCCGAGGGCGGCGACGTCGTCCTCGACTGGACTCCAGAGCCCCATCACGAGGCGTTCGCCGGGTTCGTCAGCGGCGGGATCATCGGCGTCCTTTTCGACTGCCACTGCAACTGGACGGCCGCGCACCACCTGATGGAGCGCGCCGGGGCGGTGGCGCCGCCATTTACCGTCACCGCCGATTACGCCGTGAAGCTCCGCCGGCCGACGCCAAGCGGTGGGCCGCTTCGCCTGCGGGCGCGGGTGGTCGAATCATCGGACGACCGCGCCGTCGTCGAGGCGACGCTCGAAGCCGACGGCCTCGAGCGCGCGAGTTGCCGGGGCACGTTCGTGGCGGTCCGACCCGGGCACCCAGCGTACCAACGGTGGCACGGGGGCGCAGCATAGGGGCATGGGACGGGCTTGCCGCGCCGAAGCCGCAGAGGGCGATTCGGGCCGGATTGCGGCGAAGGCGGGGGCGAGGGGACAGACTCGGGATTGGGGATTAGGGATTGGGGATCGGGTGATCGTTATGCGAATGATGATGGCGACCGTGATTCTGACAGGACTCTCCATGGCGGCCGTCGCGATGGCGCAGGCGCCGTCGGCGGGCCTGCAGCCCGGCGACGCGGCGCCGGCGTTCGCGCTGCCGGGCTCGGACGGGACCACGCACACGCTGGCGGATTTCGCCGGCAAGAAGGCGGTGGTCGTGGCATGGTTCCCGAAGGCCTTCACCGGCGGTTGAACGGCCGAGTGCAAGTCGCTCCGTGAGAGCGGCGACCTCATCAGGGCCTTCGACGTGGCGTACTTCGCGGCCAGCGTGGACACCCCCGAGGACAACAGGAAGTTCGCCGAGTCGCTCGGTCTCGACTATCCGATCCTGAGCGATCCGGGCAAGCAGGTGGCCTCGGCGTACGGCGTGGTCACGCCCGAGCGCCAGTTCGCGCAGCGCTGGACGTTCTACATCGGACCCGACGGCAAGATTCTGCACATCGACAAGAAGGTCAGCACGGCCACCGCGGGCCAGGACCTGGCCACCAGGCTCGGCGAGTTGGGTATCGCGAAGAGGAAGTAGCGGCGCAACGTGGCCCGGCCGGGGCGGCCGGGCCGAACACGAATCCGCGGCCGGGGGGCCCGCGCCCAGTGGCGCCCGCTCCCCGAGCCCGATCCGCCAGTCGCCAGGTCGGGAGGCGCTCCCTTCCGGCATGTGCGATGAGGCGCGCGAGAACACCGTGGCACCAGAACACGACGACGTCCAGCCGGCCTCCCCGGAACCCACCATCACACCCCAGCCCGCACCCGAGGCGGTGACTGCGCAGGAGGCGGCGGCCGCGCCCGACGCGGGGCTGGAGCCCGAGACGGCGCCGGAGCCCGAGGCGGCGGCCGCGCCCGAGGCGGCGCTGGAGCCCGAGACGGCACCCGCCGAGCCGCGCGAGGCTGGCGAGGCCCCGCCGGAACCGCCGCCTGCCCGCGTCGAGGTAGAGCTGTCGCCCGAGGCGCGCGCGGAGCGGATGTCCCGGTTGGCGCAGCTGCTCGACGGTGCGGACCAGGTTTTGTCGGCCACGGATCTTCCCGACGCGCGGACCCGGTGGAATGCGCTGCGGCGCGAGTGGACGGCGCTTGTCGCCGGCCTGGCGCTCGACGAACCCCTGGCCTCGCGGCTGGCCGGCATCGAGGGCCGCATCGACGCCCGCGACGCCGCGGTGCGCGAGGCTCGCACCCGCCACCAGCACGACAACCTGGTCCGGCTGCAGGTGCTCGGCGACGAGGCCGAGAAGCTGTCGCAGGGTGACCATCTCACGCTGCGCGATGCCGAGCGTCTGCTGCGCGATATCCGGACGGCGCTCGACGCGCCTGGGCCCCTGCCGTCGCGCCAGGATCAGCAGGCCATTGTTTCCCGCCTCAAGGCGGTGCAGTCGCTGATCTTCCCGCGCGTCCAGGACCTGCGCGAGGCCGACGGCTGGGAGCGCTGGGCCAATGCCGGCGTGCAGGAGGCGCTCATCACCCGCCTCGAATCGCTGCGCGAGCAGACCGACCCGGCTGTGGTCGCCAAGCAGCTCAGAAACGTCCAGGACGAGTGGCACAAAGTCCGGGCGGTGCCGCGCGAGAAGGGCCGCGAGCTCTGGCAACGCTACAAGATCATCGAAGGCGAACTGCGGATCCGGTGCGAGTCGTTCTTCCAGCAGCTGGCCGTGGAGCGCGTCGACAATCTGAGGAAGAAAGAGGCGCTCTGCGCGCAGGTGGAGGCGCTGGCCGACTCCACCGACTGGATCCGGACGGCCGAGACCATCAAGGCTCTGCAGGCCGAGTGGAAGACCGTTGGCCCGGTCACCCCCGGCCATGAGAAAGCTGTGTGGGAGCGGTTCCGCGCCGCCTGTGACCGCTTCTTCACGCGCCGCAAGAACGATCTGACCGAGCGCAAGAACGTGTGGCTGGCCAACCTCAAGAAGAAGGAAGCCATCTGCGCGCAGGCGGAGGCGCTCCTCGAGAGCACCGACTGGGATCGAGCCCTGGCCGAGGTGAAGCACATCCAGGCGGAATGGCGGCAGGTCGGTCCGGTGAAGCGCAACCGATCGGAAGCCCTGCTGGCGCGGTTCCACACGGCGTGCGAGAAGTTCTTCGACCGCTACGCCCATCGGAACGATCTCGAACTGGCGCAGCAGCTGGCCGCGCGCGAACACATCTGCGCGGACCTGGAGGCCGTGCTCACGACGCCGGACGGCGCCGAGCCGGAGCCCGACGACGCGCTGGCGAAGCGCGTCCTAGCGATCAGGCGGCAATGGGAGCAGGCGCCGGCCGTCACCAGGGCGCAGGCCGAGCCTCTCGTCGACCGCTTCACGAAGGCGATGAACGCCGTCATCGCCGCGAGACCGGCCGCCTTCAAGGGCACCGACGTGGATCCGGAGGCGACCCGGAAACGGATGGAGCAGCTCTGCCAGATCGTGGAGGGCTTCGCCGGCGACGAGAAGGCCGACGCGCAGATGTCGCCGGCCGCGATTCTCGCGGCCCAGCTCCGCGAGGCGCTGGCCGCGAACACGATTGGCGGGCGGGCCGACGACGAGGCCCGGTGGCGGAATGCGGCCGACGAGGTGCGCAAGGCCCAATCCTTGTGGCGCCGCCTCGGCCCGGTGCCCGACGCCGTGGGCCGCGAGCTCGAGGGCCGCTTCCACAGAGCCTGCACACGCTTTTTCAAACAGCTCGACCTGCACCGGCGGCCGTCGGCCCCTCCGCGGCGATAGGACCGGAACGGATCCCCCATGAAGCCGCAGACCCGAGTCCGTTCGGAGATCCCCGACGAGTACCGATGGGACCTCTCTGCCATTTTTCCGACGTGGCAGGCCTGGGACGACGCGTTTGTCGCTCTCGAGTCACTCATCGCCGCGTTCGCCGCACGCCGGGGTTCCCTGGCATCCGGCCCGGACACGATGCTCGGCGCATTCCGGGCCATGGACGAACTGGGCCAGCTGGCCTACTCGGTCTGGTACTACCCGTCGCTCGCGCACGACGAGGATCAGCGCGACAACGAGATCGGCGCCCGGCGGCAGCGGGTGCAGATCCTCATGTCGCGCTGGCAGCAGGCCACCTCGTGGTTCAACCCCGAACTGCTGGCGCTGCCGCTCGCGCGCGTTCGCGAGTGGATGGCCGGGAGTGCCGAACTGGCCGTCTACCGGTTCGCCATCGAGAACCTGTACCGGCTGCAGGAGCACGTGCTCGACGACAAGGGCGAGCAGCTGATGTCGCTCGTCAGCCGTTTCGACTCGGCGCCATCGGATGCCTATGAAGCCCTGTCGACCGCCGACGTGAAGTTCCCGGTCATCACGCTGAGCGACGGGCGCCGGGTGACGGTGTCCTACGGGGAGTTCAGATCCATCCTCGCCACGGCCCGGCAGCAGTCGGACCGGGAGGCGGCCTTCAAGGCGTACCTCGGGACGTTCGAGACCGCGCGCAACACCTATGCGTCGCTGTACAACAGCGTGTGCCAGCGCGACTGGTTCGTGGCGCAGGCGCGGGGCTACGCCACGACGCTGGACGCCGCGCTGCACGTGCACAACATTCCGCCGTCGGTCGTCGAGAACCTCATCGCGGTGACACGGGCGCACGCCTCGTCGCTCGCGCGCTATCACCGGCTGCGCAAGCGCGTCTTGGGCCTCGAGCGCTACTGCGTCTACGACACCCAGGTGCCGATCGTCGACGCGGAGCGGGCCTACGGCTTCGACGAGGCCCGGGCGTGGGTCGAGGCGTCGGTCGCGCCGCTGGGAGAGGCGTACCGCGAGCGCGTCGGCCGGAGCTTCCAGAGCCGCAGCATCGACGTGTACGAGAACGACGGCAAGCGGAGCGGGGCGTACTCCGCGCCGGTGTACGGCACCCACCCGTACATGCTGCTGAACCACAACGACACGCTCGACGCGGTGTTCACGCTGGCCCACGAAATGGGCCACAACATGCACAGCGTGCTCGCCCACGCCCACCAGCCGTTCGTCTACTCCGACTATACGATTTTCGTGGCCGAGGTGCCCTCGACGCTGAACGAGGCGCTGCTGCTCGACCACCTGCTCGCGGAGAGCCGCGATGCCCGCGAGCGCGTCGTGCTGCTCGAGCACGCCATCGAGAACATCGCCGGCACGTTCTTCTCGCAAGTGCTGTACGCGGAGTACGAGCTTCGGGCGCACCGCCTGGCCGAGTCCGACCAGCCGATCACGGCCGAGATCCTGAGCGGCCTCTACGCGGAATTGCTCCATGACTACTATGGCGGCGCCTTCGACGAGGAGCCGCTGGCGCGCTTGACGTGGGCGCGTGTGCCGCATTTCTACCAGTCGCCGTACTACGTGTATCAGTACGCCACGTGCTTCGCGTCGGCGGCGAAGCTGGCCGACGAGATTCTCGCCGGCGACCCCGGCGACAGAGCCAGGGCCGTCGATCGCTACCTCGACCTGCTGAAGTCGGGCGGCAGCGACTATCCCATGGAGCAGTTGCGCCGGGCTGGCGTGGATCTCGGCGAGCCCGACACGGTGCAGGCGGTGATTCAGCGCTTCGACAGTCTCGTGACGCGGCTCGAGCGGGAACTGGCCTCGCTCGGCGTGCTGCCGGCGGCCGAAGGCCGCCCGGCGGGGTGAGCGGAGCGCGCGAAACATGGTGAGCGTGCGCGGCAAGAGCGCTGGGCAGGCCCGGAGCAGCCGGCCTCGAGTGCGCGCGGCCTGGACCGCCGCTGCCCTGCTGCTCGTCACGGCCGGCCTCGCCCGAAGCCAGCCCTCTCCAGGTCCGCGCGCGAGCCATTCGCTTGCGAGCCTGCCCGTCGCCGGCGGCGCCGCCGCCCTCGCGAGGGTCGCCGGCGTGGACGTCGCCACGCCGAGGGGGCTCGTGCTGCTCCAGGTGATCCGCGCCGTCCATGAATCGCCCACCGGGGCAGACCCTGCACGTGACCGGCGCATCGAGCGGTTCTACGCCTATCTCGGCGACCTCTCCGGTTTTCTGCGCGCCCGCCGCGCGCTCCCGGAGGGCCGGATGAGCGCCAGCCTCGCGCAATCGCGGGAATCGCGGCGCGCCGTCGAGGACGCCGCCAGGGCCGTCGGCGGGGCGCTCGACGAGCGGGGTGGCGTGTACCGTTTTCGCGTCCGCGACGACGAGGACTCGACGCGGCGCCGTCAGAACCTCGAGGAGGCCGGCCTCGATCTCTCCGCGCTGGCGGAGGCATTCAATGGGGGGAAAGCCGCCGCCCTCACCGTTTCTGTCGACGAGGTGCCGCTCCCCCTCGACGTCGGCCAGTGGGCCCGCCTCGGGCTGCCGCTGGACGCGGGGCCGGAGGGCCTCCTGATGGCGATGCTGGGCGACCGTCGCGCGTCGCTCCTGTACTCGGGCCTGATGAGCCTCGACGCCGAGACTCGCGCCTACGTGGGCGCCCGCTCCGCGCTTGCCGGCGAGCTGCTGAAGGGGGCCCGGCCGGCGATCTTCGCGTCCCTGGGCCGCAGCATCAGGGTCCGCGCCGGCGCCATCGACGTGCCCGGTGGATCGAAGGCCGTGGCCGCGTGGGAAGCGCTGCTCCGCCAGCGGACGGCCGAGCCCGACCCCTTCATCCTCGAGTTGCTCGACCGCGAGGGCGGTCGGGCCGTGCTGCTCTACGACGCGATCGACCACCTCGACCCCGCCCGCCAGGCATTCGTCCTCGCGCTTCGGATGCCCGACTCTGGCGCCCGCGCCGATCACCTTCGAGCGCTGCTCGCCGCGTGCGCCCCGTCGCTCGCCGGCTGGGACCCGGAGGTCCGGCCGTTCAGGCGCGTGATCGACGATCCGGTCCACCTGCTGGTGGCAACACACGTGTTGCCGTCCGGCGAACTGCCGGCGCCCTCGGGCCGGAGGTTCTGGCGCGCGGTGCTGTCGGGTTCGGACGTCCCGCAGGATCCGGAACGGCTGCTGAGTGGCGGCGAGCCCGACCTTGGCGTAGACGCCGCCTGGCTCGTACAGGAAATCTGCGTCGCCAGCGCGGCGCGGCGTCAGCAGATGCTCAGGACGTGGCTGCTCGGTCAGCGGGTGTTTGCCGGCGTGGCCCCGTCCGCGCTGCCCGAGGCGCTGGTGGCGTTGAGGGGCTACGGGCGCTTCCCGATGCTCCTCTTGACACTCGAGCGGCTCGGGGCGGCCCGGCCCGCCGCGTACGCGGCCGCCGTTCGCCACGCGCAGCAGCTCAGCGAGATTGGCGACCAAGAGGCGGCGGCCCTCGCGCTGCGTCAGTTCCAGGGCGCGCTGGCGATTCTCGAGCGGGTTCGATTCAGCCGAGCCGTTCCCACGGACGCCGCCCTCCGGCTCCTCGACGCATTGACCAGCCTGCCGCCCGGCAACGACGGCGACTATCAGGGCCGCGTGGGCGCCTGGCTGGACACGCAGCTTCTCCCCGCACTCGAGCCTGTCTCGCCGGGCCACGCGGCGATGGCTGGCACGTCGGTCTCCGCCGAGGCCACGCTGCTTGCCGCGATGGCGGGCCTGTCGTCCGGGGCGCGCCTGCCCACGGTGGAGTGGGAAGGGCTTCAGTACCGCGTCGATGTCAGCATGGCCGAGTTCGCCCGCATGGTCCGAATCCGCCGGAAGCAGGGCGGGCAAAGCCTCGATGCCGTCCTCGCGTTCGGCCGCGAGCCGGCCCGGATGCGGGATTCGCTGAAGGCGCCCGCGGACGTCGCCGCACGCGTGGCGGCACTCACCTCTGCGGCCGACGCGCTGGCGAGCCGGCCCTCCACCGCGGCGACCGTGGACGGGACAGAATCCGATCTGCGCAAGGCGGTGAATCGGGCGGTCAAGGATCTTCGCGCCATCAAGTGGCCCAGGGACGCCTCGAAGGCCGCGCGCATCGCGCAGCCGCTCCAGCGGACTGCCGACGCCCTCCTCGCCGGCGTGCTGGTCTCGCTGGCCTATGCGCCGCATCTCGGGGACCCGGATGGGCCCGAACTCCTGGCGGGGGACCCGTCAACGCGGCACAGCTTCGGCTTCCAGGAACGCATCGAGGAACTCCGCGTCACGAACCCGTGGCAGGCGCCCCAGCGTGCGCTCGGCGTCGAAGGCGGCTGGCACGCGACCGGAGCGCTGCTCGGGCTCGACATCGGCCTTGCGGCGCTGGCGCTGCGCAGACTCGACACCGACGGCATGCCTCCACCGCCCGGCGGCAACGACATCGACCGCGCCGCCATCGCGTCGGCCGTCGTGCTCTCGAACCCCTTTGACGCCTCGGATGCCGACAGGGACGCGTTGGCCGACGCGGTCGGGCGTGGGCGGGCACGGCTCAGGGGCGTGGAGGCGCATCCCGCCGCGCTGCCGGGCCTCGCGCGCACCGCGGGCGTCAGCGAATGGAGGCGCGAAGCCCTGCCCTGGGCACAGGTGAACGAACCCGGCCGAGTGCCCGATTACTTTTCTCTGGCCGACCTCGCCCGCATCGGTGAGGCGGAGGTTGCCCCGGGGCCCACGCTCGATTCCTGGGGCGCCGCGTGGCTGGACACGGAAGGGTGCCTCTGTCTGCGGTACCCTCGACCCGGAATCCGGGAGGTCCTCGCTGGCCGGTTGGGCACGGCGCTGGTGGCCGAGCAGTTCGTCGACCTTCAGATCCGGATCGCGGAGGCGCTCGCCGGCCTCGGCTTGCCCGCGCGACTGGCCAGGTCGGTCATGGCGCTCGCCGCTCAGGACGTGCTCGACACGTACCAGCAGGCGTATATTGGTGACTGGACCGGGCTGATGACGGCGGTGAGAGGCCTTCCTGCCAGCCGATTCGTGGACTATATCGCCGCCCTGACGTCCGGCGGGCCGTTGGTGCCAGACGACCAGGAGCGCACAGGCGATGTCCGACGGCGGTAACCGGGGAACCCGCGGCGCCGTACTGCTCGCGGCGCTGGCGCTCTCGTGCCTGGCGAGCTTCGCGCAGACCCCAGACATCGCGCTGGTCTTCGTCTCTCCGGAGGACGGCGGCTATGTGAGCGGCCCGACGCCGATCCGGCTCCGCGTCACACCCGACGGGACGGCGGTTGGCAGCGTCAGCGTCTTCGCGGACGGCCGGCTGGTGTGCACGCGCGAGCAGCCGCCGTTCGAGTGCCCGTGGGACGCCGGCGCCGACGTTACCGCGCATGTCCTGCGCGGGGTCGCGGCACTCGCCGACGGCCGCCGGGTGACCCGCACGATTCGCACCCAGGGCGTGGCGTACACCGAAAAGGTGGACGTCGACGTGGTGCAGGTGACCGCCACGGTCACCGACGATGACGGCCGGTTCGTACGCGGGCTCACGCGCCAGGACTTCCGCCTGCACGAGGACGACAAGCCGCAAGCCCTCACGACGTTCTTCTCCGAAAACGTGCCGCTCGAGCTCATCGTCGCCGTCGATGTCAGCGGCAGCATGACCGACGCGATGCCGAAAGTGAAAGAGTCGGTGAAGCGGTTCCTCACCGCCATCAGTCCGACCGACCGCGTCACCGTGCTGGCGTTCAACGACAACGTCTTCACCCTGGCCCGGCCGACCGTCGACCTGGCGGCGCGCCTGAGGGCGATCGACCGACTCGCTCCGTGGGGCGGCACCTCGCTCTATGACGTTGTCATCCAGGCGTTCGACCTGCTCGGCCGCCAGACCGGGCGCCGGGCGCTGGTGGTGTTCACCGACGGCGAGGACCTCAACAGCCGCGCCTCCATCGCCGTCGCCGAGCGGCGCCTGGAATCCAGCGACGCCGTGCTCTATCCAATCGGCCAGGGCAGGGCGCCGCGCCTCGCGAGCCTGAAGGCGATACTGGAGCGCCTCGCGCGGAAGAGCGGCGGGCGCGCTTTCTTCGGCGACAGCGTCGACAAGCTCGACGCCGTGTTTGCCGAAATCCTGGAGGAACTGTCGAACCAGTACCTGCTGGGATACGTGCCGCACGACCTTGCGCGCGACGGGCGATGGCGTGCCCTTCGCGTCGAGGTCCCGGGCAAAGACGTTCGTGTCCGCGCGCGGCAGGGCTACCGCGCCGTGGCCAGGTAGCCTCACGTGCGGAGCGAGGAGCAGCGATGAGATCGTGGGCAGGGCTGGCGGGCGTCTTCGCCCTGGGTGCGAGCCTGGCTGGATGGCAGGTCCAGCCGCCAGGGGCGCAGGGCCAGAAGCCGCCCACCTTCAGATCCGCCGTCGAACTCATCGCGGTCGACGTCAACGTCATCGACCGGAACGGCCAGCCCGTGGCGGGGCTGGCCGCGGAGCAGTTCGAGGTGTCGGTCGACGGCAGGCCGCGCCGCGTGGCGTCGGCGACGTACCTCGACTACGCGGCGGCGCAGGCCGACCGGCCCGCGACGGCTGCGATCGCGGCGGAGACGCTGCGGATCGAGAATAGCTTCAGCTCGAACGAGCGCGACGAGGACGCCGCGGCGACGCCCGGCCGGGTGGTCATCGTGGCGGTTGACCAGTTGAGTTTCCCGCCGGGATCCGGCCGCGCGGTCATCGAGAGCGCACGGAAGTTTATCGACCGGCTCGGGCCGGGCGACCGCGTCGGGCTTGCGGCGTACCCCAACCCGGGACCCAACGTGGCGCCGACCACCGATCACCAGACGGTTCGCGAGTCGCTCGGCCGCGTTCAGGGCATGGCTGACATCCTGCAGTCCGTACGTCCGTACATCAGCATGTCTGAAGCCCTGGCTATCGACCGCCGGGATGCCGCGATTCGCCAGCAGGTCATCGACCGCGAGTGCGCCAGCGAGAAAGGGGCGTCCGAGCCCGGCATGTACTCCGGAGCCGACGCGTGCATCGCGCGTATCGACCAGGCCGCGCCGATGATGGTGAGCCAGCTCGCCGTCCAGGCGAAGCGCGCCGTCAACGGCCTCCAGTCGGCGGTGGACGCGATGAGCGGGATCGCCGGGCCGAAGACGCTGGTCGTGGTGAGCCGCGGCCTCGTCCCCGGAGGATCGCCGAACCTGGACGTGCGGGCCGAGATCCAGGGCGTGGCGCAGGCCGCCGCCCTCGCCAACGTCCGCATCTACGTGCTGTACGTGGCGACGAGCGTGCTGGAGGCGTTTTCGGCCGAGCAGCGCCAGGCTCCCGCGACGGCGTTCGAAGACGAGGCGTCGCTGTCGTCCGGCCTTCAGATGCTGGCCGGGATGAGCGCGGGAACGATGTTCACCGTCGCCGCGGGCGCCGGCTTCGCATTCGAACGGGTCGTGAGGGAGACGTCGGCGGCCTACGTGCTGGGCCTCGAGGCCGAGCCGGGGGACCGCGACGGAAAACCTCACCGCATCCAGGTGCGGGTGCGGATCCCGAACACGACCGTGCGCAGCCGCGAGTCGTTCGTCGTGCCCGCGGCGGCGGCGGCGCCGGCGACACCCGACGAAGCCGTCGCCGCGGCCCTGAAGCCCGGACGGCTCGCGCGGGACCTGCCGATTCGCCTGACCGCACAGACGCTGCGCGACCCCGCGGGCGGTCAGATGCGCGTCGTCCTCTCCGCGAACCTCGGCCGCGGCGTCGCCGGGCCCGCCGAGGTGCACGTGGGGTACGCACTGACGGATGGGGCTGGACGGCGGCTGGGCACCGCGGTCGACCGCCTGCAGCTTCAGCCGAGAGGCACCGGCGCCGACGCGTCGTGGTCCTATCTCAATTCGGTGATCCTGAGTCCGGGCCGCTACGCGATCCGGCTGGCGGCGGCTAGCGCAGACGGGCGGCTCGGCAGCGTCGAGTACGATCTCGACGCGAGACTGAAGCCCGGCGAGGGGGCGGCGTTGAGCGACGTGCTCATCCTCGATCCGCTGCGCCCGCCCGGCCAGAACTGGGTGACGCTCGTCGACGGCCGCGCGCTGGCACCGACGCTCGAGCTCTACCACGAGACGTATCCCGTGCGCGGCAAGGCGGTGTCCGCCGTCGCCTTCGACATCGCCGACCGGCAGGACGGCCCGTCCGTCCTCGGTGTGCGCACCAAGCCGGTGTCGGCCGAGGGGGGCCGCCGGTGGACCGCTGCGGCGGCGGTCGACGTGCGGCTGCTGCCGCCGGGAGACTACTTCGTCGTGGTGACGGCCTTCGACGGAGACACTGTCATCGGAAAGGTCAGCCGGCCCTTCAGCCTGGCGTTCGCCGATCGGGCCATCGCGGCGGGAGGGCCCCGGGCGGCGTTCGGCGTGGCAGAGTCGGGAGGACTCGTTGGCCCATTTGGCCCGCAGGATGCCATGACGCCGGACGCGCTGCAGTTCTTTCTCGCGCGTCTGCAGCAGGCCGATGGGGCCGCGAGCGAGCCGCTGTCGGCAGCGGCCGCCTCGGTGCGTGGGGGCAGGTTCGACGAGGCCATCGCCGCTCTGGCGGATGCCGGATCCGACCGTTTGTCGGTGCCGTTTCTGAAGGGGCTGGCGCTGTTCGGGAAGGGCAACCTCGTGCCGGCCTCCGAGCAGTTTCGTGAGGCCTTGCGCCTGGACTCGGAGTTCCTGCCTGCAGCCTTCTACCTCGGCGCGTGCTACGCGGCGGGCGGTCAGGACCGCCAGGCGGCGGGCGCCTGGCAGACCTCGCTCATCTCGGAAAGCGAGGCCCGCATCGTCTACGACGTCCTGGCCGACGCCCTCCTGCGCCTCGGAGACGGCGAGCAGGCCGAGTCGATCATCCGGGAAGCGCTCGGCCGGTGGCCGGAGGATGACAGCTTCGTACCCAGGCTCTCGGCAGCCGAGGCGATGCAGCGAAGGAACGCCGAGGCCATGGCCACGCTCGAGCCCTATCTCGAGCGGCATCCCGCCGACGCCAGCGCGTGGTTCCTGGCGATGCGCGTCCTGTACGACACGCACGCCGCAGGGGGTGTGGTCACGAGCCTGGCCGAGGACGGCGCGCGCGCGGCGAGGTTCGCCGAAGGCTACAAATCCGCCGCCGGCCCCCGGCTGGCCCTTGTCGACCGCTGGGCCGCATTCATCCAGAAGGGCCGGGCCGGACGTTAACCATCCGTCCGTCGGCCGGCGCCGCCCGCGTTGCAGGCGTCCCGCCAGCAAGAGTACAATCAACGGATATCGGAACGGTGATGATCGTCCAGAGGCCCGACGTTCCGGGGAACGCGCGGGTGTGAGGGAGAGACAGGAATGAGCGTGGCAATCGAGAGCAAGCACGCGTACGAAGCGGCCAGGCAGGCCGGCCGTGCGCCGTTCAAAGTGGCGGACCTCGGTTTGGCCGAGTTTGGCAGAAAGGAAATCCGCCTGGCCGAGCAGGAGATGCCCGGCCTGATGGCGGTCCGCGAGCGGTACGCCGGCAAGAAGCCGCTGGCGGGCGCGCGGGTCATGGGCAGCCTGCACATGACGATCCAGACGGCCGTCCTCATCGAGACGCTGGCCGACCTCGGAGCCGATGTCCGCTGGGCATCGTGCAACATCTTCTCCACCCAGGATCACGCCGCCGCGGCCGTTGTCGTGGGCCGGCCCGAGACCGGCGGGACTCCGGCCGAGCCGAGAGGCATCCCCGTCTTCGCGTGGAAGGGTGAGACGCTCGACGAGTACTGGTGGTGCACGCGGGAAGCCCTGCTCTGGCCGGACGGCAGCGGGCCGACGCAGATCGTGGACGATGGCGGAGATGCCACGCTGTTCGTGCACAAGGCCGCGGAGTACGAGAAGGCCGGGTCGGTGCCGGCGTTCGACCCCCACGGCGACCCGGAGGAATGGGGCGTCATCCTGGCCGCGATCCGTGAGGAAATGGCGGGCCATCCCGGCCGCTGGACGAAGGTGGCCGCCGGCATCCAGGGCGTCAGCGAAGAGACGACCACCGGCGTGCACCGGCTCTACCAGATGGTCGAGGCCGGCACGCTGCTGTTCCCGGCGATCAACGTCAACGACTCGGTCACCAAGAGCAAGTTCGACAACATCTATGGCTGCCGGCACTCGGTCGTCGACGGCCTCAACCGCGCGAGCGACGTGATGCTGGGCGGCAAGGTGGCCGTGGTCTTCGGATACGGCGAGGTGGGCAAGGGCTGCGCCCAGGCCCTTCGCGGCCAGGGCGCCCGCGTCAT
>Ga0209254_10002001_pt1 | contig 18484 bp, 14 predicted proteins | sample FrelakmetDIP11DI_FD_187148 | JGI IMG/M metagenome (GOLD analysis project Ga0209254, IMG submission 187148) | Freshwater lake sediment microbial communities from the University of Notre Dame, USA, for methane emissions studies - DIP11 DI (SPAdes)... | ecosystem: Environmental > Aquatic >...
CCCCAAAACACAATATGGTAAGTTGATTTTTGTTCTTCGTACCCAAACTGCTTGAATAACCTGGACACTTTTTTAATATCATCAGGGCGAACCATCAAATCAAGATCTGTCATGGGACGAAGAGCAAATTCGGAGTAAATTTTCCGAACCAGAGAAACCCCTTTCAATAAAATGACATCGACACCGGCATCGAATAGAATAGATAATATTTTTTGAAGCTCAGAAAGGAATAAAGCATTTTTTGCTATTGATTGGTAATATGCTGCTTCGAAAAAATCCCTGACCTGCTCAGGAATATCAGCTGAATGACCAGTCTTGGTAAAACTTTGATGCAATAAAGGGGCTACCCCATGCTCAACGGCGAGTAATTCAATTGCCTGCCAATCCAGTAATGATAACTGCAATTGGTCAGTATAAAAATATTGGCTGCTTGCCAGAGACGCCAACAAGTGCAACGGATCAAGCTTCATATAATTTTTCTACACGCAATGAAGATTTACATGCTCCGCCCTTCTGACAGTGAGTCAGATTACGGATATATAAATAATAACCCCGGAACCAATTTTATCTCTGCCCCAGGGTTGGATTAATTTTGCATATTTCTTCTTTCTCAATTATTTTTTTTACGGACAATTTGTCCGGCTTTCAATTCTATAGGGATCTGCCTTTGGTTCACCATTAATTCCAGGAGGACCCTGACTCTCTCGCTGCCTGGAATCCGTGAATCAAAAATTGCTTCATATCCCTGGAAGGGACCATCTTGGATAATGACTGGATCACCCGGCTTCAGACCATAAAAAATCTCGCCACCAGCTTCTGATATTTCCTTGACACGTTTTTTTAATTCTGCCACCAGGTGATCAGGCACAGCAGCAGGTTCGCCTCCAAATGTAACGATGCCAGCCGTATGCGGCATCCACTGGAACACCGATAAACCCACCTGTTCCAGGTCAATCGATACAAACAGATAACCTGGAAAATATGGAATTAATTTCCGAGAGCGAGGATTTACCGGACTGACCTTAAGTCTTGGAAAAAAAACTTCATATCCTCCCAACCGAACCTGGCGCCAAACAGCCTCTTCTTTTCTGGGTTTACTTCGTAATGCGTACCAATGAGCAGTCATTGACTTATATCCTGACAGGGTGAGTGTAACTCAAAGAAAATTGTTTTTCAAGCCTTAATGTATCGTTGGGATCAATACACTTCATAACCGGTAATTTTTCGTAAGAATAAGCGGATTATCCAAATGGGGATCAATAGCACTAAATGGATGAGATCACTGATGAACAACACTACCGCAATTGCTGTCAATGCCAGGGCGACTTTCGGAGCGGCGGTATCGACGAGCCAGTTTCCAGCCCCAGCTAAAATGCTGATGACCAGCAACCCAAAAATCCACAATCCTATGGTTATCCACGAACGCCGGTCTGATTCTGACGGCAGCATCATACTACTCACTGTAAAACCCAGGTAGAACCACACCCAAAAATCAGGCTGCCGGATTGCCAGGATCAATGAATTAAACCCAGACTCGAACCCAATTGTCTGGGCCTGGTACCAAACATCAGCGAGCTGCAACCGGACCAATCCTATAAAGGCAACGATCAAACCTCCCGAAATTAACGGGGCAATACCAATTAAGGTATCGCGCAATGGATCGGTTATTGCAGTCTCAACATAACCCATCTGTAAATAACCCTTGCGATTAGAACGTGGAATGAGGGAAATTCTGCCCGTTTTTACTCCGAGAACTTTCGCCATTCCATAGTGACTTAGCTCATGAACCAAAACACCCGGGAAGAATAAAAGTGAAAATATCGCAATCGATATCTCAACACTGTGAGTTAATAACAAAAAAACCGCCTGTATTTCAAAATGCAGGCGTTTTTGTAAGTAAAGGAGTGGCCCCAAGGACAACAGGAGCCACCCCCATCCATTTAAATAGGTCGGGAGCATTACCCCGCAGCCTGGACTATTTGGGTAAAGTCACCTGCTTTAAGACTTGCCCCTCCAACCAGCGCTCCATCAATATCTGACTTCGAGAAGAATTCTCCGGCGTTGCTGCCTTTCACCGATCCACCATACAATATCCTGATAAGAGAAGCTGCATTGATGCCCAATGTGTTCGCCAGGATTGGGCGAATGTATTCACCCACCACCTGGTTCGCTCCATCGGCTGTCGCAGCCTTGCCAGTCCCTATTGCCCAAACAGGCTCATAGGCAACGACCAGCTTACTCCAGTCAGATAGCGTCACCCCAGCCAGTCCTGACTCGACCTGGCGTTTCACCACCTGAGCCGTTTCACCTGCCTCATTTTCGACCAGGGTTTCTCCCACACAAACAATTGGGATGAGATCGTGGGACAATGCTGCTTTCACCTTTTTATTTACAGTTTCGTCTGTTTCACCAAAGTATGCTCGGCGTTCTGAATGACCGATGATCACGTACTGGCAAAACTCAGACAGCATATAAGGTGCAATTTCACCGGTATATGCGCCGGATTCTTCCCAGTGCAGATTTTGGGCGCCTAGACCTATCCCAGTACCCTCTAATAAGGCTCGAACGGCCAAAAGAGATGTAAACGGGGGACAGAGGACTCTTTCCACACTTGTGAAAGGAGCCAGCTCTGGTACTAATTCCGAAACCAGCTGCCTGGCCTCAGTCACATTCTTAAACATTTTCCAATTACCCGCAATAAATGGTTTTCGCATAATTCATTTCCATATTCCCGGGAACGAGGGTTCCTCAGAAATTATTCCTTACTTATCCTGCAAAACATCTACACCCGGCAGTACCAGTCCTTCGAGCATTTCCAAAGAGGCTCCACCACCAGTTGAAATGTGGGTAATTTTTGCCTGTAAACCGGATTGGTTAATGGCAGCCACGGAATCACCCCCACCGACAATCGATGTTGATTTGCTGTCAGCAACCGCCTTGGCCAATCCGAAAGTTCCTTTGGCAAAATTAGGCAGCTCAAATACGCCCATCGGACCATTCCACACAACCGTACCGGCACCTTCGATGGATTTCGCATAAACTACGATGGACTCTGGTCCGATATCCAGGATTCGCCAGCCATCAGGAATGGGGCCAGTCGGCATAATCTTCTGATTGGCTTCATTATCGAATTTATCTGCAATCACAACATCGACTGGCAGTCTTAACTTGGATCCGCCATTTTGGAGTAGTTCACGGGCAGTCTCAAGCGCATCGTCTTCAACCAACGAATCCCCGACAGGGTAGCCCTGGGCTTTGAAAAAAGTATTCGCCATACCACCGCCGATAAGAATTTGATCGGCTTTTACTAGAAGATTCTTAATCACCCCAATTTTGTCGCTGATCTTAGCTCCGCCAAGAATAGCAATAAATGGGCGTTTCGGATCTGCGATGGCCTGCCCCAGGTATAAGATTTCCTTCTCCATTAGAAAACCAGCAACACCTGGTAAAAATCGGGCTACACCCTCTGTGGACGCATGAGCACGGTGTGCTGATCCAAATGCATCGTTCACGTAAATTTCTGCAAGACCGGCTAACCGCCCGGCCATTCCAGGATCGTTCTTCTCTTCCTCAGGATGGAAGCGGGTATTTTCCAACACCAAAATCTCACCTTGTTTCAAGAGTTTAGCAGCGGTCTCTGCAGCTGGACCTACACAATCTTCGGCAAAAAAGACTGGTTTTTCCAGGAGGCCCGCCAGGTGGTCTGCAACAGGGCGCATGGAATATTTAGGGTCTGGACCACCTTTCGGACGCCCAAGATGAGAACAAAGGATCACTGCAGCATGCTGATCTAATAAATACTTTATGGTCGGTAAAGCCGCAGTAATTCGAGTATCATCAGAAACCTTACCATCTTTGATCGGTACGTTAAAATCGACACGCACCAATACTTTCTTGTCCTTCACATCAATATCTCGAACAGTTTTTTTAATGAACATGGTAACTCCCAAAATCAAGAAAATGACCTTTTCAAATCCTGATCAGCATTCCAAGCATTTTCTGGATTTGTAAATGCTATCTTCCAGGTTTTGAAAAGGCCAGATTCAAGAGTTTAATGTTATAGCGTTTTCGCCAACATTGCGGCGAGGTCGGCTGTTCTGACAGAATAGCCCCATTCATTATCGTACCAGGCTACAATCTTTGCCATGCCACTGGACTCTTTCCCTAATACCAGGGTAAATGGAAGGTCAATAGATGAAGAATGAGGATCTCCCTTGTAGTCAATACTCACGAGAGGTTCTTCAACAGCCTGCATAATTCCCTTCAATGGAGCCTTTGAAGCTGCTTCGCGGAAGGCATTTCTCAGCTCTTCGGTCGTGCACGACTTCTCAAGCTCAGCAGTTAGGTCGATCACCGAAACAGTCGAGGTGGGGACGCGTAAAGCATATCCATCCAACCTGCCAGCCATTTCTGGAATGACCAGTCTTAGAGCTTTGGCAGCGCCAGTTGATGTGGGGATGATGCTCATAGCAGCAGCTCGCGCCCGGCGGAGGTCACTGTGAGGTAAATCTAAAATTTTCTGATCGTTGGTGTAGGCGTGGATCGTTGTCATGAAACCACGTTTTAGACCGAAGTTATCATGGACGACTTTTACTGCTGGCGCCAAACCATTTGTCGTACAAGAGGCGTTCGAAATGACGTGGTGCCTGGTTGGATCGTATTTCTGATCATTAACACCCATTACGATGGTGATATCTTCGCCTTCAGCAGGTGCGGAAATAATAACCTTTTTTGCCCCACCCTTGGTAATGTGGTTTACGGCACCTTTGACTACTTTCCCCTTCTTATTGACGCCATCTTCCTTAATCGTGAACAAGCCAGTGCTCTCAACCACGATCTCGATTCCCATATCACCCCAAGGAATCGCAGCCGGATCGCTTTCCTTGAAAACTTTTACTGTCTTTCCATCAATTAAAAGGTCTTCACCGGTGACTTCAACGGTTCCATCGAAGCGCCCATAATTCGAGTCGTATTTCAATAAATGAGCCATCGTTTTTAAATCACCGATGTCATTGAACGCGACAACTTCTAATTCCCCTGGATATGAATCACGGATTGCTTTTAAAACTTGCCGGCCAATCCGTCCGAAGCCGTTAATCCCAACACGTACTGACATACTATGCCTCCTATGCATTAGTGTGAAAAAATGTTATTTGGTAAAACTTATTTCCAATCTATTATTCTACCAGAGGTCCAGTCTTTTCCTGGAACAATTCTAAAATTATTTGGGCCAATTTTTGGGAATCATGCCTGGCAGGATTGAGGTGGTCGATGATATCCGAGCTGTATACATTATACTTTTGCTCAATTTCGCTATTCAGCCTCACCCAACAAATTTTCTCAGGCAGTTTTTCTTCATAATTTCGGTTGCATAAAATAACATTAAATAGATCTTGACCTGAATGTTCTTCGATAATCCGGATATGATCAGAACAATCCATATCATCAGTTTCACCGGGTTGGGTAGCAATATTTACAACAAATATTTTTAATGCTCTACTTGCGCGTATTGCAGCTGTTAAATCTGGCACAAGAAGGTTGGGTAAAATACTCGTAAAAAGACTCCCCGGACCAACGACAATGACATCGGCATTAAGGATAGATGATATCGCCTTGGGAAATGCTGGGGGGTTGTTGGGTTCCAGCCAGACCCGCTTAATTTTTCCGCTGCTTTCAGGAATAATGCTTTCACCCAGGATTCTTACTTCATTTGACGAATTGGGCAGCCGGATATCTGCCTGTAATTGCACATCGTTTAATGTGGCTGGCAGGACTTGCCCATGCACAGCGAGTATTTTTCCAGACTCTGCAACGGCTTGTTCAAAACTACCCGTTATTTCTGCCAATGTACTGATGAAAAGATTTCCAAATGTGTGACCCTGGAATCCACCACTTTCTGTAAAGCGGTATTGGAATAGCTGCCCCATTAATGCTTCATCGTCTGATAAAGCAGCCAGGCAGTTTCTGATATCTCCTGGAGGTAAAACACCCATCTGTTTCCGCAGCATGCCAGATGAACCCCCATCATCTGCAACAGTAACGATAGCAGTCAAATTGAATGTAAAGGTTTTCAGACCTCGCAGTAAGGTGGCTAATCCGTGACCTCCACCAACGGCAACGATTTTTGGTCCTCGATCTCGAATTCGGTGCTGCCGGAGAGCATCGATAATATTTTCACCCGGTCGTAGAAAAGGCTTCATTAATGCCCGGTTCAGTTCCCAGATTCCGTAAAACAGGATACCAAACCCAATTCCACCGAAAATGAGGACCCGTAAAAGTCTGGGCAACATGCGTAATGAGACAGCCGATAGGATCGGCAGCCACCAGGTCGCTGGAGCATTTCGATAAATATCAAGAATCAATACCCCAAGGCCCACACCAATAAGCGTGGTTCCGATGAGGATGGTAATAATCCAACGTTTGACCCCCAATCCTGGAATTAACCAACCCCTTAATTTCCTGATGTATTGTTTTAAAACGAATTGTCTCTTATCCAAAGGATTAATCGTGAGTCCGAATTTTTACCATGCTTTAAAACCGGCCGAAAATGAATTATGCTATACTATGCGACATGAGTCAACATATCGCAGTCGACATTGGTGGGACGCAAATTCGTGCAGCATTATTTGAAGATGATCGCATTATTCCATCGAAAATCGAGAAAATTAGCACATCTGGTGAAAACCCGGCACTTGACCGTTTATGTGGCTTAATCACCAAGATCTGGCCAAAAAATGAGCCCGTCTCCGCGATCGGCATTGCAGCTGCTGGCGCTACTGATCCGTATCAGGGGGTTGTGATTTCCGCCCCAAATATCACAGGATGGGTCAATGTACCACTCAGAGAACATATCCAAAATTGTTTCCCTGTTGATGTTTATATCGGAAATGATGCGAACCTGGCTGCTATTGGTGAATGGAAGTACGGAGCGGGAAAGGGTCACCATCACCTGATTTACCTGACCATCTCCACTGGTATCGGCGGGGGAATCATCCTGGACGATCGTTTGCTTTTGGGACAGCAAGGGCTGGCTGGCGAAATGGGTCATATCACCGTCCTCCCTGATGGTCCTATGTGTGGCTGCGGGAAAAAAGGTCATTTCGAAGCGCTGGCTTCCGGCACAGCAATCGCACGCTGGACGATTAATGAACTTGAAAGAGGGGTTAAATCATCCCTTTCAAAAGATAAAACGATAACTAGCCGCACCGTGGCAGCTGCAGCCCAAAAAGGTGATCACCTCGCCATTGAAGCATTTGACAGAGCCGGCCATTATTTGGGAATGGTTTTAGCTGATTTTTTACATTTATTCAACCCAACGACGGTAATCCTTGGTGGAGGGGTATCCCAAACCGGTGATTTACTTCTGGTACCGGCTCAAAAAGCGCTGCAATCATTCATTCTCCATCCCCAATATCTGGCAAATTTTTCTTTAACCCGCGCTTCTTTGGGTGATGAAGCCGGATTAATCGGTGCTCTTGTTCTGGCAAGGTCTGGGCAAATTCATTAAATGATCCAACCTCCAAGCAAACTTTGGGTTAATCCACCAGCATTGCCTGCCGAAATTGATGCCCAATTATCTAATTTTCCCAAAATATTGCGACAAATTCTAGTAAACCGAGGCATAACAGACCAGGAAATGGCAATAAAGTTCCTGGCTGCTCTACCACCAGAAAACACTTCCCCGCGTAATATGCTGGGGATTTCAGAAGCTGTTGATCGGATTAAATGGGCAGCGAAGCACCATGAAAAAATCATAATTTATGGTGACTATGATGCTGATGGTGTTACTGCAACCGTGCTATTAACAGAGGTTCTTGGAAACCACAATCTCAATGTCCAAAGTTACATTCCAAACCGCTTTGATGAAGGATATGGTTTGAATAACGAGGCATTAACTTCATTGAAGGATTCGGGTGCCAGTCTGGTCATTTCTGTCGATTGTGGCATCCGATCTTTGGAAGAAGCTGATTATTCCAGGAATTTGGGACTGGACTTAATTATCACTGATCACCATCAACCGGGCGAAACTTTACCTGGAGCTTTTACGATCATTAATCCAAAACAGAGAGATTGTCCATATCCTGACAAGAATCTAGCCGGGGTGGGAATCGCTTTTAAACTCGCAAGCGCTATCACAGCTGAAATGGTGGATGCAGGTTCCGAATCTATTAGTATAGAAAAATATCTCGATTTAGTGGCACTTGGCACAGTCGCAGATATGGCTCCACTTACTGGTGAAAATCGTTATTTCGTTAAAGCCGGTCTTAAGGAAATCCGGACAGCCCATCGCCAAGGGATCAGGTCTTTAATCGGTGTATCAGATTTATCGCCTCAGAAAATCAATTCTACCGATATTGGATTTATGCTTGGTCCCAGGTTAAATGCAGCTGGCCGGCTGGAATCAGCTTTGGATGCGCTAAAGCTTCTTTCATCGCATGACGCAAACGAGGCTGGAATATTAGCTCAAAAATTAAATAATCAAAATCGCGAACGGCAGGAACTAACCAATAAAATATTAACCCGTGCGGTAGAGGCAGCAACCGATCGGGATCCAGAAGGAACGCTTCTGGTCGCCGTTCACCCCGATTATAACCCTGGGGTGGTGGGATTAGTTGCTTCGAGATTAACTGAAAAGTATTACCGCCCAGCGATTGTTGCCCATTCCAACAACGAAACAATTCGTGGTTCATGTCGATCAATTCCAGAATTCCATATTACAAATGCGTTGGATGAATGTTCGGATTTATTAATCCGGCACGGTGGACATGCCGCTGCTGCTGGTTTCACCATCAAAAATATCCATTGGGATGAGTTTGTTCAACGGCTTTTATCGATCGCGCGGCGTGAACTGGCTCATCTAAATCTCCACCCCACCATTCGCGCCGATGCATGTGTTCGTTTTATGGATTTGAACACAGAAACGTACAATACCATCCAGCTCATCCAACCTACTGGAATGAATAATCCTCAGGTGATATTTAGGTCCCAGAACATAAAAGTGATTCGAGCCTGGTCCGTTGGTCGGGATTCAGCTCATCTGAAACTCAAATTGAGTGACGGAACTGTCACTTTCGATGCAATTGCTTTCAGGCTTGGGCACCTGGTAAACAACTTACCACCTGAGATTGACTTACTTTATACCTTTGAAATCAATGAATACAACGGAAACGAAACATTTCAACTAAACGTGATCGATATTCACCCCAGTGATAAAGCTTAATTACATTTGATCCAATTAGTTGACAAACCGGTATTTGATTAAAGTCCATACAGCGATAAAAGCATCTGTCAGGCGGATTTTTTTACCTTCGTCATAGGTCCGGGGTGTGAAGCTGATGGGAACTTCATATATTCGTGCTTTTCGTTTCAGCACTTTTGCGGTGAATTCAGGCTCAAAATCAAAGCGCCGGGAATGCAGGGTCATATCTTCTACTGCTTCTCGTCTAAATACCTTGTACCCGGTTTCCATATCTGTCAGGATATTGTTGTAGAGGATATTTGTCATTAAAGTCAATAGTTTATTGGCAACCATATGCCAAAACATTGTGGGCCGGCGCGGTGCGCCCAGAAAACGCGATCCATAAACCACATCCGCAAGCCCCTCTTCGATTGGTTTTAGGAGGGCAGGATACTCACGTGGATCATATTCTAAATCAGCATCCTGGATAATGATGACATCCCCAGAGGCATGGCTTAAACCTGTAATAACTGCCGCGCCCTTCCCGCGGTTCTTATCGTGAGTGATCAATTTTATGATATTTTGATCCACCAATGACTTAAGCACATCTTTTGTCTGGTCGACAGATCCATCGTCGACAATAATAATTTCTTCAGGAATTTTCGTTAATAAAACTTTCGCGATGATTTCCTTGATTGTCTTTTCTTCATTGAATGCTGGAATGATAACGGTGATTTTCATAATTGTTTTATATTTTAGCATAACCATTTGCTCGACATGCTATAATGACCCCAGGAAAACGTTAACAATTCCATTAATGGTAAAAGGATTGATCCTTAATGTTTTTATTTTCCCAATTCCTACTATCATCGCACAAAAGTAATTCATCCGGATGAGAAAACCAATGGCATTGGACATAACCCCAGATGAAATGATGGTCAGTTGTATATCCCATCTGGTGACTGATGGTGAAGTCATTGTACAAGGGATTGCGACCCCATTAATTGCTGCTGCGTTTTTACTTGCCAGAAGAACCCATGCACCGAATCTCTATTTTGCTTCAGCAATTGGTCAAGGAATCAGTAAAACACCAGCACCGTTAGGATTAACCCATATTGAAAATTATTGGCTAGAATATAACTTAAAAAATGCCAGTTTTACCCAGGTTGCCTGTGAAATCTTACCCTGGTTAAAGCCAAAAGAGTTTTTTCGACCAGCCCAGATCGATCCACATGGGAATTTTAATAATATTGCATTTGGTCAAAGTTATACACAACCAAGGATGCGTCTCCCAGGCACTGGTGGGATACCGGATGTGACAACAATTTCAAATAAAAATTATCTTTATGTCCCTCGCCATTCTAGGATCACGTTCGTACCCAGGTTAGATTTTATATCAGGATTGGGCTACGATGACCAGCGCCAACGAGGCTCAGGCCCGATTATGGTGATCTCTGACCTTGGCGTGTTTGATTTCCACAATAATTACCTGCGACTTTTATCTTTCCATCCGGGGGTATCACTTGAGACAATCACTCACCGAACAGGTTTCTCATTTCAAGTATCAGAAAGCTTGCAAGAAACCTCCCTGCCTTCTGACTTTGAGCTCCATTTACTGAGGAATGAAATTGATCCTCTTGGAATTCGGCGACTTGAATTTCTTCCCGGATCTGCACGGCGTGCTTTATTGAGAGAAATTATCCAAATCGAAAATCAATGAAAAAATCCCACTCACCTAGGCTAAAGAACTCTGTTCCAAGCCAGATTTATAAATGCCCCTGGTTATGCTGGTTAATGCTAACGCTTTTAATCATGTCATTGGTACCTACCCAGCCAGCTGTTGCGAGCATCAGCCGTATTTACTCCCCCCAGGAGCAGAGTCTACTTGAAAAGATGACGCCTGAAGAGAGAATTGGTCAGCTATTCCTGATCTCCTTTGATGGTATTGACGCCACTACGGGCTCGGCAATCGAATTACTTATTCACGACTACCATATCGGCGGTGTCATCTTATCTTCAACGAACGATAATTTTAGTAATGAGACCGATATCTTGGAGTCTACGCAATCTTTGATTCAACAGCTCCAATTGGACGAATGGAGCGCTTCGAATAATCAATCCACTGTTTCAGCAAATTATGTCCCACTATTTATCGGGATCAGCCAGGAAGGAGACGGAACCCCTTACGATCAAATCCTGAGTGGTCTTACCCAATTACCAACTTTAATGACCCTGGGAGCAACATGGCAGCCTGAATTTTCGGCGCAGGCAGGTCTTGTGATGGGACGTGAGTTGGAAATGTTGGGGTTTAACTTATTCTTTGGACCTGTACTGGATGTTATTGAGACTCCTTATCCTGAGGGGCAGCGAGACATTGGAACCCGAGCATTTGGCGGTGATCCGTTTTGGGTATCCCTAATGGGGCAGTCGTATATCCAGGGTCTGCATCTCGGAAGCAGCAACAGGTTGGCAGTGGTCGCGAAACATTTCCCAGGTTATGGAAGCGCGGACCGGATCCCAGAGGATGAAGTCGCTACCGTCAGACGGTCTCTAAGCGATTTAATCGGATTTGACTTGATCCCATTCATCTCAGTAACCGGAGAAGCGCCAACAAATTCCGAAAAAACAGATGCGATCCTGGTCTCTCACATACGTTTTCAAGGATTTCAAGAAAGCTCTCCACGGGCGACAACCAAACCAATCAGTGTAGACCAATCTGCCATGCAGCTCTTGTTAGAAGTGCCAGCAATTCAATCCTGGTATAACGAAGGTGGTCTTACCATCTCGGATGACCTGGGGGGCCAGGCTCTTCGTCGTTTTTTAGATTTGAATAGCCAGAGTTTCGAAGCAAGCCGTGTCGTTTTAAATGCTCTGTTATCTGGTGTAGACCTTGTTTATGTCAGTGATTTCTCAAATACCGAACAAACCGATAATTTTACAGCCGCTGTTGAGACGTTTAATTATCTAACCCAAAAATACCGTGAAGATCCTGCATTTGCAGAGCGCGTGGATGAAGCTGTCATGAAGATTCTAGCTACGAAATACCGTCTGTATGGCAACTTCACCCCATCCAGGATTTTCCCGTCAAACGCCAATATCATCGTCCAGGCAGGTTCGAATGATGTGGTTTTTGAGATTGCCCGAAATTCTGCCACTTTGGTAAATCCTGACCAGGCAGATTTAGACCAGGTTCTTCCAGATCCACCAAAACGGACTGATAGGATTGTTTTTATAACGGATACACGAACATATAAACAATGTAGTACTTGTCAAACAGAAACATCTTTATCGAAAGATTCCCTACAGAATACTGTATTAAAACGGTATGGACCAACTGCTGGAAGGCAGGTTGTCAGCAGTAACCTCTCGTCGTTTTCCATGAGTGATCTCGAACAACTCTTGAATAACCAGGAAACAAGTGCTGAGTTGCAAAGGAAGCTTGCTTTATCTCATTGGATTGTCTTTAGTATGTTGGATAAAAGTGAAGATTATCCATCTTACGATACGTTAAGCCGATTCCTCGCTCGCAGACCAGATTTAATCCAAGGGAAGAAAATTATTTTATTTGCTTTCAACGCTCCATATTACCTGGATGCTACAGATATATCAAAGATCACAGCTTTTTATTGTTTATACAATAAAACCTCCCAGGCTGTTGATGTTGCCGCCTACCTTTTGTTCAAAGAGTTGTCTGCGCCTGGAGCTTTACCAGTCTCAGTCCCTGGCATTAATTACGACTTAAATGCCTCATTATTTCCAGATCCTGAACAATCTATTGTCCTGGAATTCGTTAATGCCGAATTACCTGCAGGGGAAACATCTGTTGACTCTACCCCATTGGCTCCTCCCAAGAAGATAATTGGGGATGTGGTTGATTTACAGACCAGCGTCATTGTAGATAGTAATAATCGAAAAGTTCCTGATGGAACGCTGGTCGAATTTACTCTTAGCGTAAATGGTGAAGCTCCCCTGGTACGACAGGTTGAATTTACCAATGACGGGGTGGCCAGAACATCTTTTATGGTTACGTCGGCCGGTTCGATTGAATTTCGTGCTCAAAGCGAGCAAGCTGTCTCAAATATCCTCCGCCTGGATGTTCCTTCCACCCTGGAAGAGACTCCTCTGCCAACACTTACACCGGAACCCACAGTTACCCCAATGCCGACCGCAACAAGCACAGCCACAGCCACCCCTGTAGTGATTCCAGCAGAAGAAGAAACCAATTCGCCTGCTTTAATAGATTGGGTGATTGCCTGCCTGCTCTCTGGGTTGTTTGGGTGGATTGCTTTTCGACTCATCGCCGCAACTGGCCAGATTCGTTGGGCGGTCAGGGTAGGCTTTACGATCTTTTTAGGTGGAATCACAGCATACACCTACCTTGCATTGAATTTGCCAGGATCTAATTTCTTTATATCGAAGTCAATTTCCCAGGGTGTGTTCTTAATAACGATCCTTGGAGGAGTGATTGGTTTATTGTTATCTTTGTTATGGAAAAGATCGTCTGTAACCCAGCAGGACAGAAAAACCTTAACATCAGCGAATCAAGGTGAAGATAAGGCTTAATAAAACCATCCCGGCTGCAGTAAAAAGAAGAATTCGTTCGAGCGGAAAGCTGACAATATCAGCAAGCGAAGGAAGGGGTACCGACCGGCGGGGCTGAACAGAAGGATTCCAATCCCCTAAAAGAGCTCTCCGAAAGGCTTCAATATCCTGAGGTCTTTCATCTGGATGGATATTCATTGCCCACATAACCGCTCGTTCGGTTTTTTGACTGATATCTGGATTAAATTGACGGAGGGGGGGCAGCGAATCGGGAGAAAGGAACCTCTCTCTGGCTTCCAATGGAGGGTGGTTCGTGAGTAAATGATATAATGTCGCGGCGAAAGCATAGATGTCACTTCTGGCGTCAGTATGTCCTGTATCTCCGCCATATTGCTCTAATGGGGTATACAGGGCAGTTCCACGTCCCTGGACAATTGTTATCGTAACCTCTTCTGATGCCAAGATTTTTACCAAACCGAAATCCACTAATTTGATGATTCCATTAGGAGTAATTTTCAAATTACCGGGCTTGATGTCACGATGTAATATCGGTGGATTTTGAGTATGTAAATACGTTAAAGCATCAGACAATTGGCTTGCCCAGAGAAGCACCTCATTCTCCTGTAGAAATACCCCCTTCTTTTTCGCTTCATTCATTAAGGTACGAAGATCATCTCCCGGTACATAATCCATTACAAGGTAATCGCGTCCGCCGATTGAAAAATAATCTGAAACCTTAGGTAAATTGGGGTGGTCCAACCGAGCAAGTACAGTTGCCTCTCTCAAGAATTGCTCTCGAGCTTGACGAGTTAAATCAGGAGGCAGAGACCGGTCGTGTTCCACCTCTTTTAACGCACACAAACGACCTTCAAGCCGTTGATCATCGGCAAGGTAAATAGACCCCATCCCACCCTGTCCAATGATTTTCTGAATCCGGTAGCGGTTTCTTAGAATCTCACCGGGTTTTAATGGCATGAGGATAAACCAATGGTTGGCTTGCTAATTGGGGAGGCGTAGAACCCAATCAGTAAGCCCGAATGTAAAAAAGGCGATTTCATCTGTTTTATTTATGATATTATACCGTCTAGGTCAAAAATGGTAGGAAGTTATCCTGAGGAATTTGCTCTTCTCGTCGGTCAAGAAGGTGTTTTAAGTGGCCAACGCTGGCCTATCTCCAATAACATGGTGATCGGTCGCGATGATACTTGCGATATCACCATTCAAGATCGTCAGGTATCCCGACATCACGCTCAAATATCTGTAACACCAGAAGGTGTGATGATCGAAGATCTAGGCAGCAAGAATGGAACCCATTGCAATGGAAAGATGCTTACGCAGCGCATTCTATTAGAGGATGGCGATATCATCCAAATTGCCTTTGCCCAACAATTCATTTTCCTTAGTTCTGATGCTACTGTCCCCTTGGATCAACCTTACCATGGAACGTTTATTTCGAATAATCCATTAACCGGTCTCCGTCTGGATAAGAAATCCCGTAGAGTGTGGATCAATAACAATGAAATCGATCCGCCTCTATCTGTTCCGCAGTTTCAATTACTGGATATGTTGTTTGACCAGGAAGGAAAAGTCGTCTCCCGTCCGGACTTAATTACGCACATTTGGGGTGATGAGCAAGCCATCGTCGTCTCAGAACAAGCATTAGACGCCTTAGTTCGCAGGTTGAGAGACCGGCTTTCTAGTATTGATCCCAAACGTTCATACATTACAACAATTCGAGGACATGGGCTACGCCTCGATAATTCGCAATAAAAAAAAGCTGCGGAGAATGGTCTCGGCTTTTTTTTATTTTAGTTATTTTCGTAAATTTCTGGACATCGAATACCGCACAACAAAACGGTGGAGTTGAGATATTTGTTCGGCAACTTCGATATTTTCCTGGTTCTGCATCTGGTTCGCGAAACTCACAAGAACATCGAGAAATTCGGGAGTGATTTCGGCCTCATGCTGATTTAATAATCTGATTAATTCTTCGTCACTCTCAGCAGTAAGTAATTCCTCAATTAACTCGACCTCAGGTGGTGGTGCACTTGCCTCTTTGAGAACATCGACGATGATTTGTAGCTTTCCAATTTTTTCTAAATCTCCAGATTTTCTAGCTGCCTCCAAAGCCAAGTTCACTTCATTCCCAAAGAAATCATCAATTTCTGTAAGAGCAGCCTGAGTTGCTTCTTTTATATTTTTGGCATTAAGAAGCTCATTTAATTGCTTTCGGGCATTCACTTGCCTGGCTTCCATTTCCTGGTCAATTTGCTTGGTGTAGGTAAGTAAGTTTTCACGGATACTTGTCAACCTGGCTCTGCCATCTCCTCGAGACCGGTCAATTCTTTCGCTAAGCATTGTAAAGAACTCGTAATCCATCACCGGTCTGGCGAAACTGACATATGCCTGGATTTTTAAATCGGAAGGTGCATTTAGGACCAAATCAAGCAGTTTCTCTCTGGTTAGGTGATCGCCTTCAGCTTGTAAATCTTTCAAGGCTGATCCCCATTCTGTTGCCCTTTGCTGCATCGTTTTACCATAAGTTGTTTGATCGATGAGGATTTTCTGTAATTCACCTAATTTTTGCAGCGTTTCTTGCTCCTGACTCATCGCAGCAATTTCTCCGAGTCTTTTTAAGAGTGCAAATAATTCCCCATCGATGTCTGCATCCTCTTCTTTAACAATAACACCAATCGATTCTGGTGATGCGTCAATCAATCTCTGCAGGAGATGTAATTTCTTCTGCTGAGCTTCAATCATTTCTCTCGTGATCCCGTCAGCTTCTAAAACTCGCTCAACTAAACCTTGAAAAGTTAAAGTCTGCTGCGGTCGTAATAAATAGCCCTTTCTCTTTTCCTGAGGTAAGCGATTGATCGATTGATTTATTAAACTTCCAATAATTCTCTCCTGTTCATCTCGCGGGAGTCCCATTTCAGGAGGGACAAAGGTCAGTAATAGTTCTTTATCCGGATCATGATATACAAGGACCGTGGATAGTTGACCTTGATATTTACATAAAGGGCATTCTATAAAATTGACAGCACCAGACAAGAACTTCTGCTTCAGCGATGGGTCAGTTCCAATATCGATTAATTGGTCTACTTCGGCGTTAATTGGTTGTCGGCAATTTGGGCAAGAAATTCGTGTTTTGGGCATATATATTCCTATTTTAATATTTTTGTAATTGGATTCACACGATCAAATTCGCGTGGCAATGAAAAACAAATCGTCGTACCGGTATGGCTTCCAGGTTCAATCCAAATCCGCCCTCCATGGGCTTCAATAACAGCCTTTGACAGGTACAACCCTAATCCAGCACCCTTTGTGGTTCGAGATGCATCCTGTGAACGGTAAAACCGGTCAAAAACATGAGGAAGATCTCCAGGCAAAATCCCAGCCCCATGGTCACTGATGCAGACGACCACCGATTCTGAACGGACTATTCCTTTAACCTGGATCGCACCTCCTGAAGGAGAATATTTTATCGCATTTGATATTAAATTAGAAAGAACCTGTCCAATCCGGGTTTCATCAGCCAAGACTGGAGGGAAATCAGGCGGAAACTCCGTTGAAATTTCATGAACCTGAGTCTGGGTACGAAACCGGTCAGTTATCTTTCTAGATAGCTTGTCTATCGCCAGGTCTGTCATGTTGATCGCTAAAGCGCCAGCTTGCAGCCTGGAGGCATCCAGTAAATTTTCGATGAGCTCAGTCAACCGGTCAGCTTCTTCTTCAATGACTTTTAAGCTGTCATCAACAATCTCACGGTCCCAAGATGCGTCCTCTCTCCGTAATGTGCTGACATATCCTTTTATCAACGCCACCGGTGTTTTTAATTCATGACTGATGACCGAAACAAAGGTGCTTTTTAATTCTTCGGCTTCACGAAAACGGGTAATGTCTCGAACTGAAGCGATGATATTCATAAGCTTCCCATCACTGGAAAATACTGGGGCATATGTAATTCCGACAGGAAGTAAAAGCCCATTTTGTTTTTGTAAATCCCCTTCAATATATAATGTCGCGTGAGAGGATAACGGCCAACCCCCAGCTTCGGCTATGCTTATCGTGAAGTTATTTTTAGGTTGACAGATCGTTACAATCTCATCATGCTGCCTGTCACGAATTTGACTTACCGGGACGTTCACCATTCGAGAAAAAGCTGGGTTGCAATGCTCAATTACATGCTCAGGATTTAAAATTATGATGCCATCCGCCACCGAATCAAGCAATGCATCTAAACGCATCTTTTCGTGGGAGACTTGTGAATAAAGTTTCGCATTATGAACAGCAATGGCGGCTTGATCCGCGAAACTTCGTAATAATGCCGTATCATTGCTCGAGAAAACAGCAGCATAATTACGAAAAATAAAAATCACACCAATAACTTGTTTTCGAGCAATCAAGGGGAGAACCACACCGGTTAATAAACCAAGACTGGCTGCTCTAGTTAAACTCTGCAGCAGACGGTTAATTTCTGGCAGCTCAAATTCAGCAGGCTCTTCCCTCTCAGGGATTTCGGCAAGAAGTGGTTCAATCTGTCGGAGAAAACCAGCTGAAATCCCCTTCGACACATTAATAGTCCACCCACCAGGCATACTCCGTAGCGCGATTAGGCCAGCCTGTCCAGCAAGCATCTCAATAGAAATATCTAAGATCCTGGTTAATAATGGCTCAAGATCTAATTCCTGCGTAATGGACCGGGATATTTCTAATAAATAATCCCTCTGACGGACTCGGAAATCAGGCAGCAAGGGCGATAAT
>Ga0209254_10002003_pt1 | contig 18481 bp, 20 predicted proteins | sample FrelakmetDIP11DI_FD_187148 | JGI IMG/M metagenome (GOLD analysis project Ga0209254, IMG submission 187148) | Freshwater lake sediment microbial communities from the University of Notre Dame, USA, for methane emissions studies - DIP11 DI (SPAdes)... | ecosystem: Environmental > Aquatic >...
TGGAGGTAAGCGGGATCGAACCGCTGACCTCTTGCATGCCATGCAAGCGCTCTCCCAGCTGAGCTATACCCCCAACGAAGCCGCGCATTCTATACATGCCTTCCGTGCTTGTAAAGCCTCTGCAGCGACATCGCCATCATTATTCAATCTGGAAAAAGCTTGCCGGGGTTGAGCAGCCCGCGCGGATCGAATTGCTGTTTGATCGCACGCATGATGTCGAGGGTGGCGGGCTCGATTTCCTGCGGGACGAAACGGCGCTTTTCGGTGCCGATGCCGTGTTCGCCCGAGAGGGTGCCGCCCAGCGCCAGGACGCGCTGCATCAGCGCTTCGAGGGCAATGTGGGCGCGCGCCATTTCGTCCTCATCGTCGGGGTGCACCATGAGATTGACGTGCAGGTTGCCGTTGCCGGCGTGGCCAAACGACACCACTGCCAGTCGGTGCGCCTGGGCCGTGTGGTCGATGAAGTCGACGAAATCGGCGAGTTGCGACACAGGCACCACCACATCCTCGTTGAGCTTGAGCGGCGCGATCAGCTTGACCGCATGCGACAGCGACTTGCGCGCGCTCCACAGCAGGGTGATGTCGTCGCGCGTGAAGCCGCTGCGCATGTCGAGTAGGCCGTCACCGACAAGCGCCGCTTCCAGTGCGGCGATCTGGCGTGGCAGGTCCTGGGTGGCGCCGTCGGCTTCGACCATCAGCAGTGCCCGGGTGCCGGACGGCAGGTCGTCCGCTGCGCCGGTCGGGCGGATGGCCTCGATGGAACGGTGGTCCATGAATTCGAGTGCACTGGGCATCACGTTCTGACGCATGACGCGGCTGACGGCATCCAGCGCGCCACGGTTGCTGGCAAAACACACGCGCAGGGTGGCGACGGCCTCCGGTGCGGGCAGCAGTTTCAGGGTGGCTTCGGTGATGAGCGCAAGCGTGCCTTCGGAGCCGACCAGCAGGCGGGTGAGGTCGTAACCGGTGACGCCCTTGGTGGTGCGGCAGCCGGTGCGGATTTCCTGTCCGCTGCCGGTGACGCCGCGCAGTCCCAGTACGAAATCGCGGGTGACGCCGTACTTGACGGCACGCGGCCCGGCCGCATTCATGGCAAGGTTGCCGCCGATGCGGCAATAGGCGCCGCTGCCGGGGTCGGGTGGATAGAAGAGGCCGGCGCCACGTGCGATGCGGTCGATTTCTTCGGTAACCAAGCCGGGTTCGACGACGATGAGACGGTTGTCCGGGTCGAATTCGAGCACGCGCCGCATGCATTCGAAACTGACGACGACGGATCCGGGCGAGGGCAGGGCACCGCCGACGTTGCCGGAACCAGCACCGCGCGGGGTCAGTGCAATGTGATGTTCGTAGGCAATGCGCACCAGGGCAACCACATCGTCGTGCGAAGCCGGGAACAGCACGGCGTCGGGCTGGACATGGCGCGGGGTTTCGTCCTGGGCGTACAGCTCGCGTGTGGCAGCATCGTCAAAGACGCGATCCGCTCCGAGGGCGGAGCGGAATGCAGCGAGCGCACGTTCGGACAACATGGTGGGGTAGGGCAGGCAGACTGGAGGCTCAGGATGCGCGCTCGGGCGGGAGCTGCGCGATCAGTTGCGCGATCATGTCGGCGTCGAAGTCCATGCCGATATCCCAGCCCGGATTGAGTGCAATCGGGACACCCCCGCCAATGCGGCGCAGCAGCCAGGAAAACTCGGTCAGGATGCCGCCCGAATACTCGGGATAATGTTCGACAAAGGGCTTGGCCCGTTCGGGGCTGGTAAAAACCGCCAGGATGCGCTCACCCTCTTGGTCCTCAATGATCATCAATTCGGCCTGGGTCGAGCGCTGGAATCCCTGGATGGGATTCTTTTCGTCGCGTACCGGCATGAACAGCTGCTGGTCGATCAAATGCAGGACAAAGGTTTCGGGATCGAGCGTGCCGGCATGGACGGCCGCCAGCTGTTCTTCGAGGGCGTTATGGGGAATGAAATTCATGATGTCGGGCTCTTGCGATGTGGGAGTCAGTTTAACCGATGGGGCCGGTGGCGGGTACGTTGCCTGGATAGGCGGGACTGCCCTGCAAATGGGCGCGCGGTCCCGCACGTGTCCGGCGCAGTGCTAATCGAAGCGTTTCAGATCAGGGTTCCCAGCGTTCGGGATGCGCCCAGTGTCGGGAATTCAGCCAGTCCGGTACCGTCTTGTAGGTTTCGAGATCGTAATAGTGGATTCGCCTGTCGCCGCTTGTGTCGGCTGCGGACAGCATGAAGCCGAGTGCGAGGAACATGGGCTCGTCCAGGGCGCAGTTCGGGGGCACGGCGAGCAGGATGCGCGGCGCAGCATAAAGGCGCGTCTGGCTGATCAGGTGCAGAGCCTGCCGGGCATTCAGACCGTTCAGCGCATCGATGCCCAGCGCTAAGGTGCAGGGCGCTTCAGGCAGCGTATCCAGAAAGTGAATGGGCGTGTCGCACAACACGCTGCCCGCCAGGTCGCAGGCGGCTGCGTCCAGAGCCAGCACGCTGGCAGGCTGCAATGCCAGCAGGCGGGCCTGCAGGGTATCGCGCCAGTTCATTCGCTCAGGCCTTGCGCGGCACGCGCACCAGCCGGGTTCCTGCGATCCGGTCGTGGAAGAACTGCTGGTCGCGGTCGATCAGGGCCCACCAGAAGCCGGCGCCTGCTAGCGCCAGGCCGACCAGGGCGAGGACGAATCGCAGCGCGGCCTGTTTCAGGGTCAGGCGGGCACCCTCCCTGCTGATCAGCCGGATGCGCCAGGTCTTCATTGCCAGTGTTTGCCCGCTGCGCAGCCAGAACGCACTGAAATAGGCGAACAGCACACCCAGGATATAGATCTGGAAGAGGTGCCGCTGCCACGGCGCCTGCAAATCGCCGACAACAGGAATGATGAGGAAGGACGCCACGAACACCACAGCGGTAACCAGCAGCAATTCATAGATCATGGCCGCGAGGCGAATCAGGAAAGGCGCTGAGGGAATGGCTATTGCGTTGTCTTGCATGGTGGCTCTATATTGCGTCTTGGCGCGGCAATTTGCCACAGCGCGCCGAACATAATCAATCAAAAACAGGAGGGGGCACGATGCATATCGTAAAGCAGCTCATGGCCATTCCCGGCGTCATTGCAGCCGGCGAATACGCGTATCGCGGCGACCGTTTCTCGTACGAGGGCGCGCTGACGGACGAGTTCGCGCGCATGGCGTCGATCCTGTGCCGCGGCAACACGCTGTCGGTCAACATGCAATCAGAAATATTCGATTCCTTTGCCGAAAACTGCGGCTGCCGTCCGGTGCAGGGCTGGATTGTGCGGGGTGCGCAAGTCACGGTGTGTGCGGTCGGCAATTATTTTTGCTTCATCGAAAACCGGGAGGAATTGCTGAACGACGTCATGACCATCATGCGCGCCAAGGTAGGCGACATCCAGGACGATCTGCTGGTCAACCTGTATGCCAGGCTGGGCGGCGACACCAAGGAAGCCTTGTACTGAAGCTTGATACCAACACGGGGGAGAAACGATGAATCTGGAAAAAATGATGGAGTTGCCGGGCGCACTTGCGGCGTTTACCTACTCGGACAGGGGCGACCTGCAATCGCACCTGCTGCGCGAGGGTACCGAACTGACCAAGCAGGTCCTCGACCTGTTGACCCACTCGTGCGTCGCCAATCTGGCGATTGCCACCATGGAGGCGCGCGGCTGGGAAGCCGTCACCGGCCAGGGTGGGTTTGAGCCGCTCAAGGGGTTTTCGGTGGTCGGGCTGGAGTGGTCTGTGGTGGTGAATGGCAACTGCGGCATCGTCGTCAGGAATCGCGACGCCGACTACGAAGCCACCTTCAATGCCCTGCAGGCTGCCTGAGGAGCGCGTATGTCGCTGAGAAAAATACTGGTGCTGGATGGCGTGACGGCGGTGTGTCGCTTCCGCGACGATGGCGTGCTCATGGAGGCTGAAGGCATCTTGCCGCAGGACCTGATGGATCGCTTGGCGAAGTTTGCCCAGTGGTATCGCCGCATGGTGTCGAGCAATACCGATCTCTTGTCCCTGTTTTCGCAAATGCGTGGCTGGTCGCCATCGCAGGGCTGGATCGTGCAGGGCACAGCGATGACGGTGTGCAGTGTGGGCAATATGGTCTGCCTGTTCGACAACGCGCAGGGGTCGGTGAATGAAATCATGAATGCGATGAAGGAGACTGCGCACGAATAGCTTCTTGATCCTGCAGGCGGGCGCTGCGCGAGGTCTCATGTCGGCGTCTGTTGCACCGGCAAGCGCCAGATTAGATGCTACAAGTGTGTTGCCGCCGCGATTCGGACGCACGTTATGCGGCGGAACATGGGCACCCGTTTTCCCGGGAGGGATCTTTGACCCGGCGCTATACGGGACATTATTCTCGTGACGTCGCTCTAAACCCTCGACACCATGCCCGTCCGGTTCCAGTCGCGGCACTGCAAACCAAAGCAAGCCTCTCCTCATGGATTCTCTAAGCATTCTCCGTACCCTTCTGCACATCGGCCTGTCCCAAGACAGGGGGCGACCGACGGTTGGTCTGATCTTCGCAGTCCCAACGGAGCCTTTCACGCCGCCGTCGCTCGGCTGGTCCAAGTATTTGGCTGGCCTGGGTCTGGATACTCAGACGCCGCTTGACATCATCGCATCTGAGGGTACCCCTGCCGCCTTGCTTGCGGTCACGCAGATTTGTCTGTGGCTGCAGCTCATGGCCGGTAACGAAGTAATCCAAGCCAGGATCGAGCGCTACTGGGAGGAAGGCCTTTGGGAAATCCAGATTGTTTACGAAGACATTGAGACAGCTCTCTGGGCCGGCGAACTCGCAACCGAACTCCTGACCCGATCAATTGCCGCTGACGCCAGTCTTGACTTGAACAACGAGCAATCTGCCTGCGTGAGCATTGCCGAATTCCTGGATTTCGCGGCAGTTCGGGTGCAGGATCCCAACACACGTTTGTTGATCCGTGCCGCTGAAGCACGGGGACTTCCGTGGATCAACCTGGACCAGTTACCTTTCGGGGCAATCAATGCCAACCGGCTCCCTCGACACGGGCTCCTGCAGCTTGGCCATGGCCATCGCCAACATGTGCTGCTTGGATCCATGTACCTTCCTGAGCCTACTCAGACCTTGATAAAGAGTCACGCGACTACACGCGCCGCGCTCGCACGCGCTGGTCTGCCCATCCCCGCAGGCGATCCTGAAAATAGTCACATCAACCGGTCCAGCCGCGCTAAGCGCGCGGCTGAGCGGATTGGTTATCCGGTCGCCCTGCGTCCCTTCCTCCATGGACCTCTGGAGACGCCCGCCCTCCGGCGTCCGGTTTACGGGCCACTGCTGACCCCGGAGCACGTCACTATTGCGTACGAATCCCTGGCCACGCAGAGCCGAGAGCAGTCCGTGGAGGCATTCGTTGCGGGTGATCGCCAACGCTGGATCGTGATTGGCGGCAGGGTCCACGCTACCGCACGCTGCACGCAGGCCAGCGTGACTGGCGATGGCTGCAGCACGGTGGCAGGACTGATTCAAGCCAAGGCAATGCGACAGACGAACCGGCCCGGCGCAGCAGCCTGGCGACGAATGACCGGAAACGCCAGCGACCTTGCCCTGTGCCTCCATCTGCAGGGCTTGAGCCTGGACTCGGTCCCCTCAACCGGAAAACACGTGGTTCTGAGTGCGGACTGCTCACCGCATCATGGCGGTACCTATGCCGATTTCACGGATTCAGCCGACCCGGTGCTCGCAGAGCTCGTATTGGCGGCGGCCCGAGCATGTGAGCTTTCGACTCTCTGCGCGATCGACCTGGTCGTCACTGACACGGCCCGAAGCCAGGCCTTAGTGGTGGATGTGATCGCAGGCCCCGACCTGTTTGGGCACCTGGTCCCGGACACCGGGAAACCCCGCGATCTGGCCGGGGCTTTGCTCGATCACTGGTATCCCGACCCGGAGCAGGCGCGGGTTCCGATACTCGCCGTCACGGGCACGAACGGCAAGACCACCACTGCGGCAATGACGGCCGCGATCATGGGCCTGGCAGGTTATCGCACTGCGCTTGCGACCACGGTCGGTGTGGTCATCGATGGACAATGGCTAATGCGTCACGACCTCGCCGGCATCACCGGCGCCCTGATCGCTTTGGCGGATCCGCGCACTGAAGCGCTCGTCGTTGAGACCGCCCGTGGCGGCCTGATCAAGATGGGGTTGCCGTTCGACCACTGTGATGTCGCGGCCTGCCTGAATGTTGATAACGACCATATCGGACTGGATGGCGTTGGCACCATCGACGATATGGCGCGAGTAAAGCGTCGGATTCTGGAGGCCTGCACCCGCGCCGGGGTGATCAATGCCGATGATCCGCGCTGCCTAGCCATGCGTCCATGGATTTCCGGAAGGCGGGTTATTCTGGTCACCCGAGATGCGGGACAGAAGGCCGTGTGCGAACACCTGGCTGCCGGCGGCATGGCGGTGGCCCTGGAATCTTCAGGGTATGCAGATTGGATGGTACTGCACAACGGTTCCGAGACCGTTCGCATTGCTGCCACTGCGGAAATTCCGGCCACCTGGAATGGACATCTCCGGTTCGCGGTGGACAACGCCATGCACGCCGCAGCCATGGCCATCGGCTTCGGGATCGCGCCCGAGTGTGTAGCCGAGGCTCTTCGGCATTTCGTTCAGGATCCGGAACTGTTGCCATGTCGAATGAACCTTGTCACGCGGTTCCCTTTCACGGTCTTGCTGGACTACGCGCACAATCCACACGGTCTTCGGGCTCTGAGCGATGCCGTCCATGCGGTCCCCACCGCCGGCCGTCGAATCCTGGCCTTTGGCATACCCGATGATCGTACCGATGATGCGATCCGGGCAGCGGCCCTGGCGGTCGCCCACAAATATGACCATTACTTTTGCAGTGGTATTCTCAATTCCCGCGCTTCAGATCCGGAACGGGCTCCACGCCTTCTGGCCGAAGCGCTTGAGTCTGCGGGGGTTTTATCAGAGCAGATCACGGTGATACGAGATCCTTTGGAAAGGATTGGCACGGTCGCGACGATGGCCCGGCCAGGCGATTTTCTGGTGATAACTGCGGGCATAGGTACCTGTTCGAAAGTCGTGCCGCTGATCGAAGCCGCGCTCGCTGACAATCGGGCACCGGAAGCGTGAACCGACCGCGTGACCAGCGCCGGTCGACTTGAGTGCCTGTCGCCACTGTGATACACGGAACTAAGAAAATGCCGTATGGCGTGGGGCTCTGAGGACATGCCACACGCGCACAGGTGGTCGACGTTATAGAACGGACGGGAAAACAATACGGAGGAGCAATACGATGACCACCACATTGGTCGCGCACCTGGGTCCAGCGGAAATCGGGAAGCTCTCCTCCCATTACCTGAACGAAGGGCGCAAGCAGGAATCCTGGAGGATTGAGGGGATCGAGATCACGGATAATCGACTTGACGCACGGGTAAGCATGAGTTCGACCTACGTCTCAGGTTCGGATTCGCATGGGTTCCACCTGACGATCTTTTCCACGCTGGAGTTCCTGTCTCAACTGATGATCCTCTACGCCCATGTATGGGCCGGGCTCCCGGAGAAGCGGCGGGAAGGCTGGATGGTGGAGAGCAGCACGCGGAGCCTGCGCGCAATTCGCAGTACCGAGAACATACGGGTTGAGATGACCGTTTTGAAAATGCGAAAGCGCGGTGAAAACCTTTACTGCGTGGCGGACTATCGTGTCACGGACGATAGGGATGGGCTCTTTGAGGCAAGTCTCAAGGGTTTCCTGTCATGATCAAGGCGTTTAGTGAATTCAGTAGAAACCTTTGCGAAGGGGCTGAACCTTGGTCCTGAATCTGAATCACCCTGAATTTTTTCAGGATCCCTACCCATACTATGCGGCGCTGCGTGCCCAGCGAGAACCCCACTGGCTGCCGCTGTCGCATGCCCAAGATAGTTCCAGCGAAGGCGTGTGGCTATTCAGTCGGTACTCTGACGCGTTGAGTATTTTCAAACAGAGCAGCCGCACTTCAAAAAACATCCGCAGCATTCGCCCGCAAGAGTCCGCAACAGCGTTCGATTTACACATGTTGCATCGCGATGGGCAAGATCATCTGCGCCTGCGCCGACTTGTCTCCGATTTCTTCTCGGTACAGCATCTGCGCCGTCTCGAACCCCGCATGAGGACGGTCGCCAAGGATCTGGCACTGGAAGTCCGGCAGGCGGGCCAAGCCGACCTGATCGCCAAGCTTGCCGAGCCGATGCCGCTGCGACTGATCGCCGAGCTGATAGGCGTACCACAGGATGATATGCCCCGTGTTCGCAGCTGGTCCCTTGCCCTGGGCGAGGGCTTCGACTCGGTGCGGACATCTTCCGATATCCGTGCGCGGCAACGGGACGCGCTGCAGGGTTTTCTCGAATACCTGCGCGGTCTGATCGAAGACAAGCGCCGCGCCCCCGATCACGGCTTGTTGAGTTTTCTGATTGAGGCTGAACAGGATGGCGATCTTTCGGAGGAAGAGTTGCTCGCCATGATGGGCCTTCTGCTGTTCGCCGGGCACGAAACCACGGTCAACCTGATTGGCAACGGTTTGTGGCTGCTGCTCACGCATCCGGACCAGTGGCATCAGCTTCGGCGGGAGCCCGGCCTGATTCCAAGTGCGGTAGAAGAAATCTTGCGCTATGAGAGTCCGGAGCAGCGCACCTCCTTCCGTATTATGGTTGAGCCCATGGACATCTCGGGTACACGGATGGAACCGGGTCAACAGGTGGGTGTCATCATCGGGGCCGCAAACCGCGACGAGGCGGAATTCGCGAACCCCGGGCTTTTCGATGTCAGACGCAGTCCCAACCGGCATCTTGCATTTGGCCTGGGGATACACAATTGTCTTGGCAAGAATCTCGCTCGACTCGAGGCGAGCATTGCCATTGCGGTGGTGCTCGAGGAATTGCCAAATCTGCGCTTGATGGACACCTTGCCCGATTGGAGGGAGAACTCGTTTTTTCGGGGCCTTTCGTCATTGCGGGCCGCGACTGACGCGTCCACTTGAACCTCCACGCGATTGCACCGGCTCAAGCCGGCGGCATCAACTATTTTGTTGAAAACGTTTGAGCGCATCTTTGTCGCCGCTTGGTTCTCCTGCGCGGGCGGACTTTGGACCTGGACGCCTTTATGGTCAAGCCGGCCGGCACCAAGGCCACCGAGGTGCCTGCCGTCTATCAAGATGTAACGACAAAAAAACTGGTGCGCGAAGCCTAAACCACCTGGATGCCTGGCACGACTACCAACATTCAAAAGATCGACGAGAAGACCGGCGAAATATTTTGCCTGGTTGAAGTGCCGGCTGAATATCAGACCGTCACCACTCGTGTGCTCAAAACTCCCCCAACGATTCAGTACGAAAACGTCCCCACGAAATACGAGACCATCAAGAAAACCGTGCTGAAGACCCCCTAAATGACCCGTATCGTGGAGGTGCCTGCCGAATACGCGGATCGCGAGGTTACCAAGCTGGTCAAGCCTGCTACCTCGGTCACCATGGTTGTGCCGGTTGATTGCGAGCGCGAAATCATGACGCAGGTTCAAGCTGCCACCGAGAAGCGTGTTCCGGTTCCGGCCGTGTATGAGATTGTCGAGCAAAAGGTTCTGGTCAGCCCTGCCAGGAGAACTGCACCCAGATTTTGTGTGACGTGAGCGCGCCGCCGAGCAAGATGTCGGCAATACAGAAGGCCTTGCAGGCTGCCGGGTTCAACAATGGGCCGATTGATGGCGTGGTGGGTCCCAGTACCATGGCCGCGGTTACTGCCTATCGGCAGTCCAAAGACTTGCCCGCCGATGGTTACCTCACCGTTGAGACCGTGAAGGCGCTGGGCATTTCACCCCTGTAAGCGTCCTTGTCCCACCTGAAAGCCTTTCCGTGCGCGGAAGAGCTTTTTCTTTCGGGTGGGCGCTTAAGCATGATTTCTTGACCGAAACAGGGCAAAACGATTACCCTCACGGGCTCACCAACGAATTGATTTTTACCAGTTTATGGAAGCCACGGGCGCCGAGATCGTCGTACGTTGTCTGGCCGAAGAGGGGGTCGAATTTGTGTTCGGCTATCCTGGCGGGGCCGTGCTCAACATCTACGACGAAATCTTCAAGCAGGACAAATTCAAGCATGTGCTGGTGCGCCATGAACAGGCAGCTGTCCATGCAGCCGACGCCTATGCGCGCTCCACTGGCCGCGTTGGCGTGGCGCTGGTCACATCGGGTCCCGGTGTCACCAATGCGGTGACCGGGATTGCCACGGCCTACATGGATTCCATCCCGATCGTCGTCGTCACCGGCCAGGTGCCGACCGCGGCGATCGGCCTGGATGCGTTCCAGGAAGTCGACACAGTCGGCATCACGCGTCCCTGCGTCAAGCACAACTTCCTCGTCAAGGACGTGAAGGATCTGGCGGCGACGATGAAGAAGGCCTTCATCATCGCCGCCACCGGCCGCCCCGGCCCGGTGGTGGTCGACGTGCCGAAGGACGTGACCGCACACCTCACCGAATTTGAATACCCGGCCACGATCGAGATGCGCTCTTACAACCCGGTGGTCAAGGGCCATACCGGGCAGCTGAAACGTGCCGTGCAGATGCTGCTGGAAGCCAAACGCCCGATGGTCTATGCGGGCGGCGGCGTAGTGCTGGGCGATGCGTCGCCGCAACTGATCGAAATGACCCGCCTGCTTGGCTTTCCCGTTACCAACACCCTGATGGGGCTGGGTGGCTATCCCGCCACCGACCGGCAGAACCTCGGCATGTTGGGGATGCATGGCACCTACGAAGCCAACATGGCGATGCAGCACTGCGACGTGCTGCTGGCAGTCGGTGCGCGTTTCGACGATCGCGTGATCGGTAACCCGGCGCATTTTGCGCGCGAGCAGCGCCGCATCATCCATATCGATGTCGATCCCTCGTCGATCTCCAAGCGCGTCAAGGTCGACGTGCCCATCGTCGGCGACGTCAAGAACGTGCTGGGCGACATGCTGTCGCTGCTCAAGCAGGCCAAGGAGCGGCCCGATGTTGCCGCGCTGAATACCTGGTGGACACAGATCGAGTTGTGGCGCTCGAAGAACTGCCTCAATTACAACCGCAACAGCCCCATCATCAAGCCGCAATACGTGGTGGAGAAGCTGTGGGAAGTCACCAAGGGCGACGCCTTCGTCACCTCCGACGTGGGCCAGCACCAGATGTGGGCCGCCCAGTATTACAAGTTCGACAAGCCGCGGCGCTGGATCAACTCCGGCGGCCTCGGCACCATGGGCGTGGGCCTGCCGTATGCCATGGGTGTGCAGCTTGCCTTCCCGGATGCGCAGGTCGCCTGCATCACCGGCGAATCGAGCATCCAGATGTGTATCCAGGAGCTATCCACCTGCAAGCAGTACCGCATCCCGGTCAAGGTCATCACGCTCAACAACCGCTACATGGGCATGGTGCGGCAGTGGCAGGAGTTCTTCTATGGCAGCCGCTATGCCGAGTCCTACATGGAATCGCTGCCGGACTTCGTGAAGCTGGCCGAGGCCTACGGCCACATCGGCATGCGCATCGACAAGCCGGAAGACGTCGAGGCCGCCCTGAAGGAAGCGTTCTCGCCCGCGCTGAAGGAGCGCCTGGTGTTCATGGACTTCCAGACCGACCAGACCGAGAACGTCTTCCCCATGGTCGAAGGTGGCAAGGGACTGTCCGAAATGATTCTGGCGGAGGAGCTATGAGACACATCATCTCCCTGCTGATGGAAAACGAAGCCGGCGCGCTGTCGCGCGTCGCCGGCCTGTTCTCCGCACGCGCCTACAACATCGAGTCGCTCACCGTGGCGCCGACCGAAGACGCCACCCTGTCGCGCATGACCATCGTCACCACGGGATCGGAAGAAATCATCGAGCAGATCACCAAGCAGCTGAACAAGCTGGTCGACGTGATCAAGGTGATGGACCTGACCGATGGCCGCCACATCGAGCGCGAGCTGATGCTGGTCAAGGTCAAGGCAGTCGGGTCGGGACGCGAGGAAATGAAGCGTACCGCCGACATTTTCCGCGGCCGCATCATCGATGTCACCGACGCGACCTACACCATCGAGCTGACGGGTGCCGGCTACAAGCTCGACGCCTTCCTGGAGGCGATCGACCCCGCCTTCATCATCGAAACCGTGCGCACCGGCGCGTCTGGCATCGGACGTGGCGAGCGCAGCCTCAAAGTCTGATTTTTCATTTTCTTCAGGAACACACCATGAAAGTTTTTTACGACAAGGACGCCGACCTTTCCCTCATCAAGAAGCGCAAGGTCGCCATCATCGGCTACGGCTCCCAGGGCCATGCCCACGCCAACAACCTGAAGGATTCCGGCGTCAAGGTTGTCGTTGGCCTGCGCAAGGGCGGCGCCTCGTGGGACAAGGCCAAGAAGGCCGGCCTCGACGTCAAGGAAATCGGCGATGCGGTGAAGGCCGCCGACTTCGTGATGATTTTGGTACCGGATGAACTGATGGCCGCAGTCTACAAGGACGACATCGAGCCGAACCTGAAAAAGGGCGCAACCCTGGCTTTCGCTCACGGTTTCAACGTGCACTACAACCAGATCACCCCGCGTGCCGATCTCGACGTGGTGATGGTGGCCCCCAAGGGCCCCGGCCATCTGGTGCGTTCGACCTACACGCAGGGCGGCGGCGTGCCGTCGCTGATCGCCGTGTATCAGGACAAGTCCGGCAAGGCGCGGGACCTGGCACTGTCCTACTCCTGTGCCAACGGCGGCACCAAGGGCGGCGTGATCGAGACTTCCTTCCGCGAAGAAACCGAAACCGATCTGTTCGGCGAACAGGCCGTGCTGTGCGGTGGCTGCGTCGATCTGGTGAAGGCCGGTTTCGAGACCCTGACCGAAGCGGGCTACGCACCGGAAATGGCCTACTTCGAGTGTCTGCACGAGCTGAAGCTGATCGTCGACCTGATGTACGAGGGCGGCATCGCCAACATGAACTACTCGATCTCCAACAACGCAGAATACGGTGAGTACGTGACCGGCCCCAAGGTCATCAACGCGCAATCCAAGGCCGCGATGAAGGAATGCCTGGACAACATCCAGAACGGCAACTACGCCAAGCAGTTCATCCTCGAAGGCCGTACCAACTACCCCGAGATGACCGCCCGTCGCCGCCTTAACGCCGAGCATCAAATCGAGGTTGTCGGTGCCAAGCTGCGCGCGATGATGCCGTGGATCAGCAAGAACAAGCTGGTCGATCAATCCAAGAATTAATGAGGGTATAGGGGCTAGTATTTAAAATGTAGGGGGTTTTGTGCGGCTGCGCCGCGTTCACCCCAATCCCTAGCCCCTGATTCCTAACTCCTAGCCCCTACATGACACATCCTCTCATCGCCCGCGAGGGCTGGCTGGTTCTGCTGGCCGCAGTTGTGGCCGCCCTGATCGCGACCTGGCTGGTCGGCTGGTGGTCGACTCCTTTCTGGATCTGGGCGGTATTCGCGCTGCAGTTCTTTCGCGACCCGGCGCGCATGCCGCCGGCTGACGCTGACGCGGTGATCTCCCCGGCCGACGGCCGCATCGTTGTGGTGGAAAAGGTCATCGACCCTTACCTGGAACGCGAGGCGCTCAAGATCAGCGTATTCATGAACGTGTTCAACGTGCATTCCAACAAGAGCCCGGTCGATGGCGAGGTCAAGGGACGCTGGTATACGCCGGGCAGCTTCGTCAACGCCGACCTCGACAAGGCCTCCACCGAGAACGAGCGCAATGCGATCTGGATCAAGACCGTACGCGGCGATGTCACCTCGGTGCAGATTGCCGGGCTGATCGCGCGGCGCATCCTCTGCTATGTGCGTACCGGCGACAAACTGGTGCGCGGTCAGCGCTATGGTTTCATCCGGTTCGGTTCGCGGGTCGACGTCTATTTGCCGACCACAGCAACCGCTGAAGTCTCAATCGGACAAAAAGTGACTGGCGGGCGTACCATCCTGGCACGCTGGTAAACTTTTCTCCGCATGCTCGACTTCCGTCACACCAAAAACGAAACAAAGCGCGCGCGAATGCGTGATCGCGGCATTTACCTGCTGCCGAATCTCTTCACCACCGGCGCGCTCTTCGCCGGGTTTTACGCCGTGGTGCAGGCGATGAACGGACGATTCGAGCATGCGGCGGTGGCGATCTTCATCGCCATGGTGCTCGACGGGCTCGATGGCCGGGTTGCGCGCATGACCCATACCCAAAGTGCGTTCGGTGCCGAATACGACAGCCTCTCCGACATGGTGTCGTTCGGCGTGGCGCCCGCGCTGGTGATTTACGAGTTCGCCCTGCAGGGCCTGGGCAAGCTCGGCTGGATAGCCGCTTTCGTCTATTGCGCTGGAGCAGCCCTGCGTCTGGCGCGCTTCAATACCCAGCTTGAAACCGTGACCGACAAGCGCTTTTTTCAGGGAATGCCCAGCCCGTCGGCAGCGGCCCTGGTTGCAGGCTTTGTCTGGGTGATGGTCGAATATGGCGTCGCAGGGCATGACGTGCGCTGGCTAGCAGCAATGGTCGCCTTGTTTGGTGGTCTGACCATGGTCAGCAACTTCCGCTATTACAGCGGCAAGGAAATCAACCTCAGGAAAAGCGTGCCGTTCTTTGTCATCCTGCTGGTGGTGCTGGCCTTCATCCTGGTGTCGACCAGCCCGCCCGAAGTCCTGTTCGGCGTGTTTGCACTTTATGGCCTGTCGGGATATGGCGATGCGCTGGTGCAACGCTTGCGCCGCAAAAAAGCGGGTGACGCTTCGCCCCCCTTGCAGGGTGACGGAAAATAGATACAATTTAGACTATGTCTAATCAGTCGCATCCGTCCTATCTAACCTGCCTGTCGAATGTCCTGTTCGGCAGCCTGCTGCTGCGCGTCGCGCGCGCACATTGAACTCCCTCCCCCCAGTAGCACCCTCGCGCCGCAAGCTTCGCGCGGCAGACTTATATAATGCTTCGGCCTGACGCCGACCCAGCATGGAGCCAGCCATGAAAGACCGTTTGTTTATTTTTGACACCACCTTGCGCGACGGCGAACAGAGCCCCGGCGCGTCGATGACCAAGGACGAGAAGTTGCGCATTGCGCGCCAGTTGGAAAAGCTTGGCGTCGATGTGATCGAAGCCGGCTTCGCCGCGGCAAGCCCGGGCGATGCCGAAGCGATCCGCACGATTGCCGAGACGATCCAGAACTCGACCGTGTGTTCGCTGGCGCGCGCCAACGAACGCGATATCCACGCGGCCGGTGGCGCGATCAAGCCGGCGAAATCTGGTCGCATCCACACCTTCATTGCCACCAGTCCGATCCACATGGAGAAGAAGCTGCGCATGCAGCCGGACCAGGTGGTCGAAGCGGCGATCAAGGCGGTCAAGCTCGCCCTCGAATTCACCGACGACGTCGAATTCTCGGCCGAGGATGCGGTGCGCTCCGACATGGATTTCCTCGTCCGCATCTTCGACGAGGTGATCAAGGCCGGCGCCAAAACGCTCAACGTGCCCGACACCGTCGGCTACAGCATCCCCGCCCTGTGGGGCGAGCGCATGAAGCAGCTGATCGAGCGTGTGCCGAACTCCGGAAAGGTGATCTGGTCGACCCACTGCCACAACGACCTCGGCATGGCGGTCGCCAACTCGCTCGCCGCGGTGATGAACGGCGCACGACAGGTCGAATGCACCATCAATGGCCTCGGCGAGCGTGCCGGCAATGCATCGCTGGAAGAAATCGTGATGGCGGTGCGCACGCGCAAGGATGTGTTCAATTGCGACACGCGCATCGATGCCACCCAGATCGTGCCGGCATCCAAGCTCGTCTCCTCGATCACCGGCTATCCGGTGCAGCCGAACAAGGCCATCGTCGGCGCCAATGCCTTTGCCCACGAGTCCGGCATCCACCAGGACGGCGTGCTGAAGCATCGCGAAACCTACGAAATCATGCGTGCCGAAGACGTGGGCTGGAACGCCAATCGGCTCAGCCTCGGCAAGCTTTCAGGCCGCAACGCCTTCAGGACCAAGCTGGCCGAAATCGGCATCGTGCTGGACAGCGAGGAAGCCCTCAATGCCGCATTTGCCCGCTTCAAGAGTCTGGCAGACAAGAAGCGCGAGATATTCGACGAAGACCTGCAGGCGCTCGTCTCTGACGAAGGCTACGCGACCGAACACGAGCGGTTCAAGCTGGTGTCGATGAAAGTGTGTTCCGAAACGGGCGAAATTCCGCATGCGCGGATCACGTTCACCGACGATGGTGTTGAAAGAAAGGCCAGCGGCGAGGGATCAGGCCCGGTCGATGCCACCTTCAAGGCGCTGGAATCGGTGGTTGCCAGCGGCGCAAACCTGTTGCTGTATTCGGTCAACAACATCACCAGTGGAACCGATGCCCAGGGTGAGGTGACCGTGCGGCTGGCACGGGACGGCCGCGTGGTCAACGGGCAGGGGGCCGATACCGACATCGTCGTGGCCTCGGCCAAGGCCTACCTGCACGCGCTCAACAAGCTGCACAGCAAGAGCGAACGCGCGCATCCGCAGGTGTGAAGTGGCATGCAGAAAACGCCCCGACGGGGCTTTTTCTGCACGGGCATCCTGGATACAAGGAAGTAGAGCCACGCGCGCCAGCAGCACGGGCATGCATGCCGACATGCAGTATAAGGTGAGTTATTCCCTGAAAGCCTCGATCGTGTGAAACCCGTACTCATCAGGCTGGGTGTCCCGGGCCGGCAATAGCAATATGGGCTGAAATTGCACGATCCATTTTGACGGCAGGGTTTTGGCAGACGCGTAAATTGCGATATATAGGTTACCAAGCCAAGACCATTGAAAGGAAACTCATGAAACCCCTGATTGCGCTCCTCAGTACCCTCATTCTGTCAATCCCGGCATTTGCTGCCGAAAGCGCCTGCATGTCCCAGGCGCACGAGAGAAAGCTCGCAGGCGCCGCCCAAATCAGCTTCATTCGCAAGTGTGTTCGTGACAGTTGCGAAGCGACATCTTCAGAAAAGAAACTCGCCGGTGCAGCCAAGAACAGCTTCACGAAGAAGTGTGTGGCCGATGGATTGATGCCGTATTGCGAGGAGCAGGCGGCTGGCAAGAAACTTCATGGTGCCGCCAAAACCAGCTTCATGAACAAGTGTCAGTCTGGCGATTAACTTGATCGTATGAGGGCAGGAAATCTCCCCTGTCGACCTGTTAGGGTCGACAGGCTGACCAAACCAAATGACAGGTGTTCAGTCTTTGCCGGCGCTCAGGATGATCTCCGAATGGGAAGCCATCTGAACAAGTGTGCATCTGGTCCGTGCAGCAAGCAGGAGGAGGAGATCTCCGCAGCCGAATCGGGATGCCGGGGCAAGGCCCATGCGTTCCCGATCAATCCCCGAAACTCGTCCCCACGCCACGCGCGCTGGCCACCCAGGGGTGGTCCGGCGGTACGGTCTTGACCTGGCCGGCAACGTCTTTCAGTGCGACGGGTGCGCTCGATTCGCCGCGCGCGGCAACCATGAAGCCATATTGATTCGCATGAATCAGATCGGCGGCGGCTGTGCCTAAACGCGTGGCGAGCAGGCGGTCGGCGGCGGAGGGGGTGCCGCCGCGTTGCAAGTGACCGAGGATGGTCGGACGTGCTTCCAGGCCGGTAAGCAATTCGAGTTGGTGCGCAAGATGCAAGGTGCGTTCGGCATAAACCAGCTCGGGTTCTGCAACGATTTCCTTTATTTTCCTGTCCTTCTTCCTGGCGGCGATGGCCTGCTGCTCCTCGAATTCCTCCTGGGTCAGCGCACCCTCCGCGACAGCGACGATGCTGAACGGTTTGCCCTTGCGCTTTCGCGACTTGATGGCTTCCGCCACGGCTTCCACTTTGTAGGGAATTTCCGGGATCAGGATCACGTCGGCGCCGCCAGCGATGCCCGCGCCCAATGCCAGCCAGCCGGCGCGGTGACCCATGATCTCGACCACGATGATGCGGTGATGGCTGTGCGCGGTGCTGTGCAGGCGGTCGATGGCGTCGGTGGCTATGCCGAGCGCGGTATCGAAGCCGAAGGTGGTTTCGGTCAGCGCCACGTCGTTGTCGATGGTTTTCGGCAGGGTCACGATGTTGAGGCCTGCCTGCTGCAGGCGCAGCGCATTCTTCATGGTTCCGCCACCGCCCAGGCAGACCAGACAATCGAGTTGATTGGCGTGGTAGTTGGCGACGATGGTCTCGGTCATGTCCAGCACCTTGCCGTTCACCGGCATCTTGTGCGGCTTGTCGCGGCTGGTGCCGAGGATGGTTCCACCCTGGGTGAGGATGCCGGATAGCGCTTCGTTTTCCAGCGCCATGGTGCGGTTTTCCATCAGGCCGCGAAAACCGTCGCGAAAACCGATGATATGCATGCCGTAATGCGACAGACAGGCTTTGCCGACGCCGCGTATGGCGGCGTTGAGACCCGGCGTGTCGCCGCCCGAGGTGAGAATGCCAATGGATTGAGTCATGATTATTGCCAGGTTGCCATTGATGAAGAGTG
>Ga0209254_10002004_pt1 | contig 18475 bp, 17 predicted proteins | sample FrelakmetDIP11DI_FD_187148 | JGI IMG/M metagenome (GOLD analysis project Ga0209254, IMG submission 187148) | Freshwater lake sediment microbial communities from the University of Notre Dame, USA, for methane emissions studies - DIP11 DI (SPAdes)... | ecosystem: Environmental > Aquatic >...
AAGACGATCGCATTCTACAGAAAATATAAGAAGGAATACTGGGGGTAAGAGTAATGCGGAATGCGGATTGCAGATTGCGGAATACAAAGATTAAAAAATTGGTTTTCAAATTCCGAAATCCGAATTCCGCAATCCGCATTTGAGGCAGGCATGGTTCCTTTCATCGATTTAACCAGACAGTACAAAGCAATTGAAGAGGAGATCCTCTCTGCAACGAGGCGGGTTTTTGAGAAGGGGCGGTTCATTCTCGGCGAAGAGGTTTTTGCATTTGAAGAGGAGTTCGCCCGTTATTGCGGGGTTCGATATGGAGTGGGAGTGAATTCCGGAACCGATGCCCTCTATCTGGCTTTGAAGGCGGCTGGTATCGGAGAAGGTGATGAGGTTGTGACGGTTGCCAATTCATTTATTGCCTCTGCTTTAGCCATCTCTTTCACAGGGGCAAAGCCCATCTTTGTCGATATTGAACCGGAGACTTACAATCTGGATCCCAATGCCCTTGCGGCCCTTCTTAAGAGGCGAAGGGCAACAGGCAAAAGGCAGAGGATCAAAGCGATTCTTCCTGTCCACCTCTATGGTCATCCCGCAGAAATGGATGAGGTAATGGAGATCGCAGAACGTCATCATCTCCTGGTGATTGAGGATGCCTGTCAGGCCCATGGCGCGGAGTATCGGGGAAGAAAGGCAGGCTCCTTCGGGACTTTAGGCTGTTTCAGTTTCTATCCCACTAAAAATTTGGGTGGATACGGGGACGGAGGGATGGTGACCACAGATGATAGAAAAATATACGAGAAGATCCATCTTCTAAGATGTTATGGGGAGAAGAAAAAATATCACCATTTCCTCAAAGGAATAAACAGCCGGTTAGATGAAATCCAGGCTGCAATCCTTCGGGTCAAATTAAGGTATCTTGATCGATGGAATGATGAGAGGAGAAGGAAGGCGCTGATTTATAAGAGGCTATTTGAAGGGACGGGGATCATCTGCTCCGTTGAAAGGGAGAAGGCCAGCCATGTCCACCACCTCTTCGTCATCCGCACAAGGAAACGGAATTCACTCGGGGCATTTTTAAAGGGGAAGGGGATTGAAACGCTCATCCACTATCCCATTCCCATCCACCTTCAAAAAGCTTTTAAGGAGTTGGGGTATCAGAAAGGGGATCTTCCTTTAACGGAAGGATCGTCCCGTCAGGTGCTCTCTCTCCCGTTCTTTCCCGGGATCACCGACTCTGAGATGAAGGAGGTGGTTCTCCAGGTGAAAGGATTCTACCAAAGAGAGGGGTGGCTGTGAAAAGGGATTCCACGATATCAAAGATCTTCGGGTTAAAACACCCTCATGGCAAGGTGGTTGAATTGTTGAGCCGTTATGGGACCGAGGGACGACTTCTCGATGCACCTGCAGGCACAGGGGCAATCTCCCGGAAATTGAAAGAGTCGGGGTTCGATGTCGTTGCCGCAGACATCAATCCTCAATTATTTTCTGCCCAGGGGATTCGATGCGAAAAAACTAATCTTAATCAGAAACTGCCCTTTGCAGATGAGACCTTCGACTACATCCTCTGTTCCAATGGCATAGAACATTTAGAAGACCCTTTCCTTTTTGTTAGAGAATGCTATCGAATCCTGAGAGAAGGGGGTGAGCTTCTCATCACGACGCCGAATATTTTAAATCTTAAATCGAGAGCGGCCAACCTTCTGGTGGGCTTTAATCTCTTTACGGGAAGGCCTTATAACGAAGTGGATCATTATTTGGGAGGGGATCATATCCATCTTGCTAACTATTATGAATTAAGGATTAATCTGCACCGGAATGGTTTTCGGATACTGGAAGCCACCACTCACGAGTTTAGCAACACGGCCATGATCCTTTTCTTCCTATTCCCTTTCATCTATCTTGCGACCTATCGAGCTTTTCGCAGGGAAAGGAGCCCAATGCAGCGAGAGAGAAACAAGGAAATTTTGAACCATGTATTATCTGCTGATCTCATATTCGGAAAAAAACTCTTTCTCGTCGCAGAAAAAGATTCCCGATACGTTAAAATAAAATGAAAATTCTTCATCTTTTCAGCGATTGGAAATGGACAGGGCCCTCTGAGCCTATTGTGAATCTATGTAAAGAATTGGAGAGAAGAGGCCATGATGTAACACTCGCTTACCGAAAGCCTCCGTTTCCTGTCGAGGAGAGCATGGAGAGGAGAGTGTTACAAGAAGGCATTAAGGCTACAAGCCAGTTTCATTTAGATCGCCCCATAAAGTTTTATCTCCCTTCCTCCCTCAGAAAAAACATATCTGATATCTCAAATCTTACCCGCTATCTTGATAAAGAAAAGTTAGATATCTTAAATGTCCACCAATCTCACGACCATATCTTAGGAGGCATTGCGGCAAGAAGATCTGGCTCTTCTGTTGTCGTCATTAGGACTGATCACAAGCGAGATTCTCTAAACCCAGGTTTTGGGAATCGATTTCTTATCTCCCATTATACCGACGGGATGATCACCTTCTCAGAAAGAGCAAGAAGGGAAAGTGCGGAACATTTCGGACTTCCATTTGATAGAGTCGGAAAGGTTAACCCTGCTTTAGACCTGGATCGATACCGTCCTGAGAGAGCGTCTAAGGATATGAGGTCCATTTTCAGGATAGGAACGGACGACATCGTGATAGGGATGGTGGCACGGTTCCAGAAATATCGGAGAACAGAGGTCTTCTTAGAGGCGGTTAAAAGTATCGTTAAAGCATTTCCGAAGATCAAAGTGCTCCTGGTGGGCCGTTCGAGCCAGATGAACGAAAGCGTCGTCAAGCCGATGAAGAGACTTGGCATTGAGCCGTGGGTGGTTCTTGGAGGGTATCAGACGGATGACTATATCGATACCCTGGCCTGTATGGATATCTTTGTCTTTCTGATGGCAGGCTCTGATGGAACAGCAAGAGCGTTGAGAGAGGCCATGGCCATGGGAAAACCTACTATTGTGGCCGATCGAGGGATATTGCCTGAACTGGTTGAAGATGGTGTCTCGGGTTTTGTGGTCAAGGATTCTCCTGAGGCGTTAGCAGAGGCTACGCTTCATCTCCTTCGACACCCAGAATTGAGAAAGGCGATGGGAAAGGCCGCCTATGAGAAAGCCCACCGGGAATTTCGATTGGACCGCCAGGTTGAGGCCACCGAGAAATTTTATCAGGAGATGATCAGGCTTGGGAAGTGGAAGAAATAATGAAATTTGCTACGGCCATTCTTGATTTTTCCAGGCGCAGGGGAGGTGCGGAAAGATATGTTGTTGACCTCTGCACCCGGATGGCTAAGGAAGGCCACGAAGTCCATGTCTATGCAGAGCATTGGGAGGAGGAAGGCCAGGGAATCCATCTCCATCGAGTAAAGACGCTTTCATTCCCCAAGAGTCTTCGTCTCCTCTCTTTTGCCATTAAGGCAACGAGAGAAATGAAAAAGGGAGATTATGATGTCACACTGGGGGTTGGAAATACCCTGGAGGCCAATGTGCTTCAACCCCACGGTGGGGTCCACCGGGCATGGTTCTGGCGGAGCCTAAGAGCTTACAATAATCCAATTATGTGGACGATGAAATATTTAGGAAGGGTTTTAAGCTTTAAACAATGGGTGAGCGGGTGGATAGAAAATGCACCTTATCGAGGAAAAACCCTTCCCAGGATCATTGCCATTTCCGATATGGTCAAACAGGATATCATTCGCTGGTATAAGATCCCAGAGGAAAAGATCACGATCGTTTATAATGGAGTAGATATTGAGCGCTTTCATCCTCGGAACCGTCAATTTCGAGACGAGGTTAGAAAAAGACATGGTATTGGAGAGGAGTTTGTCATTCTTTTTGTTTCGAATAATTTCAGGATGAAGGGATTGGGTTTTCTAATCAAGGCGCTGGTCCACCTCAAGAAAGAGGGCCATCTCCCTTGTAAGCTTCTCATTTTAGGAAGGGATCGAAGGGATTCCTATCTCCGGCTGGCAAAAAGGATGGGCGTTTTCAAGCAGATTGTCTTTGCAGGTTCCACAGATGAGCCGGAGAAATATTATGGAGCCGCAGACCTTTTAGTCCATCCCACTTTCTATGATGCCTGTTCCCTCACCGTGTTAGAAGCCCTGGCCAGCGGGCTTCCGGTGATTACGACCTCCTCTAATGGGGCAAGTGGGGTGATGGCCCAAAGCTTGGATTGGTTGATCATTTCGGATCCTCGGGATGAAAAAAAGATTGGCCAAAAAATTATCGAGATGATGAACCCTGAAACCCTGGACGAGAGTTCAAGAAGGGCTCGACGACTGGCGGAACGTTATTCGCTTGAGAAAAACTGGCATTCCATGGAAGATGTTTTTCAGAAGCATTTTCAGAGATCGGAGAAACGGAATGAAAGAAGCCGTTCCCTGGAGCAAACTCTCTAAAAACAGAGACGAAATCCACCGGCGTTTCCCTCATATCTGGGATTTAAAAATCCTCAAGAAGCGGTTTCCCCTGGTGTTGGAGAATGTCCGGGATGGGGATGGAATCCTGGATATCGGTTCGTCAAACCGCAGTCTCGAGGGCCGGTTAAAAAAACACTATCCCAATGTCATCTATCAGAGTATGGACATAGACCGCGAACAATATCATGATTATTACTCTTTGGAAGAAATCAAGGAAACGTTCGACGTGATCTTCTTTTTTGACGTGATCGAACACCTGGAATTGGAAGAGGGCGTGAAGATATTCGGCAGGATCTATGAACTTCTTAGAGAGGGCGGTCGGTTGATCCTGACTACGCCCAATATCTTCAATCCTGGACGTTTCTGGAGAGACGCCACCCACCGGGTGGCCTACTGTTATGATGAATTGGGAGGGATTCTATTGTCGCGGGGATTTCATGTCAAGGCCATCTATCGGACTTATAGTGATGCGATTCACCGATATCTGTTCCGGGTCTACGTCATGGCGCCCCTCCACCGGTATCTGGGCATCGATTTTGCCAAATCGATTTTAATCGTTGCCGAGAAAAAATGAGTGAAGGGCGGATAGCTTCCCCCTCTCTTTCACCTTCGAAAAGAGAGACATTGATCTTAAATTTTAAAGCAACTGTGAACCGTTTAAAAACCATTCAAGGGAGAACATCCTCGGGATGAAAGTCCTTTTCCTAATCCAGGGCTATTCGGTTGCAGCGAGTCGATATCGGGTGCTTCAATATCTTCCTTACCTTCAGTCCCACGGAGTGGAGGCAACGGTGAGCCTTTATCCCCGAACCCTGAAAGAGAATTTTGAATTCTTCAAGCATCTTTCCCGATATGACATCGTCTTTCTGCAGAGAAAGAGGTTCAACCAGCCCAGGCTCGGGCTTCTGAGGAGAAGGGCGAAAAAGATCGTTTATGACTTTGACGATGCCGTTATGTACCGAAATTCAAAAGCAAGAGAACCTGAATCTCTTACCCGAAGGAGACGTTTTGTCCAGATGATCAGGACCTCAGACTTTGTCATCGCAGGAAATGAATTTTTAAAAGGAGAAGTCCTTCCTATTAACCCCAATGTCGAAGTGATTCCATCTCCGATCGACATGGATCGATATTTGCCAAAAGATTATGCGGTTCAAAATGAGAGAGTGACCATTGGGTGGATCGGTGACCACGGGTCGATACACTATCTTGAGAAGATGAAACCAGTCTTTGAGAGATTGGGGCAACGGTATTCCAATGTGGAGCTAAAGATCGTTTGTGATATCTTTTTCGATTGCAAGCAGATGAGGGTCATCAAGAAATATTGGAGTGCAGGGGAGGAGGTTTCAGATCTTCAGAGCTTTGACATCGGCTTGATGCCTCTGGTTGATGACCCATGGTCATGGGGAAAGTGTGGCCTCAAAATCCTCCAGTATCAGGGAGTGGGAGTGCCTGTAGTTTGCACTCCTGTCGGAATCAATCGGGACCTGGTTGAGGATGGCGCCAATGGATTATATGCCATGACCTCTGAAGAGTGGGAGGAGGAAATCTCTGTTCTCATAGAGGATCCCCAGCTTCGAGAAAGGATGGGCAAGAATGGGAGGAAAAGGGTACTCGAGGAGTATACCGTTCAGTCCTGTGCCCCACATCTCTTTTCTATTCTTAAGAGAGTGATGAAGAAAAAGTAATACGGCAATGACCTCTCCTTACAAGAAAGTCCATACGGGTGATATGAAAGGATGGTTGAGGGAAGAGATTGTTCAACTTCTGCCACACCATTTCTTTAAGGATACGATCTGGCCGGTGCATGAATTAGATGGAGAAGTCATCAGGGAATCGAGGTTGAGATGGGCCGCCATCTTTGTTTTTCCGAATGAGAAGAGAATTTTTTTAAAAAGGGACAGGACGAAAGGTTGGTTTGAAACCTTCAAATACCTATTTCTTCCCTCCAAGGCAAGAAAGGAATGGTTCATCGCCCATCAATTGCGGAAGAGAAATTTAAACATCCCTAAGCCTCTGGGGTGGATGGAGCGGGTTCGTCGGGGTTGTGTCAGGGAAAGCTATTACCTGTCGGAAGCCATACCATCGGGCATTCCGTTGGCAGAAACAGCTGATCTATTAAAGGATGAAAAGGTTTTGACGGAACTGGTTAAGGCGGTGATTAAGATGCACAGTTCGGGGTTGCTTCACCAGGACCTCCATGCGGGCAACTTCTTATGGGATGGTGAATCTTTCTATCTCATTGATTTGCATCGGGCCAGGCTCCTCCGTTCCCTCTCCTTGAACCAAAGATTGTGGAACTTAGCCCACCTCTTTCACTCCCTGAGGTCTGTCTGGGGAGAGGATGAACAGTTGAGATTTCTCGACCAATATTTTGGAGGAGATTCGATCTCATCGCAAAAGAAAGGGGCATATCTTATAAAAATCCACTCCTGGATGGCTCGCCTCCAAAAAAGACAATGGAGAAGCAGGACCAAACGTTGCCTCAAGGAGAGCACTGAGTTTTCGGGTAAAAAAGAGAAGGGGTTGACTTTCTACCATCGGAAGGATTTTCCGCTCGATCGTCTCAAAAGGGCAGCGAAGAAACATTTGGCCATCGTTCAGGAGACCCCCTCCCTGTTGGTGAAGCAGAGTCCCGAAGCCATTGTTTCGATCTTCGACGATGAGGATGACAGAATCTGCGTCAAACAATTTTGTTATCCTCATTGGTGGGATCGTTTCAGAGAGCATTTTCGCCTCTCCAAGGGGCTTAAGGCGTGGTTGGGGGGGAATGGTTTAAGGGTTCGGGGCATCTCATCCATCAAACCCCTGGCCCTCATGGAGCGAAAAAGTTGGTTTGGTCGGACAGAGAGTTTCTTAGTCATGGAAGCCTCTAAGACTGAAGAAGAAATGGATCGTTACACCTGCAAGGAGTTTGGCGGGATTAAGGAAAAAAGAAATTTTATTAAAGCCTTTGCCTTATGGTTTTACCACCTTCATCAAAGAAACATCTATCATCAAGACATGAAGGCCTGTAATATTTTCGTTTTGAAAAATGGGAAGGCCTGGGACTTCAAATTGCTTGACCTGGAGGATGTCCGATTAGATGAAAAGATAAACGAGAAAAAATTATTTAAGAACTTACTTCAGCTCAATACATCCACTCCTAAAATCATGACGCGGACCGACCGGCTTAGGTTTTTTAAGGAATACATCTGCATCAACCCCATCATCAAGAATCGAAAAGATTTCCTCCAACGGTTGATGAAAGAAAGCCATCGAAGAGGTTTGGTTTATGTTTCAACTCAAGGAGTGGTCAGTGAAAAAATTTAAAACACATAGGATGAATGCAAACAGATAAAGTTAATAAAATTCGTTAAATTCCTTGTCATTCGATTCATTCGAGTTTTTTATGGATCTTTCAATCCTCATCGTTAATTGGAATACGAATGCCCTCTTGATTCAGTGCCTGAAGTTGGTTCATCAGGAAATGGGAAATGGAGAGAGAGAGGTCTTTGTGGTCGATAACGGTTCAGTAGATGGAAGTGTGGAATCGGTGAGGGAGAAATTCCCTGAGGTGATCGTTATTCAAAATCCGATGAATCTCGGATTTGCTAAGGCCAATAACCAGGTCCTGAGCTTGTCGAAGGGAAAATACACCCTCCTCCTCAATCCGGATACTCAGGTGAAGGAAGGAGCCATTGAAACCCTGAAGATTTTTATGGATCACCATCCGGAGGCAGGTGTGGCAGGCGTGCAGCTTCTCAATTCCGATGGATCTAAACAGAACTCGATTGCCAATTTCCCATCCCTGGCCACAGAGCTGCTCAATAAAAGCCTTTTAAGATTACTTTTCCCGAAAACATTTCCGGGGAAGGAGAGAAATATCTCTGAACCCATCGAAGTCGATTCCGTTATCGGCGCCTGTATGATGGTAAGGCGGGAGGCCATGGAGCAGGTGGGATTGTTAGATGAGGATTACTTCCTCTTCCTCGAAGAGACCGATTGGTGTTATCGTATCAAGAGGGCAGGTTGGAAGGTCTGCCACCTTCCCCAGGCTGAAATTTATCATCTTCAGGGCAAGAGCGCTGAAAAAGATAAGAAGAGGGCAAAGGTCGAGTATTACCGCTCCTGCTACCAATTTTTTAAAAAGAATAGAGGGTCCTGGCAATGGTTCGTTCTCCTGATCGGATTGCTGATTAAATTGGGGTTTGAATTTCTTTCTATGGTTATTGCTTGCATCCTGACAGGGTTTGCAGTAAAAAAATGGAGAAATAAATTGTCAAATTATGCTTATCTGTTGTGGTGGCACCTGAAAGGATGTCCTGAAGGAATGGGATTGAAACCAATAAATAATCATTGAAAAATAGTCATTGCAAAATTATCATTGCAAAATATATTTTTAATTACTCTTTTTTAAAAAATAACTGCTAATTGGTCATTTTTCAATGGTTTTTAGAAGGGGGTTCTATGGTTGGCATTGCGGTGGTGGGAGCCGGGGCATGGGGGAAGAACCACATTCGGGTTTTTTCAGAGATTCCCAATGTCCATTTGAAATATATTTGTGATTCCGATCCATCCAGACTAACCAAGCTCCAGAAGTCCTACCCTCAGTCGAAGAGGGTGGAGAAAGTAGCCCCCCTCTTACAGGATCCGGAGATTAAGGGAATCGTCATTGCCTCATCCGCTATCTCCCATTTCCCCTTGGCCAAAGAATCATTACTTTCGGGTAAGGATGTACTGGTTGAAAAACCATTGGCTCTTAATGTGAGGGATGGGGATGAATTGGTGAGGATCGCCGAAGAGAAAAGCCGCATTCTCATGGTCGGCCACCTCTTGGTTTACCATCCGGTCGTTGATCGATTGAAGGAGATGATTGCCTCTGAAGCACTGGGAAGGATCCATTATATCTATACACAGCGAGTCAATCTCGGCGTCATTCGCCAGGACGAAAATGCCCTCTGGTCGTTTGCTCCTCATGATCTTTCCGTTATTCTCGAGCTCCTCAATGAAAGACCGGTTGTGGTTTCAGCTCATGGAGAAAGCTACATCCAGAAGAATATCGAAGATGTGGTTTTCCTCAGCCTTCACTTCTCCGATGGAAAGATGGCCAATATCCACTTGAGCTGGCTTGATCCACATAAGGTGAGGAAGATCACGATCGTGGGGGCGAAAAAGATGGTGGTCTTTGATGACATGGAGGCATCTGAGAAATTAAAGATTTATGATAAAGGGGTAGGTAGTCTATCTTATGATTCTTATGGGGAATATTTGAGTCTGAGGTTTGGGGATATCACTATCCCGAATATCAAGATGGTGGAACCCCTCCGGGCCGAAGCAGAACATTTTATCCGATGTATCGAATCGAGGGAGAAACCGAAAACCGGAGGGAGGGATGGGCTTGAAGTGGTGAAGATTCTCGTTGCCGCTCAGAAATCCTTAGTAGAGAAAGGTTCCCCGGTGGACCTATAATCTATCCCCTCCCCCTTGACGGGGGAGGGTGAGGGTGGGGGTGAGATGGAGAAGATGGAGAAAGGCTATTTTGTGCATCCTACGGCTGTGGTAGATGAACCTGTCGAAATTGGTGACCAGACCCAGATCTGGCATTTCTCTCATATCATGCCCGGGGCGAAGATCGGGAGGAATTGCATCATCGGGCAGAATGTATTTATTGCGTCCGGCGCTATTCTGGGAAATAACATCAAGGTTCAAAACAATGTCTCCCTTTATGATAGCGTGGTTCTGGAAGATGATGTCTTCTGTGGCCCCTCAATGGTCTTTACCAATGTCTTCAACCCTCGCAGTTTCATCTCGAGGAAGAAGGAATTCCGGCAGACACTTGTAAAAAGAGGGGCTACGATTGGGGCCAATGCAACGATTGTCTGCGGTCATACGATTGGAGAATATGCTTTTATCGGAGCTGCTTCCGTGGTGACCAAGGATGTTCCGGATTATGCTCTGGTTTATGGAAACCCCGGGAAGGTGAATGGATGGGTCTGCCAGTGTGCGGAGGAGATTATTTTCCGATCCGGAAAAGCCGTATGTAAAGCCTGCGGGAAGCGATACAAAAAAGACCGTGCCCGAGTGAGGTTGGTTTAAATGGTGAAAATCGCAACCATCGTGGGTGCAAGACCCCAATTTATCAAAGCTTCTGCAATCAGCCGGGTCATTCAAACATCCCTGCCTGTGCCTTGGCAGACAGGCAACAAGAAGAAGATAAAAATTCAAGAAATATTACTCCATACAGGCCAACATTATGACTACCTGATGGATCGAGTCTTTTTTGAAGAACTTGACCTTCCTCAGCCGCATTACCATCTGGGAGTAGGATCGGGGTCCCATGGGAAACAGACCGGAATCATGCTTGAACGAATCGAAGCCGTTCTTCAAAAGGAAAAACCAGGAGCGGTTCTTGTTTACGGCGATACTAACTCGACCTTGGCCGGAGCATTGGCCGCCGCCAAGCTCAATATCCAGGTCGCCCATGTGGAAGCTGGATTGAGGAGTTATAACCGTAGGATGCCAGAGGAGATCAACCGCCTTCTCACCGACCACCTTTCCACTTTCCTCTTCTGTCCCACTGCTCAAGCTGTTCAAAATCTATTGAAGGAAGGAATCAGGGATGGGAAGGGGAAGATTGTCAAAAACGTAGGCGATGTCATGTACGACTCCATTCTCTATTATTCAAAAATCGCTGAAATAAAATCCACCATTCTTAAGGATTTAGGTCTTTTAACTCCGAACTCCGAACTCCCTGCCTGTCCGGCAGGCAGGCGAACTCCGAACTATTATCTGGCCACTCTTCACCGCGCCGAAAATACTGATGATCCAAAGAGGCTAAAATCCATTCTGAAGGCCCTAAATGAGATTGGAAAAGAGGCTCCTGTCATCCTTCCTCTTCATCCCCGAACCAAGAAGGTGATGAAAATTTACAATCTTTCTCCAGATAACCATAGAGTTAAACTGATTGAACCCGTTTCCTACCTCAACATGTTAACATTGGAAAAGCATGCCAGGGCCATCCTGACCGACTCCGGAGGCGTGCAGAAAGAGGCTTACTGGTTGGGCATTCCTTGCATTACATTAAGGGATGAAACTGAGTGGGTTGAAACGGTCAAAAGCGGATGGAATGTATTGGTAGGGGCAGAAACAAAGAGGATTATTGAAGAAGGGCATGAAGCAATGGGGGAGATACTCCCCAGAAAAGAACCGAATGCCTTCGGCAATGGCAAAGCCAGTGGGAAAATCGTCGATTTTTTAATAAAAATTCGATAGGATGGAATAACGATATGGAATAACGATAAGGATGCAAGGGACGCCGAATTCGTATTTGAGACATGCATAAAATTTCTGCAAGGGTCAATAAAATAACCCTCTTTTTTAAGAATCTCAATGAAAAGCAGATTCTTCTGATTCTGCTCGGGATCACCTTTATCCTGAGGCTCTATGCCGTCCTTATGGCGCAAGGGATTGCCTACGATGGGGCACATTATGGTTTTGTGGCAAGGGAATTTTTAAAGGGTCATTTTATAAAAGGATTATCTTCACCTGCCCCCCCTTTTTATCCTTTCTTGATTTCCCTTTTTTCGATGGATACTCCGCATGTTGAGATCATAGGGAGATGCCTCTCTCTTTTTTTTGGAACCTTCACAATCATTCCCCTTTTTTATTTGGTTAAGAAGACAATCGGCCAGAAAGAGGCTATCTTTTCAGCACTTTTTTATACATTTCATCCCTACCTGGTGACTTACTCCGGAATGATGCTCACCGAGGCCACTTATTGGGGGATTCTGATTTTATCGGTCTATTTTTTCTGGACAGGGCTAAAGAAAGAGAGTGTTTGGAGAACGGCCTTGTCAGGATGTTTTCTCGGCCTCGCCTATCTGACAAGACCGGAAGGGATTGGTTATGTTTTGGTTTACCTGCTCTGGATCATCGTAAACGGTGGGCTTAAAAAGAAATGGCTTAAAAAGTTTATTCTTATGGGAGTTCTGATCCTGACCGTTTTTATTTTTGTCGTCCCTTACGTCATTTATATCCATCAAGAAACAGGCCAATGGTTGATCAGTAAAAAGGCCGTCGACGCACAATCTCATTTTATAAAAAAAAATATTGAGGAGATCAAACCTTCAAAAGGCGGTGAACAAGATAAACCTGTAAAAAGGAATTCAATAATCATCTGGATTGCCAGAACCATTGTTCACGATTTCCCTTCAGTTCTCTACCACTATCTAAGAGCCTACCATTTTTCATTGTGGCTCTTTCTATTTTTTGGGTTAATCCGAGTGAGACGAAAGGGCATCACCGATGAGTGGTTCTTAACCTCTCTGGTTCTCTTTCATTTGCTTTCTTTGTCCACCATACCCCATTCCACCATCCGTTTTTCAGTTCCGGTGATCCCTCTTTCTCTCTTTTGGGGTGGCGCAGGTGTTCTGGAAATGAAAAGATATATGGAGAAAATCAAGATCGCCATTCCAGAAAATGCCATTTTCTTGATTATCGCCGTAGTGATTTTAGTTCAATTGCCACAGAGTTTGAAACCGGAAAGGGGGCATCGCGCATTTCAGAAAAAAGTTGGGCTATGGTTAAAACAGAATACCCCTGCGGATGCTGTCATTATGAGCAATAGCCCTCAGGAGACATTCTATGCGGATCGGGAATTTATGATGTTGCCGGAAGGGAGTTCACCCCCCCGGGATCCCGGAAAATCCTATGACGAGATGATTCGTTATGCAAAATCTAAAAGGGTTCGCTATATCCTTATCGACAAAAATGCTCAAGAGAGGAATCCTGGGTTTATTGACGCAATTCAATCAAAGGGTAGGAGTCAATCAAAAGATTTGAAAGAGGTATTTAGAAAAGTAGATCAATCATTGATCATTTACGAGGTGATAGATTGATATTATTGAAGTTGAAAGACGAGTTTTTCAAAAATACAGGATTGATGTTCATCGGTATTGGATTATTCAACCTATTTAACCTCCTCTATCATTTTTTTATGGTAAGGCACCTTGCCCCCGTTGACTACGGGCAGCTCAATACCCTGATGGCCCTTTTTATGCTCATCACAGTGCCGGCCAATACCGTTCAGACCACCATTACCAGGTTTGTTTCCGTCTTTCAGGCCAAGGTGCAACACCAGCAGACAAGAGATTTCCTCAAACACTTCCTCTTGGTGATGGTGGCTGTGGCCCTCTTTTTCTTTTTAGTAATAGCCCTGGGAAGTTCCCTTCTCGCCTCCTTCCTCCAGATTTCCTCCCGGGGGGTAATCCTCCTTATGGGGGTGATCCTTTTTTTTGCCATGATCGCACCGATTCCATGGGGCGGACTGCAGGGCCTGCAAAAATTTGGACTATTGACGTTTAACCTGATTCTCAATGGAGGGCTTAAACTGTTAGCGGGCATCCTTTTGGTTGCCGGAGGATGGGGAGTACTGGGCGCCATGGGGTCAATTGCTATCGCATATTTTGTCACGACCTTTCTTTCCCTTATCCTGATGGGGTTTTCAATGAGAAAGGAAGAGGAGGAGACCCATCCTCAGGCACCCCCGATCTTGGACGACTCTTCGTCCCTTTCGGAAGCTTATCGCTATTTTTTCCCCGTGGGAATTACTCTTTTATGCTTTATGATATTAACACAGATTGATTTGATTTTAGTCAAACATCTCTTCACCCCGATGGAGGCCGGTTATTATTCCATTGCTCAAATAGTGGGTAAAATGATCCTCTTTCTTCCCCTTCCGGTGGTCATGGTCATGTTTCCGAAGGTTTCCTTGCTGGACGATCAGAAAAAGGGGACCTTTCCGGTCTTGATCCGGAGTTTAATGGTGGCAGGTGCCTTCTGTGTCCTGGGAATTCTTATCTCTCATCTTTTCCCTGACCGGATCACCCAGATGCTCACCGGAAAGGTCTATCCGGAATGCGGTCCTTTGATCAGGTTTTTTTCGATCAATATGACCTTCTTTTCTTTGACTTTTATTTTACTCTATTATCACCTCGCCACCCGTCGAAACAACTTCCTTTATCCCTTATCCCTTTTGACCGTCATTCAAGTCGGGGCCATTGCTTTGTTCCACGAGACCATGATCCAGATCCTTTTTATCGTCGGGCTGTTAGCTTTCTGTCTGTTGGGAATAAATTTCTATCTGGCCTATCGCCCTTATAGCGGGAAAAAGAAAAAAGGGGACAAACCACTTTTCTAAAAAGGCGTATCCAGAGGAAAGCAAAGAAAAATGATGGATGAAAGGAATCGCTGGAAAGTTCGGGATGGGGACGAGAAAGATCTAAAAGGGATTTTGTCTCTAAGAAGAACTGTCTTCGGCGAGATGGAAAGGGACAAATTAGATCCAAGATTTTGGCAGTGGGAATTCATGGAAGGGCCTGATGGGAGGGGATTGATTTACATTGTGGAGGATGGGAATAAAATCGTCGGCCACTTTGCAGATATTCCGCGCCGGTTTTCCTTTCAAGGAGAAGTTGTCCTCGGGACTCTTTCCCTCGATTTGATGGTCCATCCCGATTACCGGAGAAAAGGAATATTCGAAGAAATGGGGAAGTACGGAGCCCAACGGGTCAAACAAGAGAATGGACTTTTCCTGTTTGCATTCCCTATCCGGCTGGAGACCATCCATGGGTTAAAGCGAATTGGTTGGAGGGAAGTGGTCAAGCTTCCCGTCCTGGTATATCCCTTAAGATTCAGAGGGATCATTAACCGGTACCTCCCTTTTCAGCCCCTTAGCCTTTTTGTCGGAGGAATGGCAAGGTTTTTATATTTTCTTCTCTACGGGTTAAAAAGAAAAAAAAAGGCAAGAGAAGTTGAAATTGAAAAGGTGAACTCATTGGATGACTCGTTTATAAGTTTCTGGCGAAAGGCCTCCACTCTTTATCCCATTTTAGGAATTCGGGATCGAAATTCCTTAAATTGGCGTTATCTCCAACATCCTACTCGCAAATATACCATTTATCGAGCTAAAAAGGATGGGGAGATGACAGGGTATATTGTCCTGAGGAAGGTGGATCTCCTCAACTTCAACAGTGGCGTCATCGTCGACTTATTGACATTAGATGAAGCGACTCTGACAGGGCTCGTGGAGAAAGGAATTAAGCACTGCCAGGAGGAAGGGACAGATCTTATCGGCTTTATGGTTCCTCTTGATCATCTTTATTATAAGATCCTGAGAAGGATGGGATTTCTACCCAGTTTAAAGACATTTCTATTTATGATCTATCTTCATTCCGAAAGGGAGATATTTCTTTCTCCGGGGAAATGGTATGTTAACTGGGGGGATACGGATGTGATCTGAGGAGAGAGGAAACAAAACGTTTGTGGAAAAGATAAATGCTTTAGCGATCGATACAGAAGAATGGTTTCATTCCGAATTACTGGGAGGAGAAAGGCATCCTCCCTACCAGGTGGGAGAGGCAACTCGGAAGATACTCGTCCTTTTGGACCAATACCAAATCAAAGCCTCCTTTTATGTTGTTGGGGAAGTTGCAGAACGGCATCCAGATCTCATTCGTTCTATTTTTGAGAAAGGGCACGAAATCGGCTGCCACGGTTTTTCGCACCATCCTTTATGGAAGTTGAATAGGGATCTCTTCAGGGAGGAGTTGGAGCATTTCCATTCGGTAATGGAAGGGATTTTGGGAAAAGTGGTAATCAAAGGGTTTCGGGCTCCTTCCTTCTCTCTTGATAATCGAACAAAATGGGCTCTCAAAGTTCTCATAGACTATGGCTATCAATATGATGCAAGCATCTTCCCCGTGAAATTAAATCCTCTCTACGGGGTGAGCGGAGCGCCGATGCAACCTTACCGAATTTCATTGAAGGATGTTAGAGAGGAGGATCCGACCAGTCCACTCATGGAGTTTCCCAATCCTCCTTTAAGGCTTTGGAGGCTGAAGGTCCCCATTGCTGGAGGGTTCTATTTGAGGATGTTTCCAATTTCATTCCTTCTCTGGGGATTAAGGAGAATCAATCGAAAACAGCCATTCCTGCTCTATTTTCATCCCTGGGAAGGTTATGCAGAGACCCCGAGGTTGAAGCTCTCTTTTACCAATCGTTTAATCTCCTATTATGGAATTTATTCTGCCCTGAAAAAATTGGAGTTCCTTTTCAACCATTTCAAGTTTGCAAGGGTGGATCAGGTCATTGGCTTGAGATGAGGAGAAGATGAAGCCCCTATTATCTGTCATCATCCCCAACTGGAATGGGAAGAGGTTTCTTCAGGAATGTCTCGATTCTCTGATGGATCAGACCTATTCCCATTTTGAAATAATCCTGGTGGATAATGGCTCGACCGATGGGTCAGTGGAGTTCGTTCGAGAAAGATACGGAGAATTCGTTCAGATCATCCGAAATGAGATCAACCTTGGCTTCGCAGGGGGCAATAACGTTGGCATTCGAGCAGCCAGAGGGGAGTATATCGTTCTTTTGAATAATGACACATGGGCCAGCCCAGGGTGGCTTGAAGAATTGGTCAAAGCCATTGATTTGAATCCCTGGATTGGAATGTGGGGATCTAAAATCTATTCTTATTACAAAAGAAACCAGATTGAAGCAGTGGGGGAGCTCATTTACTGGGATGGATTGAGTCGGGCAAAGGGTCAATTTGAACAGGATCGGGGCCAATATGAAGTCATGGAGGAGATTTTCTTCCCTCCGGGATGCGGGGCCATGTATCGGAAGAAAGTATTTGATGAGATCGGGCTATTTGACGAAGATTTCTTCGCCTATGCGGATGATGCCGAGATCGGGATCCGTGCCCGATGGGCAGGCTGGAAATGCCTTTATGTTCCAGGAGCCATTCTTTATCATAAGAACTCGGGAACTGGAGGACAACATTCACCCTTTAAGGCATTTTATGTCGAGAGAAATCGTTTCTGGATTGTCATCAAATATTTTCCATTGCCCCTTCTTCTCTTTACCCCTTTTTTTACAATCTGGCGTTTTGCGTTTCAGGCCTATGGGGCTCTTAGCCATCGTGGAGCGGCTGGGAAATTCACCCGGATGCATTCTCCGTGGCATTTAATCGGAATCCTATTCAAGGCCTATGGATCTGGGTTTCGTGGCCTTCCCAAAATGTGGAAAAAAAGAAGGGGGTTGAGCCGGCTGAGAAAAGTTTCGTTTGGAGAGATTTTTAGCTGGTTTAAACGGTTCGGGATCAGTGCAAAAGAAATTTCTTTAAGAGATTGAAAGAATTAAACCAATTTTCAGGTAATCCGTCATGAAGGAGCGTCACCTCCCGTTTAGACGGGACAGGCGTAACCCATGGAAATCCCCCTTAATCCCTTTTTACAAAGGGGGATCATTATCCCTCCCTTTGCAGACTGTGTCGCACTTAGCCGTTCGCCCTTCGACACGCTCAGGGTGAATGGTTTTTGATTAACTGAACAGTGTTGAGGTTAGGAGGGATTTTAATATACTATTTTATAGGTAATCTATTTGGAGACCTGATATGATCTTTCCGAGAAGAAAGATATATGGGGAACATGGGACGGATCACCAGGTGGAAATCCTCAGAGCCATTGAGGAATGGAAGGATGATCACATCTTTATCGTCTATGAAGAAGAACAACCGGAGGCCAACATCGCTGAGGTTCTGACGAGAAAGCAAAAGGCTCATCCGGTAGCAAATGTTGGGAGGGCCAATCTCATCAGGGCCATACGGGCCTTCATTCAGGATCAAAATGAGGAGGGGTCTACGAGGCAGGAAAGATGGATAGGCAAAAAATAACTCAACAAAGATGGTATGATCATAAAACCCCATTAGAAGAAGATGAGATTATCAATATAAGCACCCGCACCCATATCCAACGGCTGAAAGAATTATTTCCAGTTCAAAAGGCCAAATTAAGTCTCAACTGCGGGTGTGGGAGAGGAGGGCAAGAGGACATTTTTGGCCCCTCTGTTGGGATAGATATATCTTTTGAAAATATTCGCTCACTTATTCAGCGGGGAGGACAAGGTGTCGTTGCCGATATGGAATTTCTTCCTTTTAAAGATCATACCTTTGACATCGTATATGGATTTGGCATCCTTCACCATTTGAATGATATTCAAAAAGGCGTTTCAG
>Ga0209254_10002005_pt1 | contig 18473 bp, 16 predicted proteins | sample FrelakmetDIP11DI_FD_187148 | JGI IMG/M metagenome (GOLD analysis project Ga0209254, IMG submission 187148) | Freshwater lake sediment microbial communities from the University of Notre Dame, USA, for methane emissions studies - DIP11 DI (SPAdes)... | ecosystem: Environmental > Aquatic >...
CTTGGCGCGCAGCGTCTCGACGACGTAGCGGTTGTGGACGATCTCGTGACGTACGTATATCGGCGCGCCGAGGAGCTCGAGCGCACGTTCGACGATGGCGATTGCCCGTTCGACGCCGGCGCAGAAACCGCGAGGGTTGGCGAGCAGGACTTCCATGAAATTCACCTTACCGGATCGGTTTCCCTCCCCCATTCAGGGGGAGGGTCAGGGTGGGGGTGCGGCGGTCGAGCGCGATCGGGACGTCCCGCACTCGCGCCGGCAGAACCCCCATCCCAACCTTCCCCCTGACAGGGGGAAGGTGAAATCCCCTCTCGCGGCGATTGCATGCGAGCACACTCATCGCCCTCACAGCACCGCGATCATCTCCGCCTCGAACACGAGCGCGTGCCCGGCGAGCGGATGGTTGAAGTCGAGCGTCACGGCCGTGTCATCGACCGCCACGACGCGTGCGGTGATCGGCAGCCCTTCGGGCGATTGCAGCTCCAGCGTTCCGCCGGCGACCAGCGCGACGTCCGCCGGAACGTCGCTGCGGCGCACGCGCTGCACGAGCTCGTTGCGGCGCGCACCGAACGCCTCGGCGTCGAGCTCCCTGCGCGTGCGTTCGCCGGGCGCAAGGCCGACGAGACAGGCTTCCAATGGCGGCGCGAGCTGCCCCGCGCCGAGCTGGAAGGTGGCGGGCCGCGCGCCGAACGTGCTCACGACGTCGGGCCCGTCGGCGAGCGCGAGCCGATAGTGGAGCGTGACGTGGCTCCCGGGTGCCGCGCGCTCTTCCACCGCGCTCATCGCACGGCCTTTCCCGGGGGCTCGGTCGCTGGCCGCCGGGTCGAGAACAGCGCGTCGATGACGAGCAGCGTGGCCCCGACGGTGATGCCCGAGTCCGCGACGTTGAACGCCGGCCAGTGCCAGCCGGCGGCGTGGAAGTCGAGGAAGTCGACGACGTGGCCGTGCGCAACGCGGTCGTAGAGGTTGCCGACCGCGCCGCCGAGGATGAGCGCGAGCCCGAGGCAGAACATCGGCTCGTCCGCGTGCTTGCGCATCAGCCACAGGATCAGCCCGATGGCGCCGAGGGTGATGGCGATGAAGAAGAAGCGCTGCCAGCCGCCCGCGTCGGCGAGGAAGCTGAACGCCGCGCCGCGATTGAACACGTGCACGAGGTTGAAGAACGGCGTGACCTGGATGGCCTGCCCCGGCAGGAGGTAGAGCCCGAGCCACCACTTGGTGAGCTGGTCGAGCACCGCGACGGTTGCGGCGATCGCCAGCCAGAAGCCGAGGCCGCGGATGCGTGCACGGGTCATCGAAGGCAGAACCCCGTGCGCTCAGGCGTAACGGCGGAGCTCGCCGCGGCCGAAGAGATTCGCCGTGCAGCGGCCGCACAGCTCCGGGTGTTGCGGGTCCGCGCCCACGTCCGCCCGGTAGTGCCAGCACCGCTGGCACTTGCGGTGCGCGCTCGACGCAGCGAGCACGCGCTGCGCCTCGCCGTCGCGGGCCTGGGTTGCGCGGGCCTCGGAGGTCAGCAGCACGAACCTGAGATCGTCGCCGAGCCGCGCCAGTTCCTCGAACCGCCGGCCCGATGCCGACACCTCGACCTCCGCCTGCAGCGACGAGCCGATCTTCCCGGCCACGCGCAGCTCTTCGAGCGCCTTCAGCACCTCGGCGCGCGCTGCGCGCACCTCCGTCCAGTGCGCGATCAGCGCGTCGGCGTCCGGCACCTGCGGGAAGCGGTACCAGACGTGGAAGAACACGCTCTCGTCACGGCTCCCGCGCATCACCTGCCACGCTTCCTCGGCGGTGAACGAGAGGATCGGCGCCATCAGGCGCACCAGGCTCTCGGTGATGTGGAAGAGGCCGTTCTGCGCCGAGCGCCGCGCCTCCGACTCGCGGCCGCTCGTGTAGAGCCGGTCCTTGAGCAGGTCGAGGTAGAACGCGCCGAGGTCCTCGGAGCAGAACGTGGCGATCTTCTGCACCACGACGTGGAACTCGTAGCGGTCGTAGTGGGCGACGAGCTCGTCCTGGAGTCGCGCGGCGTAGGCCACGGCGTAGCGGTCCACCTCGATCCACTGCTCCATCGGCAGCGCGTGCTTCTGGGGATCGAAGTCGGAAAGGTTGGCGAGGAGGAAGCGCAGCGTGTTGCGGATGCGCCGGTAGCTCTCGACGACGCGCTTGAGGATCTCGTCGGAGATGAAGAGCTCGCCGGAGTAGTCGGTCGACGCCGCCCAGAGCCGGAGGATCTCGGCGCCGAGCGTGTCGGCGATCTGCTGCGGGGCGATGACGTTGCCGAGCGACTTCGACATCTTCCGGCCCTGGCCGTCGACGACGAAGCCGTGCGTGAGCAGGCCGTCATACGGCGCGCGGCCGTCCATGGCGCAGCCGGTGAGGAGCGACGAGTGGAACCAGCCCCGGTGCTGGTCCGAGCCCTCGAGGTACAGGTCCGCCGGATACTTGAGGTCCGGATGGCGGCGCAGCACCGAGAAGTGCGTCGTGCCCGAGTCGAACCACACGTCGAGCGTGTCGGAGAGCTTGTCGTATTGCGTGGCGTCGACCCCGTAGTCCGCGGCCGTGGTCGCGAACCACGCCTCGATCCCGCCCTCCTCCACGCGCTTCGCGACCTGCTCGAGGATCGCGGGCGTGTCCGGGTGCAGCCCGCCCGTCTCCTTGTGCACGAAGAACGGGATCGGCACGCCCCAGTTGCGCTGGCGCGAGATGCACCAGTCGGGGCGGTTCGCGATCATGCCGTGCAGCCGCGCCTGGCCCCAGCCGGGATAGAAGCGCGTCGCATCGACCGCCTCCAGCGCCGTCTCGCGCAGCGACGCTCCGCCACCGGGCTGCAGATCCATGCCGACGAACCACTGCGTCGTGGCGCGGAAGATGATCGGCGTCTTGTGCCGCCAGCAGTGCGGATAGCTGTGCGTGAGCTTCTGGTTCGCGAGCAGCAGGCCGCGCGACCCAAGCGTCTCGATGACGACGGCATTCGCGTCCCACACGAGCTTCCCGCCCACGATCGGCACCGAGGCGAAGAAGCGGCCGTCGTTGCCCACCGGGTTGTCCACCGGCAGGCCGTACTTCTGGCCGATGTCGTAGTCCTCGGCCCCGTGGGCGGGCGCGGTATGCACGAGGCCCGTGCCGGCGTCGAGCGTGACGTGCTCGCCGACGATGATGGGCACGACGCGGTCGTAGAGCGGATGTGCGAGCGCGATGCGGTCGAGGGCCTTTCCCTTCGCGCGACCGAGCGTGCCCTCGTCCGCCAGGCCGTAGCGCGCGAGGCACGCCGCCTTCAGCTCCTCCGCCAGAACGAGCAGTCCCTTCGGCGTCTGCACCAGCACGTACTCGTAGTCGGGATGCACCGTGACGCCCTGGTTCGCGGGCAGCGTCCACGGCGTCGTCGTCCAGATGGCCACGTAGGCCGGCTGGTCCGGCAGCCGGGCGGGCTGGAAGGCGATCGCGAGGGCATCGCGGTCGCGGACCTCGAACGCGACGTCGATCGCCGCGGAGGTGCGGTCGTCGTACTCGACCTCGGCTTCGGCGAGCGCCGAGCCGCAGTCGATGCACCAGTTGACCGGCTTCTGGCCGCGGAAGAGGTAGCCTTTCTCGAGGATGCGGCCGAGCGCGCGGATCTCCTCCGCCTCGGTCGCGAAGTTCATCGTCTTGTACGGCGCGTCCCAATCGCCCAGAACACCCAGGCGCATGAAGTCCTGCTTCTGGCGCTCGATCTGCTCGGCGGCGTACTCACGGCAGAGGGCGCGGACCTTGTTGCCCTCGAGGCTCTTGCCGTGGAGCTGCTCGATGCGGTGCTCGATCGGCAGGCCGTGGCAGTCCCACCCGGGGACGTAGGGCGCGTCGAAGCCGGCGAGCGTGCGCGACTTCACGATCATGTCCTTGAGGATCTTGTTGAGCCCGGTCCCCATGTGGATGTCGCCGTTGGCGTAGGGCGGGCCGTCGTGCAGGACGAACTTCGGGCGGCCCTTGCACGCCGCGCGGATGCGCTGGTAGAGCTTCGACTCCTGCCACTGCTTCACCCAGTGCGGCTCGCGCTTCGCGAGGTCGCCGCGCATCGGGAACGGCGTGTCGAGCAGGTTGAGCGTGTTCTTGTAGTCGGCCATCGAAACGGGCTTCCGGTTAGCGGGCGCGTGCGAGCGAGGCGCCGAGCGGCTCGCGGTCGAGCGATGGCAGCGGCCGCACTGCCTCGCCCCGCAGCAGCCGGCGGGCATCGTCGCAATCGCGCGCGATCTGCGTCTTGAGCGCGTCGAGCGAGTCGAACTTCTCCTCGTCGCGCAGCTTGTGCAGGAGCTCGACCGTCAGCAGCTTCCCGTAAAGGTCGCCGGCGAAGTCGAAGAGGTAGACCTCGAGCAGCGCCCGGCCCTCGTCCTCCACCGTCGGACGATACCCGAGGGACGCCACCGCATCGCGCGGCCCGCTGTCGGCGCCGTGCACGCGCACCGCGAAGATGCCGGTGAGCGGCGGCCGGTTGTGGCGAAGCTGCACGTTGGCGGTCGGCCAGCCGAGCTCGCGACCGAGCTGCCGGCCGCGGATGACGCGACCGGTCATCGAGTAGTGGCGCCCGAGCAGCTCGCGGGCGCGCGCGAGGTTGCCGGCGCGAAGCGCATCGCGCACCGCGGAGCTGGAGATGCGCTGGCCGGCGTCGCCGATCGTCGGCATGGCGACGAGCTCGTAGCCCTTCTCCCGCGACGCCTGCTCGAGCAGCGCGAAGTTGCCGGCGCGCTTCGCGCCGAAGCAGAAGTCGTCGCCGATCAGCACCAGCTTCGCGCGGAGATTCCGCACCAGCACGGGATCGATGAACTCTTCGGCAGTGAGGCTCGCGAACGCGCGGTCGAAGTGCTGGACATGGACGATGTCGACGCCGATCGCCTCGAGCAGCGCGAGCTTCTCGCGCAGCGACGTGAGCCGCGTCGGCGCGTGCTGCGGATCGAAGAACTCGCGTGGATGCGGCTCGAAGGTCAGCACCGCGGACGGCAAGCCGCGCGCGCGCGCCTCGGCCATGAGGCGGGCGAGCACCGCCTGGTGGCCGCGATGGATGCCGTCGAAGTTGCCGATCGTCAGCGCGACCGGCCGCGGCACCGCGGGCGTCGATCCGCGCGTAACCTTCATAACGCTTCGATTTTACAGGAGCTATTGGTCGGCTCTTGGCGCGTGTTGACAGCCTCGCCCGCCCTCCGCCCTCACCTCCCCGTGTCCGGGGCGGGAGGGGACCTGCCGGGAGACGGTGCCGAGCGCGTCTCACGTCACCTTCCCCCTCCCAGGGGGAAGGCCGGGATGGGGGTGCTTGGGGCGAAACGTCGACCCGCGCCGGGATGCACCGATCCTGCGTGCCGCTCAATCCTCGCCCGTCAGCGCCGCCTTGCGCGCCGCGCCGCGCAGCCAACCGAGCGCAGCCGCCATGGGCAGCGCCGAGCGCGGCCTGTACGCGCAGGTCCAGAGGCCGCCGTGACAGGCATCCTCCCAGATGAGCTGGTGCGGATGCTCGAGCCGCCGCGCCGGGTTCGCCGCGGACTCGGGCGCGCGCAGGTCGTGGACCCAGAGCGCCGCCAGCAGCGCGTTGGTCGTCTCGGGCTCGAAGACCTCGATGCCGAACACGTCGGCACCGGCGAAGCCGGCGGCGAACGCCGGGTTCTTGAGCACCGAGGTGGTGGTCGTGGAGGGCGCGACGTTCAGGGATGCGACGTGTCCAGCCTCGCGGGCGAGGATCGCGCGCCACTGCTGCAGCCGCTTCGCGAGCGCGTAGTTCGGTCCCTGCTCGACGACGAGCGCATCGACAAGCCCGAAGGCCGGCCCGTGCTCGGGACGCTCGATCGCCTCGACGTTCTCGTGGAAGAGACGGTCGCCCGAGGCGAGCCGGATCGGCTCCTGCCACGCGCGTTGCATCACGGGGCGGGCCTCGAACGCGGCCATCGCGCGTTGCGCGGTCGCCTCGGGCACCGCAAAGACGTCGGTGGGCGTCGCCATCCAGGCGAGCGAGGTGCGGTGGTCCGCCTCGCACGCTGCGACCTGCACCATGTCCATCGCGAGCGAGAGACGCACGTGGCGTTCGCCGTCCGCATACCCGAGGGCCGCGATGTCGAGCGGCCTTTGCTGCGCGCAGAGCCACTGCGCGACGCGCGGCGCTTCGGCGAGGAGGTCCGCACCTGCATCCGCGACCCAGGCGTCGCTCGCGGCGTCCGCAGCGGGCGAAGCACCCCTGAGCGGCACCGTCACCGACCCGTTTCCCGCCGATGCCAGCGCGGCGATCCGCCGCCAGACGGTTTCGCGCGGGAGGTCGATGGCGATCAGCCGCGCGCGCCAGCGGCAGAGCCAGCGCAGCGGCCCTGCCTCGCTTCCCGCCCCGAGCAGGACGAGGTGCCGATCCGCGAGGTCGAACCACTCCGGGTGACGCAGGCAGCGATGCAACGCCGCTGCGGCGGTGGACTCGATGATGCCGCGCGCGAGCCAGTCGTCGATGCGTGCCGCCAGGGCATCGCCGCGCAGGAGAGCGCCGCGATACGGCACCGCCCACTCCGCGGGCCGCGCATCGCCGCGTCCCTCGAGCGTGAGTGCGGACATCGGCACAGCAGGCTCGCGCATCGCGTCGTGGAGCGAGCCGATGCCGCCCTCGCCTTGCCAGTGGAGGTTGCCCCACGCCGCGGCAAGCCCGGCACGCGCGCTCGCCAGCGCCACGTCCGGCGAGCGCATCGCGCCGTGCACGAGGCGGCGGAAGTGCCGCGGGTAGGCGCTGCGCCAGTGCGTCTCGCGGCGTGCGTCCTCGCCATGCGCCGGGTCGAGAGCGTCGAGCGCCGCACCCATGATGCGCGTGCCGGCGAGGCGCGAGCTCGGATTGCCGTCGGGGCCGGGGGGAAACACGATGCCCTGCGCGACTGGCGTACTCGCCAGCCGGTCGGAGCCGAGGCCCTCGAGGTTCGTGCTCATCTCGCCCTTCCCGAAGATGGCGCCCGCTCCAGGGGCGGGGGCGCCGCCTCGAACGAGAAGCGCGCCGCGCCTGCCGGTTGCCGCCCACCCTTGCGAAGCGCAGGAGTCTGCGGCGGCGCCGTCACGCGCGCAAGACTTACGCGGGCGCCTCCAGAGCTTCCGGCAACCGCTGCCGCCCGGACGCCTCACTGCAGTCGCGAGACGAGACCCTTCAGCGCGACGATCTTCTCGTGCATCGCCGCGGCATCCGGTGCGTCGGGCACGCGGCGCAGGTAGCTCTGCAGGTCGGCGAGCGCCGGCCGAAAGCATTCGAGGCGGGCGTACACGAGGCCGCGGTCGCGCAGCTCCGTGGTCGCTTCGGGCGACACGAGGAGCAGGCGGTTGAGCACGTCGAGCGCGCACTGCGGCTCGTCGGCTGCGACATGGATCGCCTTCAGGTTGCGCAGCACGCGGACGACGATCTGGCGCGGCGAGGCGGGCTCGAGATACGGGTCGATGGGCGCGTCGGGATCGAGCGGGCGCGGCAGCACCTGCTCCAGCCGCTCGCGCAGGTCGTCCTCCGACTGCGGCTCGCCGCGCGCAAAGGGGTCGAGCACGAGCTGGCCCCGGCGCGCCCGCAGCTTGACGAGGAAGTGCCCGGGAAACGACACGCCCTGCATCGAGAGGCCGATGCGGCGCGCGACCTCCAGGTAGACGACCGACAGCGTGATCGGGATGCCGGTGCGCCGCGCCAGGACGTCGTTCAGGTAGCTGTTGCGCGGGTCGTAGTACTCGTCGACGTTGCCACTGAAGCCGAGCTCGGCGTAGAGGTGCCGGTTCAGCGCCGCGATCTTCTCCTCCACGGAGCGCTCGCCGCCGAGGTGCCGCTCGACGCCGGCGGCGATCGCGTCGAGCTCGCGCAGGTGCGCGCCGACGTCGAGATCGGGATAGGCATCCTGCGCGACGAGGAGGCACGCCTCGGCGAGGCCGAACTGCTCGCGCGAGACGAGCTCGGCGAAGCGCGCGAGCGGCACGCTCACTCAGCCACCCCGCGCCGATGGAAGTCGCGCAGCCGGAACCCCAGGAGCCATAGCGACGCAAAGTACACGGTCGCGCCGGCCGCGACCACCCCGAGCAGGCGCAGGAGCCGTGCCTGCCAGCCGGCCGCCATCCACCACGAGCCCGGGCCGGCGGCGAACCACAGCACCCCAGCCATGAGGACGACCGCGAGCAGCAGCTTCAGCGAGAAGGCCTGCCAGCCCGGCCGGGGCGCGAACACGCCGTGCTTGCGCAGCGTCCGATAGAGGATCAGCGCGTTGAGGCACGCGCCGAGCCCGATGGCAAGCGCGAGACCGGCGTGCCGCAAGGGCACGATGAACGCAACGTTCATGAGCTGCGTGGCGAGCAGCGTGAAGATGGCGATCTTGACCGGGGTGCGGATGTTCTGCCGCGCATAAAAGCCGGGGGCGAGCACCTTCACGAGGATCAGGCCCACGAGGCCGACGCTGTAGGCGATGAGCGCCGATCGGGTCTCGACCACGTCGTGCGCGTCGAAGGCGCCGTGCATGAAGAGCGTGGCGATCAGCGGCGTCGCGAGCAGTCCGAGCGCGACCGCCGAAGGCACGGCGAGGAGGAGCGTCAGCCGCAGTCCCCAGTCGAGCAGCGCCGAATATTCCTCGCCGGCGCCGGAGGCGTGCGCGCGCGCGAGGCTCGGCAGCAGGATGGTGCCGAGCGCGACGCCGAGGAGCCCGGTCGGGAACTCCATCAGCCGGTCGGCGAAGTAGAGCCACGAGACGCTGCCCGTCTCGAGGAACGACGCGAAGATCGTGTTGAGGAGCAGGCTGATCTGGCCCACCGAGACGCCGATCACCGCCGGGCCCATGAGCGTGAGGATGCGGCGCACGTCGGGGTCGCGCGGCGCGAGCTCCCAGCGCGGCAGCAGGCCGAGCCGCGCGAGGGCAGGGATCTGGAACGCGAGCTGCAGGATGCCGCCGGCGAACACCGACCATGCGAGCACCTTGACCGGCGGGTCGAAGTACGGCGCGAAACCGAGCGCGCCGACGATGAACGCGACGTTGAGCAGCGTCGGCGTGAACGCCGGGATCGAGAACCGGCTCCAGGTGTTCAGCACGCCGCCCGCGAGCGACACGAGCGAGATGAAGAGGATGTACGGGAACGTGATCCGCAGCAGCGAGATGGTCAGCTCGAACTTGTCCGCGTTCTCCGAGAAGCCCGGCGCGGTGACGTAGATGATGAGCGGCGCCGCCGCGATGCCGACGAGCGTCACGACGAAGAGCACGATGGTGAGCAGCGTCGCGGTGCGGCTCACGAGCGAGTGCGTGAGCTCGCCGCCGTGCTGCGAGCGGTGATGCGCGAGGATCGGCACGAACGCCTGCGAGAACGCGCCCTCGGCAAACATGCGCCGCAGCAGGTTGGGGATGCGGAACGCGACGAAGAACGCGTCGGTCGCGAGGCCCGCGCCGAACATGCGCGCGATGACCGCGTCCCGGACGAAGCCGAGGATGCGCGAGACGAGCGTCATCCCGCTCACCGTCGCGAGCGCGCGCAGGAGGTTCAACGCCCGCCTTTCGCGCCGTCGTCGGTGCCTGCCGGCAGACCCGGGCCGCGTTGCGGGTGCCGCACGTCGTCGGTCCTGGCCGCGCGCCGTCGTCGGCCCCCGGCCCGTTGCACCGTCCGCCGCGTCCCGTTCATGGGCCGCGATTGTAGCGGCCGCCCGTGTGCCGCCGCCCTGGCGCCTTGCGCACTTTTCGCTCAACTCCTACAATCGCGGGCTTTCCATCGGAAACGTATTCATGGCGAACACCGCCCAAGCGCGCAAGCGCGCCCGCCAGTCGGAACAGCGCCGTCAGCACAACGCCTCGCTTCGCTCGGAGCTCCGCACGGCGGTGAAGAAGGTGCGCAAGGCGATCGCCACCGGCGACGCCTCGGCCGCGAGCGCGGCCTACCGCGAGGCGACGAGCGTCGTCGACCGCATCGCCGACAAGGGCATCATCCACAAGAACAAGGCCGCGCGGCACAAGAGCCGCCTCGCCGCGGGCGTGAAAGCGCTCGCCACGGGCGCCGCTGCCTGACACTGGCGCGTCGCGGTGACGTCTTCGCGCGCCTGGTGCAGCCGCGCGAAGACGGGTCTTTCCCGCCGCACTCCTTCCGGATTTCCCGATCGCCGCGAGGCAAGCCGGCCTCACGCGTCGTGCGTGGCGGCCCCCTCGTGCTGCGCGCCCGCCGACTCTATGGCGTGCCGGACTCCGGGCTTGTCCGCCGCGGACTCGCCCTTCCGGGCCTTCGCGGGCGCCGCCTCGGGATGGATGGCGCACACCTCGCTCACCTGCAGCTCGTTGTCGCGCGCGAAGCCGACGAGGAAGTGGTAGGCCATCGGCTCGACCTCGGCGAGGCCGGCTTCGACCATCACGCACTTCACGCCGTCGGAGTTGACGGGGTAGACGTGCGGCGAGTAGCTCATCCGGCCGCCGCCGAACTGCGACATGATGCCGCACAGCCGCTCCGCCCAGTCGCTGGGGCGGAAGCGCCGGCCTTCGCGCGTGAGGCCGCGGATGATGAAGTCGCCGCTAGGCGGTGGCACGGTCGCTCTCGTCGCAAACGCGCACCGACTCACTCCGCGCGCACGCCCCCGCACGGGTCGAAGCCGCACGCACGAGTCCGCGAATCCCTCGCTGTGGCATTGCAGCATTCTACTGCAAACGCCCCGTCCGCCCCTTGTGCGGCGGGTCGTTTTGCACGATAAACGCGCACCCTTCCGAACGCCGCCCGTCATGCGCAAGCCCGTCAGCCGCATCCTCGTCATCAACGACGAGCCACTGGTGCTGAAGGAGTTCGTGCGCGGGCTGAACGGCGCAGCGCGCTCGCTCGACAACCCGCTCGGCATCGTCTTCTCGGGCGTGACCACGGCACGCGACGCGCTTGCGGCGATCGAGGAGGACGGCGACATCCAGGGGGTGGTGGTCGACGACAAGCTCTACCACCTGAACGGCGGCGGCAAGTCGCGCAAGCTGCAGATGTCGGCGCTCGAGTTCGTGCAGCGGATCACCCGCTTCCGGCCGGAGATCGACGTCTACATCCTGATCGCCCAGGAGCACGAGGACGAGGTGGTCGACACGCTCTTCGCCGAGGCGGTCGACGGCTACTTCTACCGCGAGGAGCGCGACTACCGCGGCATGTACCGCATCCTCAACGCGCAGATCCAGGAGCGCTCCCGTACGCCGTTCTACGACCAGCTCAAGAACTACGTCTGGATGGCGAAGGACTCGTGGCACACGCCGGGCCACTCCTCCGGCGAGTCGCTGCGCTCGAGCCCGTGGATCAGCGACTTCTACGAGTTCATGGGCGAGCACATCTTCGACGCCGACCTGTCGGTGTCGGTCCCGGCGCTCGACTCGCTCATGGAGCCGCGCGGCGTCATCGCGGAGGCGCAGGCGATGGCGGCGAAGGCGTTCGGCGCGCGACGCACGTTCTTCGCGACCAACGGCACCTCGACGGCGAACAAGGTCATCTTCCAGACGCTGCTCGCGCCCGGCGAGAAGCTGCTCCTCGACCGCAACTGCCACAAGAGCGTCCACCACGGTGTGGTGCTCTCCGGCGCGCACCCGGTCTACCTCAACTCTTCGGTGAACCGGAAGTACAGCCTGTACGGGCCGGTGGCGAAGAAGACGATCCTCGAGGCGCTGGAGCGCCACCCGGACGCCGAGGCGATGATCCTCACCTCCTGCACCTACGACGGCCTGCGCTACGACCTCGCGCCGATCGTCGAGGCAGTGCACGCGAAGGGCGTGAAGGTGATCATCGACGAGGCGTGGTACGGCTTCGCGCGCTTCCACCCCGCGTTCCGCCCGACGGCGATCGAGGCGGGCGCGGACTACGCGACGCAGTCCACGCACAAGGTGATGAGCGCGTTCTCGCAGGCGTCGATGATCCACGTCAACGACGCCGGCTTCAACGAGCACATCTTCCGCGAGAACTTCAACATGCACACGTCGACGTCGCCGCAGTACGCGATGATCGCGAGCCTCGACGTGGCGCGCAAGCAGATGGTGATGGAGGGCTACAAGCTCCTGACCCGCACGCTCCACCTCGCGAAGGAGCTGCGCACGCAGATCAACTCGACCGGCGTGTTCCGCGTGCTCGAGCTCGACGAGCTGCTGCCCGACGACGTGCGCGACGACGGCATCCAGCTCGACCCGACCAAGGTCACGGTCGACATCTCGAGCTGCGGCTACACGGTCGAGGAGCTGCAGCGCGAGCTCTTCGAGCGCTACAACATCCAGGTCGAGAAGTCGACATTCAACACGCTCACCCTGCTGCTCACGATCGGCACGACGCGCAGCAAGGTGTCGCGCCTCTATGACGCCCTCATGCGCATCGCCCGCGAGGGCCGGGCGCCGCAGCGGCTCTACCAGTTCCCGGACCTGCCCGACTTCACGAAGCTCCGCTACCTGCCCCGCGACGCCTACTACTGCGGCGGCGAAGCGGTGCCGCTGCTCGACGAGAAGGACAACGTGAACACGGCGCTGGTGGACCGCGTTGCGGCCGACCAGATCACGCCCTACCCGCCCGGCATCCCGGTGCTCGTCCCCGGGCAGGAGATCACGCGCAAGGTCATCGACTACCTCGTCGGCCTGCTCCGCTCGCAGAAGCGCGTCGAGATGCACGGCATCCTATACGACGGCTACCTGCCCTGCCTGCGCGTGCTCAAGCCCTCCGAGGAGCGGTCGCTGCGCAAGCTCGGCTGACTCCCGCCTCCGGCGGTCGGAGCGTGCGCAGTCGCTCACGGCGCGGTCCGGCCTCCTCGCCGCCGCTGAGAAGAATTGCTTGGCGGCCGGCAACCGACCCGAGTCGCGCGCATGACGACGTGCTATCAATTGCACGCACAGGCATCGCAACTTCTCTCTCCGGCAATGCGCACCATCGGCACCAACAAGTTCGGCTTCCGCATCCGCACCCGCAACGGCCTCACGCTCAATCACCTGCGGATCCACGCCGCGGACGCCGGCGAGGCGCGCCGCAAGCTGGAGCAGATGTACCCGTACTGCGAGGTGCTCGAGTGCCGGCCGCCCGTCGCCGCGGTGGCCGCGCCTGCGCAGCTCGCGTCGGTGGTGTCGCTCATCACGAGGCGGCGCGTCCCCGCCTGACCGTGCCTTTCGCCTTGCGCAGCGCGGCGTGATGGACTTCACGCGGCGGCCCCGCGACTAGCGCCAGTTGTCCACCATGCGAGGGGGCAGCCCCCGGGCAGCCCCCCGGGCAGCCCCCCCCTCGCGCAGCCCGATCTCGGGAAAACCGCTGACGGCTGCGGTTTCGTCTCTAGCTAGACCTTCTCTAGGCTAGACCGAGGCTAGACCTCGAAGAACCCGCTCGCGAGCAGCTCCTCGAGCAGCTGCGCGTAGTCCTGCGCACCGCGGCTGGCCGGCGCGTGCGCGAAGATGTCCCGGCCGTGGAAGGGGCTCTCGGCGAGGGCGACGGACTCGGCGATGCGCGTCTCGCAGAGCTCCGCGCCGAAGCGCTCGCGCAGCTCCGTCTCGATCCGGTGCGCCATGCGCCGCCGGGTGTCGAAGCGCGTCAGCACGTAGCGGCGCTCGACGCGCCTTTTCAGGACCGGCTCGAGCGCCTTGAGCGTGTGCTCGAGCGCGAGCGCGCCGCGGACGGCGAGGTAGTCGGTCGAGACCGGGACCAGCACGCGGTCGGCGGCAAATACCCCCACGAGGGAGAGCACGCCGAGCATCGGGCAGCAGTCGATGAGCACCGGCCGCGCGCGCGCCTCGGGCGGCGCCGATTCGAGCGCCGCACGCAGCGTCATGAGGACGCGCGGCCCCTTGCCGTACAGCGAGTCGATGCGCATGAGATCGATGTGGCCAGGCAGCAGTGCGGCCGGCGAATCACCGAGCGCCACGTCGCGAGCGAGCTCGGCGATCGACCGGGGTGCATCGCCGAAGAGCGCGAACGCCGACGCCTCGGCCTGGTCGACGGGCGCCAGGATGCCGGTGAGATGCGCCTGCGAGTCGAGGTCCACCGCGAGCGGCGCGACGTGCCGCCGCGCGAGGCCGGCCGCGAGGTTGAGCACGGTGGTGGTCTTGCCCACCCCGCCTTTCTGGTTGAAGACGGCAAGCCGCATGGCCGGCGTGCGTGGAGTCGCGGGAAACGTGCGAGCCGTCATTGTCGCCCGGAGCGGAGGGGCGCGGTCGTTGACCGTGGGCGTGCGGCTCCATCGCCCCATCGCGGGCGTTCGCGACCGGGTACTGCCCCGGTCTGCAGCAAGGCGGCTTGGCCAGGTGCCGGGCCGCGTTGCGCCCCGGGGGGCGCGCAGCTCGACATGCTATGATTTCGCGCACGAAACTTGGCGGCAGCAACGGCGGCTCCAAAGCCGCCGTTTGGTTTTGTGGCGACGGCCTCGACTTCGGGGGAAAAGCGATGACCTCCCACCTGATGACGACCTACAACCGGCTCCCGGTGGCGTTCACCCACGGACAGGGCGTCTGGCTGTGGGACACGCAGGGCCGACGCTACCTCGACGCGCTCGCAGGCATCGGCGTCTCCGGCCTGGGTCACGCGCACCCGAAGGTCGTGCGCGCCATCGCCGACCAGGCCGCGAAGGTGATCCACACCTCCAACCTCTACGAGATCCCGCTGCAGAGCGCGCTTGCCGACCGGCTGTGCGACCTCTCCGGCATGGACGAGGTCTTCTTCTGCAGTTCCGGTTCGGAAGCGAACGAGGCCGCGATCAAGCTCGCGCGGCTCTACGGGCACCAGCAGGGCGTGCACAACGGCCACATCGTCGTCATGGAACGCGCCTGGCACGGACGCACGCTCGCGACGCTCTCGGCGACCGGCAACCGCAAGGCGCAGGCAGGGTTCGAGCCGCTCGTCACCGGCTTCATCCGCGTGCCGTACAACGACGGGGACGCCGTCCGGCAGGTCGCCGAGGGCAACCAGCCCGTCGTGGCCATCCTCATGGAGGTGCTGCAGGGCGAGGGCGGCATCAATGTCGCGGACCTCGACTACGTGCGCTTCCTGCGACGCGTCTGCGACGACAAGGGCTGGCTGCTGATGATCGACGAGGTGCAGTCGGGCATCGGCCGCACCGGCCGCTGGTTCGGCTACCAGCACGCGGGCATCGATCCCGACGTCATCACGCTCGCCAAGGGCCTCGGCTCGGGCGTGCCGATCGGCGCGTGCATCGGCGCGCGACGCGCGAAGGGCGTCTTCAAGGCCGGCAACCACGGCGGCACGTTCGGCGGCGGGCCGATGGTGTGCGCGGCCGCGCTCGCCACGCTCGAAGCGATGGCGAACGAGGGGCTGCTCGCCAACGCCGAGCGCATGGGCGAGCTCATCCGCGGGAGCCTGCGCGAGGCGCTGGCGGCCGCGGCCGGCGTGGTTTCGATCCGCGGCATGGGCCTGATGATCGGCGTCGAGCTGGACCGCCCGTGCAGCGAGCTGGTGAAGCACGCGCTCGACGCGGGGCTGCTCATCAACGTCACGGCCGACAGGGTGGTGCGGCTCCTGCCGCCGCTCGTCATCGGCGAGCACGAGTCCCGCGAGCTCGCGTCCCGGCTCGCCGCGCTTATCCGCGACTTCCTCGCCCGGCCGACGGCCTGATCGGACCCAGGGAGACAGGACGCGATGGGCGCACCGCGCCACTTCCTGCAGTTCGCCGACCTGACGCGCGAGGAGCACGAGCACCTCTTCGCGCGCACGCGCTGGATCAAGCAGGAGTTCAAGAGCTACCGCCGCTACTGGCCGCTCGTCGACCGTACGCTCGCGATGATCTTCGAGAAGCAGTCGACGCGAACGCGCCTCTCGTTCGAAGCCGGGATGCACCAGCTCGGCGGCGCGGCCATCTATCTCAACACCCGCGACACGCAGCTCGGCCGCGGCGAGCCCGTCGAGGACGCGGCGCAGGTGATCTCGCGGATGGTCGACATCGTGATGATCCGCACCTACGACCAGGCGATCGTGGAGCGCTTCGCGGCGAGCTCGCGCGTGCCGGTGGTGAACGGCCTCACCAACGACTACCACCCCTGCCAGATCCTCGCCGACATCTACACCTTCATCGAGCACCGCGGCTCCATCGCAGGCCGACGCGTTGCCTGGGTGGGCGATGCGAATAACGTGTGCAGCACCTGGATGCAGGCCGCGAAGCTCTTCGGCTTCGAGCTCGCCGTGTCCTCGCCGCCCGGCTACGAGGTGCCGCGCGAGCAGCTCGGCGGGCACGTAGCGACTTTCGCCGACCCGATGGACGCGGTGAAGAGGGCCGACCTCGTCACGACCGACGTGTGGACGAGCATGGGCTACGAGGCAGAGAACGAGAGCCGCAAGCGCGCCTTCGCCGACTGGCAGGTCGATGCGGAGATGATGCGCGCAGCGAAGCCCGACGCGCTCTTCATGCACTGCCTGCCCGCCCACCGCGGCGAGGAAGTGACCGCCGAGGTGATCGACGGCCCGCAGAGCGTGGTCTGGGACGAGGCGGAGAACCGTCTGCACACGCAGAAGGCACTGCTCGAGCTCCTCGTGATCGGGCGTGTCGAAACGCCTGCCGGGTGAGCGGCATAGCCGGGCGGCGGCGCGAATCGACGCGAATGCGGATCGATCGGACTGCAGTTCACCGCAAAGACGCAAAGAACGCAAAGGACCGCAAATGGGATACGGTCGTTCGCATCGGTCCGCCGCGTCCGCCGAGCGCGATCCGCGACGAGACTCGTGATTCCATGAGCACCTCTGCGCATCTTCGCGTCCTTCGCGCCTTTGCGGTTCACGCTTTTCGTGTTCACGCGCCAGGAGACCCATGCCCGACAACAAGACCAAAGTGAAGCGCGTCGTCCTCGCCTACTCCGGCGGGCTCGACACCTCCGTCATCCTCAAGTGGCTGCAGGACGTGTACGGCTGCGAGGTCGTCACGTTCACCGCCGACATCGGCCAGGGCGAGGAGCTCGAGCCGGCGCGCGCCAAGGCGCTCAAGCTCGGCATCAGGCCCGAGCACATCTTCATCGAGGACCTGCGCGAGGAGTTCGTGCGCGACTTCGTGTTCCCGATGTTCCGCGCCAACGCTCTCTACGAGGGCGAGTACCTGCTCGGCACCTCGATCGCGCGGCCGCTGATCGCCAAGCACCTGGTCGAGACCGCGCGCAGGACGAAAGCCGATGCGATCAGCCACGGCGCCACCGGCAAGGGCAACGACCAGGTGCGTTTCGAGCTCGGCGCCTACGCGCTCATGCCCGACGTGAAGATCATCGCCCCGTGGCGCGAGTGGGACCTGACGAGCCGCGAAAAGCTGCTCGCCTACGCCGACAAGCACGGCATCCCGGTCGACTTCAAGAAGCGCAAGGGCGGCGCGCCGTATTCGATGGACGCCAACCTGCTGCACATCTCCTACGAGGGCGGCATCCTCGAGGATCCGTCGTTCGAGCCGGAGGAGTCGATGTGGCGGCTCACCGTCTCGCCGGAGAAGGCCCCGGCGAAGCCGCAGTACGTCGAGCTCGGCTACGAGCGCGGCGACATCGTCTCGATCGACGGCAAGCGCATGACGCCGGCACAGGTGCTCGCGACGCTCAACCAGCTCGCCGGCAAGCACGGCATCGGCCGCCTCGACCTCGTCGAGAACCGCTACGTCGGCATGAAGTCGCGCGGGTGCTACGAGACGCCCGGCGGCACGATCATGCTGCGTGCCCATCGCGCGATGGAGTCGATCACGCTCGACCGCGAAGTGGTCGCGCTCAAGGACGACCTGATGCCGAGGTACGCGCGGCTCGTCTACAACGGCTACTGGTTCAGCCCCGAGCGGCGCCTGCTGCAGACGCTGATCGACGAGTCGCAGAAGCCGGTCAACGGCACGGTGCGCGTCAAGCTCTACAAGGGCACCGTGACGACCGTCGGCCGCGCCTCGCCGTCCGATTCGCTCTTCGACCCGGCGATCGTGACCTTCGAGGAGGACTACGGCGCCTACAACCAGGCCGACGCCGGGGGCTTCATCAAGCTGAACGCGCTGCGCATGCGCATCGCCGCGAATCTCGACGCCAAGAAGGGGCGCGGCAAGGTCGCCAAGAAGCCGAAGCGGTAGCCGCTGTCGCCTTCGGGCCGCATCGCACGGCGTCATGCCGACCGTGTTTGCCCACGCGCTCGTCGCCTTCACCGGCGCGCGCCTGCTTCGCCTCGATCCGGGCCTGACCGGCGCCGCGGTGGCCTGCGCGGTGCTCCCGGACCTCGACGTCTTCGCGCCCGCGTTCGGCGTCCCGTGGTCGAGCTTCCTCGCCCACCGCGGCTTCACGCACACCCTCGGCTTCGCGTTGCTGCTCGGCATCGCCCTCGCCCTGCTCGTGTTCCGCCGCCGCCCACCCTGGCGGCTCGACACCATCGCGGCACTGCTCGCGCTCGCGACCTTCACCCACCCGCTGCTCGACATGCTCACCAACGGCGGTCGGGCCATCCCGATTCTCTGGCCCTTCGACGACGCGCGGCACTTCTTTCCCTGGCGGCCGATCGAGGTGTCGCCGTTCATCGCCGGCTTCTTCAGCCGTCGCGGGCTCGAGGTGCTCGCGAACGAGGCGGTGTGGATCGGC
>Ga0209254_10002006_pt1 | contig 18472 bp, 15 predicted proteins | sample FrelakmetDIP11DI_FD_187148 | JGI IMG/M metagenome (GOLD analysis project Ga0209254, IMG submission 187148) | Freshwater lake sediment microbial communities from the University of Notre Dame, USA, for methane emissions studies - DIP11 DI (SPAdes)... | ecosystem: Environmental > Aquatic >...
ACGAGGGTAAGGACGACCGTCGTTCCCTTCGGGCCGCGGATCCGCCCGATCGCCTCGTCGAGCGTCTCGCCGTCCACGCTCCGGCCGTCGACCGCCGTGACGACGTCGCCCGACCGGATGCCCGCCCGCTCGGCCGGCGAGCCGTCGATGGGAGCCACGACGACCATCCGGCACGTCGGTCCGATCGTGGAGCACGTCGTCGTGCCCGCGTCGGTCGGGCGCGTCGTCACCTCGGCGCCGACACCCGAGAACTCGCCGCCGATCGACTCGCGGGCGCGCTGGAGCTCCTCCGGGCTCATGTACGAGGAGTACGGGTCGTCGAGCGCCCCGATCATCCCGTCGATCGCGCCCTGGACCAGCTCCTGGCGGTCGACCTCGCCGACGTAGCTCTTGGTGATCGAGTCCCAGGTGTCCCAGAAGGGGGCGAACAGCTCGGCGTCGGATGCCGGCGTCCCCGGCGTCGTCGCGGTGCGAGCGCCGAGCGAGAAGCCGGACAGGAAGAGGGCGGCCCCGGCGAGGATCGCCACCGTCGCGATCGCGAGCTGGAGCGGGCCGATCGTCCGGCGCTGGACGGGCCGGCCGTCGCCCGGCGCCCTGCCGGGGGCGACGACGGCGGGTTGACCCGCCGGGTCGAGGACGACGGCGTCGTGAGGCCCCCGGGCGTCGGGGCTCGCACCGGAGGTGTCGGCCGCTGCGGCCGCCCGCCCGGCGGGGTGATCGAGGGGTTCGGTCATCGGTGGATCCTGGTGAAGCCCCGCACCGAGCGGCGCGGGCGAGAAGCGTACAACGAGGATTCGTTCGAGGTCCGCGGGCGGTTTCGCCGCCCCCGGCAGGTCGCCCCGGCCATGGCTTCGGCCCGTGCTCTACCGGGCGAGGTAGCTCCGCACGGAGATCCACGAGCCGAGGACGCCAACTCCGAGGCCTGTCCCGATCACCAGGAGGACGACGTCGCGGGCGAGGGCCCCGAGCTCGAGCGGCAGGACCCGGAAGAAGCCGTACATGAGGTCGCCCACCGGCGGCGCGAGGAGCGCCAGCACGCCAAGCGAGAGCGCGGCCCCCAGGAGTCCCACGAATGCCCCTTCGAAGATGAACGGCCAGCGGATGAAGGCGTCGGAGGCGCCGACGAGGCGCATGATCTCGATCTCCTCGCGCCGCGCCACGACCGCCAGGCGGATCGTGTTCACGATGATGAAGAGGACGACGAGGCCGACCAGGGCCAGCACGACGAAGCCGCCGGTGCGGAGCACGTCGGTGACCGACGTCAGCCTCTCGACGAGCCGCTGGACCTCGACAACGTCGTCGACGATCTCCTCGCGCGACGACAGCAGGTCGACGACCGGCTGGTACTCGCGGGGGTCGACCAGTGCGACCTCGAGGCTGGCCGGCAGAGGGTTGCGGTCGAGGTAGCCTGTAAGGTCGGTCTGGCCACGCTCGCGAAGGCGCTCCCGGAACCGCGCCAGGGCCTCATCCTTGGAGACGTAGCGCACCTCGCGGACCTCGGGAAGGGCGGCAACGTCGGCGGCGAGCACCTGCGCCTCGACGGTCAGCGCGGCCTCCGCGCCGGGCACGTCGCGCAGGTCGGCGACGATCTCGACCTTCTCCTCGACGTAGGCGACGCCGGCGACCAGGCCGGCCTGGAGGAGCCAGAAGCCGGCGAGGAGGAGCAGCATGAGGACCATCGTCGCGATCGCGGCGAGGCTCATGAGCGCGTTGCGCCGGATCCCCTGCAGGGCGCGGCCGACGCTGAACGCCAGGAAGCGGGGGAAGCCGACGATCGCGGTCACGCGGCGCCCTCAGTCCTCGCGGTGATATCCGCCGACCCCGTCGCGGACGATCCGCCCCTCCTCGAGCGCGACGACGCGCCGGCGGAGCGACGTCACGACGTCGGCGTTGTGGGTCGCCATGAGGACCGTGACGCCCAGCTCGTTGATGCGCAGGAGGAGCTGGATGATCTCCCAGCTGATGAGGGGATCGAGGTTGCCGGTCGGCTCGTCGGCGATGATCAGGCGGGGCTCGTGGACCAGCGCCCGGGCGATCGCGGTCCGCTGCTGCTCGCCGCCCGAGAGAGTCGTGGGCAGCTGGTCGGCCGCAGCGCCCAGGCCGACCACGGCGAGGGCGCGATCGACGGCCGGCCGGATCCGGCCACGGGGCGTCCCGGTCACCTCCAGGGCGAAGGCGACGTTCTCGCGGACCGTCCGGGTCGGGAGGAGCTTGTAGTCCTGGAAGACGATCCCGATCTTGCGGCGCAGCTCGGGCACCTTCCGGTGCGGCACCCGGGCGAGGTCGCGCCCGTCGACGAACAGCTCGCCGGCGCTCGGCAGCTCGTCGCGGATCAGGAGCCGAAGGAGCGTCGACTTGCCTGCCCCGGAGGGACCGACGAGGAAGACGAACTCGCCCTCCCCGAGCACGAGGTCGACGTCCCGCAGGGCGACCTTGCCATTCGGATACGTCTTCCCGATCCCACGCAGGGCCAGGACGGGCCGCGCCGCCGACCCGGCACCCTGGACCGGCGCAGGGCCCGGGGCGGGATCAGTGGCCGGCGAGAAGGGGGGGGCGGTCGTCACGATCGAGCCGAGGCTACCACCGTGCGCCCGATCCGTCGCGACGGGCCTCGCGACGGGCCTCGCCGCGGGGCCCCCGGCGATCCGGCGTCCGCGCCGACGGCCGGCCCGGCGACCCCGCCGGCGTCAGAGCACGGCCAGCGTGATCGGCAGGTAGCGGGAGAAGTCCGCGAATGGTCGGTCCCAGCACAGGAGGGCCGGGAAGTCCTCGAGGCGGAGGCCGGCCTCCAGGAGGCTCGTCATCGCGACGCCGGCGGCCCCGGGCACCCACGTCGAGAAGGCCCCCGCCGGCGCCACGGCCCCGAGGAGGTGGCCAAGCACGCCCGGGAACAGGGCCTCCTCCCGGACGGCGACCGGGCCGACGCGGCCGGCGGCCGAGGTGTAGCCGTAGCCGAGCACCCGGCCGTCGCCGGCCTGGTACAGGTAGCCGAGCCGTCCGTTCGCGGCGAGGAACGCGTGGTCCTCCGGGTGGGCGTAGCCGAGCAGGCCGCCGTCCAGCGTCGCGATCGCCTCCGCCAGGTGCCGCCGCGCCGGAGCGTCCGCCGGGCCGCCGGCCAGCAGCTCGAACGGCACGGCCCGCACGCCCTCCGGCAGGGCGGGGAGGCGGTCCGGCTCCGGCCGGCCGACGAGCTCGAGGACGGGGAGGCGGGGCACAATGCCGCGGCGGGCGTAGAGGGCACTCGAGACGGGCTGGGCGGCGTCGGTGCAGGTCGCCAGGGTGGTCGCTTCGTCGCGCGACGGCAGGACGGCGTCCAGCAGCCGCCGGCCGAGACCCCGCGCCTGCTCGTCCGGGTGGACGAAGAGCATCGCGAGGAACCAGACGTGCGCCCGCCGCACGGCCGAGACGAGCGCGACGACGCGCTCGGCGCCGGTATCGCCCGCCTCGCCCCTCGGTCTCCCGGCGTCTGCCGGACTGCCGGCGTCCACCGCGCCGCGGACCGCGACGAGGAACAGCTCCGGGTCGGTCGCCTGGAGATGTCCCAGGAGCGCCACCAGCGGGCCGGGGGCCGTCATCAGCGGGGGCCGCCCGACCCGGGCACCGTACCCGTCGAGGCCGGCGCGCCAGACGTCAGCACAGGCCTCGAGGTCGGCCGGAACGGCCGGGCGGACCCGGATCCCGGGCGCCATGGCGACGGCCGCTGCTCGCGGCTCCGGGGGCTCCTCGCCGCCCGGCGAGGAGCTCACGCCGGCTCGCCGGCGCCCGCGACCGGGGCGCCAGTCGCCTCGCGCTCCAGCTCCGCCTGCATGAAGGCGTCGAGCTCCCCGTCGAGGACGGCGGCCGTGTTCGAGGTCTCCTCGCCGGTCCGGTGGTCCTTCACCATCTGGTAGGGGTGCAGGACGTAGCTCCGGATCTGGTTGCCCCAGCCGGCCTCGACATGCTCGCCCTTCAGGCGGCGGAGCTCGGCCTCCTTCTCCTCGAGGAGGCGCTCCAGGAGGCGCGCCTTGAGGACCCTGGTCGCCGTCTCCTTGTTCTGGGTCTGCGATCGCTCGTTCTGGCTCTGGACCACGATCCCGGTCGGGAAGTGGGTGAGCCGCACCGCCGAGTCGGTCTTGTTGACGTGCTGGCCGCCGGCGCCCTGGGAGCGGTACGTGTCGACCCGGATCTCGTCCCAGTCGAGCTCGATCTCGACGACGTCGTCGTCGGCCTCGGGCAGGACCTCCACGAGGGCAAACGTGGTCTGGCGCCGCTTCTGGGAGTCGTAGGGGCTGATCCGGACCAGGCGGTGCACCCCTCGTTCGGCGCGCAGCCAACCGTACGCGCGGCGCCCGTCGACCTCGACGGTGACGCTCTTGAGCCCGGTCTGCTCGCCCTCCACCTGGTCCACGATCTCGGTCCGGAAGCGGTGCCGCTCCGCCCAGCGGAGGTACATCCGGAGGAGCATCTCCGCCCAGTCGGTCGCCTCCGTGCCGCCCGCCCCGGCACTGATCGAGATGATCGCGCCGCCACCGTCGTACTCGCCGGAGAAGAGGAGCGCCGTCCGCTCCTGCTGGTACGTCGAGCGGAGGGCCTCCGCGTCGCGTCCGATCTCGGCGAGCATCTCGGCGTCGCCGGCATCGGTCGCCAGGTCGAAGAGCTCCTCGAGGCTCGTCGCCCGGGCCTCCAGGTCGCGCCACAGGTCGATCTCGGAGCGGAGGCCGTCGGCCTCCCGGAGGACTCGCTGCGCCGTGCGCTGGTCGTCCCAGAAGCCGGGCGCGGACGTCAGCGCCTCGAGGTCGGCGAGGCGGGCTTCGCGGGCGGCGAGGTCAAAGACGCCCCGAGGTCGCCCGGATCCGCTCGACGAGGTCGCGAAGGTCGGCCCGATCCACCTAGATCCGGCCTCGCGCGTCCTGGAGCAGGATCGGCCGCAGCTCGATCAGCCGGAGGGCCGTCTTGCTGCGGGCGACGACGGGGTTCACGCAGGGGCAGTAGCCGTTGTGCGGGCAGACGCCGCAGTTCCCGTCGCAGTCCAGCGCGGCGGCGTAGCTGCAGGACCGGCAGTCGCGCTCGCACGCGATGAGATCGACGAAGGTGGCGTCCTCGACCTGCTTCACGACTCCCTCGCTCAGACGGATTTCGGCACGCGGCAGAGCGGCGGCCCGCCAGCTGGGTCACCGGGTGCGCTCGCCGCGTGCCTGCGCAGCATCGCCCGGAGTATAGGCGTCGATCGTCGACCGGCCAAGAGGGAGTTTTGCGGCTCGCGATGGGCTCGGGCGCGAGCGGAGGACCATCTCTCCGGTCGGCCGCGGGGCGCTCAGGGGCGGCCGGCCGTGGCCCTGTGCTCCTCCGCAGGCCGTCCCACGAGGCCGTACCAGGCCAGCGCCCCGAGCTCGTGCAACGTCGCGTCCAGGCGTCGTTCAAGGGTGGCGTCGCTCGGCGAGTCGGTGGCGGGCGAGCCGTGGGCGTCGATCCCGAGGTCCGCGGCAATCCGGAGCACCCGGAGCATGTGCATCCGGTCCGAGACGAACAGCGCCGGGCCGTCGCCCCTGGCGTGCAGGATCGCCACCACGGCCTCGAGCGATTCCTGGGTGGAGCGGCCGCGGTCCTCCATGAGGATGGCGTCGAGGGGAACGCCCTGTCCAACGGCGTAGTCGCGAGCCGTCGCCGCCTCCGTCCAGCGGTCGCCCTCGCGGCGACCCCCGGTCATGACGAGGACGGCCGCGCGGCCGTCGCGCCAGAGCGCGATGGCGTGGTCGAGGCGGGCCTGGAAGACCGGGGAGGGGTGCCCGTCGTACTGCGCCGCCCCGAGGACGACGATGGCGTCGGCGGTGCCGATGCGCACCGCCTCGTCGACGTCGCCGCGCAGCCAGATCCGCGAGGTGGCGTAGGCGGTCACCGCCACCGCGCCGACGATCCCGAGGAGGGCGACCGTGGCGAGCGTCCGGCCGACCGACCGACGGTCAGCGGCACTCACCGCCCGTGGCACTTCTTGTATTTGATCCCCGAGCCGCAGTAGCAGGGGTCGTTGCGGCCCAGCTTCGCGCCCGGTCCGCCGCCGGCCGCGGGCGCCACCGCCCGATCGCCGACCTGCTGCTGCATGGCGCGGATCGCGGGGCCGGTGGGGAGGCCGCGAGCGACGACACCGCCCGTGGCGTCCCCGCCGCTGCGCGCGCCAGCCGGCCCACGCGGCGCGGCCGACGCGGGGGCGGGCCCGGCCGCCGTGGCGGAGCCGTCGGCGACGCTCGTGGCCGCCGCCCGGGAGCGCGACCCGGACGCGAGGGCGGTCGCCCCCGCCGCCAGGCTCGCCGCCAGCTGTGACTCGTCGGGGGTCGGGGCCGCCGGCTGCTTGACCACCTGGACGCGGAAGATCGTGGTGGCCACCTGGTGCCGGATCAGGGCGCGTAGCTGGTCGTAGAGGCTGAAGGCCTCCTTCTTGAACTCGTTGAGCGGGTCCTGCTGGGCGTAGCCCCGGAGCCCGATGCCGCGCCGCATGTCGTCCAGCTCGGTCAGGTGCTCGACCCACAGCGAGTCGATCGTGCGCAGGAGGACCAGGCGCTCGATCATCGCCCAGTCGGCCTCGCCGACCTCGGCCTCCTTCGCGTCGAGCCGGGCCTCGCCGAGGTCGCGCAGGTGGGCGACGAGCGCCTCGCGGCTGCCGATCTCCCAGAGGTCGTCCTCCGACGTCCCCGGCCCGTCGAGGCCCATCGCGTGGACCGCCTGGGCGAGGGCCTCGAGGCTCCAGTCGTCGGGGTGATCGGTGGCGCAGAACTGGTCGAGCAGCGCCTCCATCTCCTCGTCCAGGAAGGCCCGCACGGTGTCGGTGAGGTCTTCGTTGTGCAGGACCTTGTCGCGCTCGGCGTAGATCGTCTCGCGCTGCTTGTTGATGACGTCGTCGAACTCGACGACGCGCTTGCGGATGTCGAAGTTGAAGCCCTCGACGCGGCTCTGGGCGCTCTCGATGGTCCTCGAGACCATGCGCGACTCGATCGCGACGTCGTCCTCGAGGCCGAGGCGCTCCATCAGGCCGGCGACGCGCTCCGAGGCGAAGCGCTTCATGAGGTCGTCCTCGAGGGACAGGTAGAAGCGCGAGGAGCCCGGGTCGCCCTGGCGGCCGGCTCGACCCCGGAGCTGGTTGTCGATGCGCCGGCTCTCGTGGCGCTCGGTGCCGACGATGTGGAGGCCGCCGGCGGCGACCACGACCTCGTGCTCGGCGTCGCACCGCGCCTTCGCCTCGCGGAAGACCTCGTCGTAGGTCGCCTTGTCCACCTCGGCCGGGTTGAGGCCGCGCTGGTGGAGCATCGCCGAGGCGAGCCCGGCCGGGTTGCCGCCGAGCACGATGTCGGTGCCGCGGCCGGCCATGTTCGTGGCGATCGTGACGGCGGCGGTGCGGCCGGCCTGGGCGACGATCCCGGCCTCCTTCTCGTGGAACTTGGCGTTCAGGACCTCGTGCTTGATGCCTCGCCGGCGGAGCATCTCGCCGAGGACCTCGGACTTCTCCACCGAGACGGTGCCAACGAGGACGGGGCGTCCCGCAGCCGTCATCTCCTCGATCTCGTCGATCACGGCGGTGAACTTGCCGTTCTCGTTGCGGAAGACAAGATCCGCGTCGTCGTCGCGGATCATCGGCATGTTCGTCGGGATGGCCACGACTTCGAGCTTGTAGATCTTGTGGAACTCCTCGCCCTCGGTCATCGCCGTGCCGGTCATGCCGGCGAGCTTGTCGTAGAGGCGGAAGTAGTTCTGGAACGTGATCGTCGCCAGGGTCACGGACTCGCGCTGGACGCGGAGGCCCTCCTTGGCCTCGATCGCCTGGTGGAGGCCCTCGCTCCAGCGGCGGCCGGGCATCTGGCGACCGGTGAACTCGTCGACGATGATGATCTCGCCGTCCTTGACGAGATAGTCCTTGTCGCGCCGGTAGAGGGCGTGCGCGCGGAGCGCCTGCTCGAAGTGACGGGCGAGTCGCGGGTCGGCGTCGTAGAGGTTGGTGACGCCGAGCAGCTTCTCCATCTTGTCGACCCCGTCCTCGGTCGGGGAGACGGCCCGGTCCTTGAGGTCGACGAAGTAGTCGCCGCCCTCCTCGGCGCCCTCGGGGCGCGGCTGAAGCTTCGGGACGAGGCGGGCGAAGGTGTAGTAGAGGTCGGCCGACTCCTCGGCCTGGCCGCTGATGATGAGCGGCGTCCGCGCCTCGTCGATGAGGATGTTGTCCACCTCGTCGACGATCCCGAAGAAGCGCTCGCGCTGGACCCGCTGGTCCAGCTCGGTGACCATGTTGTCGCGGAGGTAGTCGAAGCCGTACTCGTTGTTCGTGCCGTAGGTGATGTCGGCGGCGTAGGCCTCGCGGCGGCTGACCGGCCGCAGGTTGATGAGGCGCTCGTCGCTCGTCGGGTAGCCGGGCTCGAAGACGTACGCGGTGTCGTGGACGATGATCCCGACCGACAGCCCGAGGAAGTGGTAGATCGGGCCCATCCACTGCGCGTCGCGGCGGGCGAGGTAGTCGTTGACCGTGACCACGTGCACGCCCCGCCCGGTCAGGCCGTTGAGGATCGCGGCGAGCGGGGCGACGAGCGTCTTCCCCTCGCCGGTCTTCATCTCGGCGATCTTCCCCTGGTGGAGCACCGCTCCACCGATCAGCTGGACGTCGAAGTGGCGCATCCCGAGCGTCCGCGTCATGGCTTCGCGGGCGCACGCGAAGACCTCCGGGAGCACGTCGTCCATCGCCGCCTGGAGGCGCTCGTTCTCGCGCTTCCGCCGCTCCTTCTCCAGGTCGCGGCGGCGCTCCAGGTCGTGCTGCTCGAGCTCCTCCTGGGTCGGGCCGAACCCGGCCTGCAGCTCGGCGAGCTCGGCGCGGATCTCGTCCGCGCGGGCGCGGATGGCGGCGTCGGATTCGCCGTCGAGCTCGTTTCCGAGCGCGTTGGTGGCATCGACGAGGGGCTGGATCCGGCGGACCTCGCGGTCGTTGGAATCGACGAAGCGGGAGAGGAAACCCATGACCATGGCCGGGCCAGTATAGGGGCGGGTCCGTCCGGAGGCGGTTCGCGACCTTCCCGGTCAGGGGCGGTCCGGCCCGGCCTCCGGGTCCGGGAGCACGATCACCAGGTCATCCGCCGAGCCGCTGACGCCGCCTCCGGCCAGGCCCCGCGTCTCCTCCCCGGGACGCACGCGCTCCTCGATCGGGGCGAGGTCGCGGCGGAGCCGGTCCTCGAGGTCCTGGAGGAGGCCGCCGGCGATCACCGAGACGCCGCCACGGCGGCGGCGGGGTGGCCGCGGGGGCGGCTCGGGCGCCACCGAGCCTACGTCCAGAAGCCGGTGCCGTACCCGACGAGGAGGAGGACGAACGTCAGCGCCCCCAGCACCAGCCAGAAGAGGACCGCGGCGGAGGTCCGCGTCGGGTTCATCTCCGTGTTCTTCAGGGGCGGCGGGTTCCAGCGCGGCGACTCGAGCTGGTCGCGCCAGTCCTGCGGGGTCTCGGTCTGCGGCTCGAGGCCGCCCTGGCCGTCCGGCCGGTGGAGCTGGAGGGTCATCGGTCTCCCGGGCTGCGAGCCGGCGTGGTGCCGGCAGGTTCGGCACGCTCGTCGAGGTGTTCCCGATGGCCCGCCGTGAGGTGGTCTGCCGCGAGATGGGCGCCGGAGCGAGCGTCGATGGCGTGCTCGACGCCGTCCTCCCAGAGGATCATCTCCTGCGTCAACGCGACCTCCGAGGAGAAGAGCGCGCCGACCGACTCGCCGCGGTGGATCCGGCGGATCGCCTCGCCGATCAGGGGGGCGACGGAGAGAGTGGTGATGAGGGGGAGCCGCTTCTCGGGCGGGAGGGGGATCGAGTCCGTGAGGACCACCTCGCGGAGGCCGGAGGTGGCGATGCGGTCGACCGCCGGATCACTCAGGACGCCGTGGGTGGCGCAGGCATACATCTCCTCCACGCCCTCGCGCTGCAGGGCGCGGACCACCTCGAGGAGCGTCCCGGCGGTGTCGATCTCGTCGTCGACGATGATCGCCCGTCGGTCGCGGACGTCGCCGATGACGTTCATGACCTCGGCCCGGTCGAGGTTCCCGACCCGGCGCTTCTCGATGATCGCCAGGGGGGCGTCCAGGAGCTCGGCGAACGTCCGGGCCCGCTTGGCGAACCCGAGGTCGGTCACCACGACGAGATCCTCGAGGTGCTTCTGGCGGAAGTAGTTCGAGAGCAGGTGGACCGCCGTCAGCTCGTCCACCGGGATGTTGAAGAAGCCCTGGATCTGGCCCTGGTGGAGGTCCATCGAGAGGACCCGGTCCGCCCCGGCCACGGTGATCATGTCGGCGACGAGGCGGGCCGTGATCGGGACCCGCGGCTGGTCCTTCTTGTCGGAGCGGCCGTACGCGTAGTAGGGGACCACGGCCGTGATCCGCCCCGCGCTCGCGCGCTTGAAGGCGTCGACCATGATCAGCAGCTCCATGAGGGACTGGTTGACCGGGCGGCAGGTCGGCTGGAGGACGAAGACGTCCTTCTCGCGAACGTTGTCGAGGATCTTGACGAAGATGTTCTCGTTGGCGAACGAGAAGACCTCCGCCTGGCCCAGCGGCACGCCGAGGTAGCGACAGATCTTGCGCGCCAGGCCGAGGTTGGCGTTCCCGCTGTAGACGTCGAACGAGTCGGAGTACACGGGCGCCTCCTCCGTGCCGAAACCCCTCACGAGACCGGGACGCTCCCGGAGCCCGGACCCGCGTCGGGGGCGTCATTGTCGCCCATGCCCCCCCGCTCCGCCAGCCCTTCGCTGAAGGCGGCGATGCCCACCACGCGATCGCCCTCGTTGAGCCGCATCGTGATGACGCCGCGGGCGCCGGAGGAGTAGCGGTTGATGGTGTTCGTCTGGGTCCGCACGACCTGGCCGCCGGCGCTGATGAGGAGGAGCTCCTCGTCGGCCTCCGTGACCTGCTGGACGGCCGCCACGCGGCCCGTCTTGCGTCCCTCGAGCGGGATGAGCATCACGCCCTGGCCGCCGCGGTGCTTGCGCCGGAACTCGGTGAGGGCGACTCGCTTGCCGTAGCCCGTCTCGGTGAGGACGAGGAGGTCCCGCTCGGGCTGGACCACGCTCATCGACACCACCTCGTCGCCGGCGCGGGCGAGCCGGATCCCGATGACGCCCGCCGCGTCGCGGCCCATCGCCCGGACCTCGGTCTCGGCGAAGCGGGCGAGCTTGCCCAGGGCGGTGGCGATGATCACGTCGTCCCGGCCGGCCGCCACGTCGACCCAGGCGAGCTCGTCGCCGTCGGCGAGGGTGATGGCCCGGATCCCCGAGGAGCGGACCTTCTCGAACTGCTCCAGGGGGGTCTTCTTGATGACGCCGCGCCGCGTCGCCATGACGAGGAAGCGGCCGGCCCCGAAGTCGGGCACGACGAGCGTCGCCGTCGGGACCTCCCCCGCCTCCACCTGCACCCCCGGCAGGTTGATGATGGGGATCCCCTTGGCCTGGCGGCTGGCGTCCGGGACCGAGTGGACCTTCGCGCTGAAGACCCGGCCCCGGTTCGTGAAGAAGAGGGCCCAGTCGTGGGTGTTGGCGACGAGGAGGGAGTCGACCGCGTCCTCTTCACGGGTCACGTGGCCGATGATCCCCTTCCCTCCGCGCCCCTGGCGGCGGTAGGTGGCCACCGGCTGCCGCTTCACGTAGCCGCGCCGGCTGATCGTCACGACCACATCCTCGTCGGCGATGAGGTCCTCGTCGGTCATCTCGCGGCTCGAATCGTCGACGACCCTCGTCCGCCGCTCGCCGGCGTACTTCCGCTTCAGCTCGGTCAGCTCGTCCTTGATGATCGCCAGGACGCGCGCCGGGTTGGCGAGGATGTCCTCCAGCTCGGCGATGAGCTGGATGATCGCGAGGTACTCGTCCTCGATCTTCTTGCGCTCGAGGGCGGCCAGGCGGGCGAGGCGCATGTCGAGGATCGCCTGGGCCTGGATCTCGGAGAGCCCGAAGCGGGCGATGAGGTTGGCGCGGGCCGTCTCCACGTCCGCGGATCCGCGGATCGTGGTGATCACCTCGTCGAGGTGGTCGAGGGCGATCTTGAGGCCCTCGAGGACGTGGGCCCGCTCGCGGGCCTTCCCGAGGTCGTACTCGGTCCGCCGCCGGACGATCTCCCGGCGGTGCTCGACGTGGTGGGCGATGACCGACTTGAGCGGCAGCGTCTGGGGCTGCCCGTCGACCAGGGCCAGCATGTTGAGGTTGAACGCCAGCTGCATCGCGGTGTGCTTGAAGAGGTTGTTCAGCACGGTGTGCGGGTTCGCGTCGTTCTTGACCTCGACGTAGATCCGCATCCCGTCGCGGTCGGACTCGTCGCGGAGGTCGGCGATGCCCTCGATCCTCTTGTCCTTGACGAGATCGGCGATCTTCTCGAGGAGCGTGGCCTTGTTCACCTGGTACGGGAGCTCGCTGACGATGATCGCCACCCGGTCGCGGCGGGTCTCCTCGAAGGCGACCTGGGCCCGCATGACCACCCGGCCGTGGCCGTGGGCGTACATCTGGCGAATGGCGTCGACCGTCTCGTTGACGCCGGTGATGGCGTTTCGCTGCGTCTCGTAGCGGAAGATCGAGCCGCCGGTCGGGAAGTCCGGGCCCCGGACGAACGCGCAGAGGTCGTCCGAGGTGAGCTCGGGATCGTCGATGAGGGCGATCGTCGCGTCGACGATCTCGCCGAGGTGGTGGGGCGGGATGTTGGTCGCCATCCCGACGGCGATCCCCGACGAGCCGTTGACGAGGAGGTTCGGCAGCTTCGCCGGCAGGATCGTCGGCTCCCGGTGCTGGCCGTCGTAGTTGTCGGCGAAGTCGACCGTCTGGCGATCGATGTCGGCGAGCAGCTCGGCGGCGATCGCCGCCAGGCGCGCCTCGGTGTAGCGCATCGCGGCGGCCGAGTCGCCGTCCACCGAGCCGAAGTTGCCCTGCCCGTCGATCAGCGGGTAGCGCATCGAGAAGTCCTGGGCCAGCCGGACGAGGGCGTCGTAGATCGCCGCGTCGCCGTGGGGATGGAGCTTGCCCATCACCTCGCCCACGATGGCGGCGCACTTGCGGTAGGAGCTCGTGGCGGAGAGCCCCATCTCGCCCATCGTGTACAGGATCCGCCGGTGGACGGGCTTCAGGCCGTCGCGGACGTCCGGCAGCGCGCGGGCCACGATCACGCTCATCGCGTAGTCGAGGTAGGACGTCCGCATCTCGTCCTCGATGCGGATCGAGCGGACGTCGCCCAGGTTGTCGGTCACGGTCGCGTACTCCGGTGGCGGTCGTCGAGGGGGCGGTTCACGGCGAGGACGCCTCCGGAGGCGGGCGGCCGTGACCCGCGGAGGCGAAGGCGGCGGCCGTTGCCGCCGCGACGGAGGTCGAAGGGGTGCCCGCGACGCGATGGATGTCGAGCAGCGCCGCGCGGACGGCCATCGCGTCGGCGGCCGGGAGCTTGGCCGTCGCGTCGCGGAGCACCCAGGCCCGATGGCCGTCCTGCGTGGCTGCCGCCCTGGCCGCCTGGTCGGCGCAGAAGGCGGCCACCGGCTCCGGGTCCACCTTCGCGAGCTCACGGAGGGCCCACGAAAGCGACTTCTGGACGGCGGGCTCGGCGTCGCCGATCAGCTGGCCGACGAGGTCCAGCCCGTGCGTGACGACGGCACTGGTACGCCCGAGGTCGTGGTCGACGTGCGGCAGGCTGGCCACGGTCGACCCGACGAGCCGGCGCTCCCACGGCAGCGGGCTGAAGACGAGCTGCTCCAGCTCGGCCCAGCGATACGGCTCCGCGACGATGCCGATCGCGGCGGCGCCGGCGAGGGTGTCGACGGTGATCCAGTCGTCGGCCTCGCGCCCGATCCGGCGCAGGACCTGCCAGGCCCGCTCCGGATCCGCGGGAAGGATCCAGCGGAGGACGTGGATCGCCATCCAGCGCAGCTCGAGGATCTCGTCCCGGGCGAGGGCGTCGGCGATCGCGAGGAGGCGAGCCGCGGCGATGCCCCGGACCTCGCGTCGCAGCCCGGCCAGGACCGCCTCCAGGAGCGGAGTCCGGATCCCCAGGGTGGTCCCGATCCCCGGCGCCACGAGCCGCTGGCCGGCGAGGTAGACGGGATCGGCGAGCTCGACGAGGCCGTCGCGGGCTGCCGCGAGGAAGGCGGCCGGATCGTCGAGGTCGTCGGCCAGGCGGTGGCCGAGGGCGCGGGCTGCCGGGAGGTGCGCGGCCACGAAGCTGCGGGCGGCGGCCGTCGCGGTGCTCGCCGGGCGCTGGGCCCCGCGTGCCGGGCGCTCGGACCCGCCTGCCGGGCGCGCCTTCCGGGCCGACGTCATCGCCCGTCGCCCGGCACGGATTCCTCGGCCACGAGGCGGAAGCCGTAGCGCTCCTTCAGCTCGGCCCGGCGCTCTGCCGGCGCGGCGACGTAAAGGCCTTCGGCCGTGGCGTAGACCGCGCCCGTCGCGACGTCGAGGAGCCTTCCGCTGGTCGTCAGGAGCCGCCGTCGGCGCTCCACGATGCGGCCCTCGCCCCGGATCCGGGCCCCGATCGGGAGCGGCCGCCGGTATTCGATCGACATCTTCGCGGTGTAGCCCCACGCGTCGGCGCTCGCGAGCGCCCAGGCCATCACCTCGTCGAGGACCGTGGCGATGATCCCGCCGTGGGCGATCCCCTCCCAGCCCTGGAAGTCGGGCCGCAGCGAAAGCTCGGTCCAGCACGTGTCGCCGGCCACGTGGAGGACGAGGTGGAGGCCGTGGGTGTTGAGCTGGCCGCAGGCGAAGCAGGCGTGCGGCAGGAGCTCGAAGCGGCCGGACGCCGTCGCGACCTCAGACGTCAAGGTTGCGCACCTTCCGGGCCTCCGACTTGATGAAGTCCTTGCGTGGCGCCACCTTCTCGCCCATCAGCATCGTGAAGATCTCGTCGGCGGCCCCGGCATCCTCGACGTCGGCCCGCAGGAGCAGGCGCGTCTCCGGGTTCATCGTGGTCTCCCACAGCTGATCCGCGTTCATCTCCCCGAGGCCCTTGAAGCGCTGCACGGTCACGTTCCTGGCGTTCAGCTTCTTGAGGGCGGCCTCGCGCTCCCTCTCGCTCTGGGCGTAGAGCGTCTGCTTGCCGGTGCTGACCCGGTAGAGGGGAGGCTGCGCGATGTAGAGGTGGCCGTTCTCGATCACCTGCGGCATGTGGCGATAGAAGAACGTGAGGAGCAGGGTCCGGATGTGGGCCCCGTCGACGTCGGCGTCCGTCATGATGATGACGCGGTGATAGCGGAGCTTCGCCAGGTCGAAGGTCTCGCCGATGCCGGCGCCGAGGGCGATGATCAGGGGACGCACGTTCTCGCTGGAAAGGACCTTGTCGAGGCGGGCCTTCTCGACGTTGAGGACCTTGCCGCGCAACGGCAGGACGGCCTGGAAGCGCCGGTCTCTGCCCATCTTGGCGGAGCCCCCCGCGGAGTCGCCCTCGACGATGTAGAGCTCGCTTCTCGCCGGGTCGCGCTCCTGGCAGTCGGCCAGCTTGCCCGGCAGGGACATGCCCTCCAGGGCGCCCTTCCGGATGACGAGATCGCGGGCCTTGCGGGCGGCCTCGCGGGCCCGGGCGGCCGTGAGGCTCTTCTCGATGATCCTCCGACCATCGGCCGGGTTCTCGTCGAGATGCTGGGCGATCCCCTCGGCGACAGCGGCCTGGACCTGCCCCTTGACCTCGGCGTTGCCGAGCTTCGCTTTCGTCTGGCCCTCGAACTGGGGCTCGACCAGCTTGACGGAGACCACGGCCGTGAGCCCTTCGCGGACGTCGTCGCCGGAGAGGTTCGCGTCGCTGTCCTTGAGGATGCCGGCCCTGCGCGCCCAGTCGTTGAGCGAGCTCGTGAGCGCCGCGCGGAAGCCCGTGATGTGCGTCCCGCCGTCGACCGTGTTGATGTTGTTGGCGAAGGCGAAGACGTTCTCGGTGAAGGAGTCGTTGTACTGGAGGGCGACTTCGATCGTCGTGGCCCCGTCGCGCTTCTCGACGGCGATCGGCCGGGAGTGCAGGACCTCCTTGTGACGGTTCAGATGCCGGACGAAGGAGACCAGGCCGCCCTCGAAGTAGAACGACCGCTCCCGGTCCGCCCGCTCGTCGGCGAGCGTGATCCAGAGCCCCTTGTTGAGGTACGCCGACTCGCGGAGGCGCTGGGAGATGGTGTCAAAGCTGAACTCGGCCTCGGGGAAGATCTCCGGGTCTGCCCGGAACGAGGTGCGGGTGCCCTTCCGGCTCCCCTGGGGTCCAATCTTCGTGACTCCCCTCGTCGGCCTGCCCCGCTCGTACTCCTGGGCCCAGATGTGCCCGTCGCGCGCGGATTCGACGCGGAGCCACTCGGAGAGAGCGTTCACGACGCTGACACCCACCCCGTGAAGCCCGCCCGAGACCTTGTAGCCGCCGCCGCCGAACTTGCCGCCGGCGTGGAGCACCGTGTGGACGACCTCCAGGGCGTCCTTGCCGGTCGCGTGCCGGCCCACCGGGACGCCGCGCCCGTCGTCGGTCACGACGACCGTGGCGTCGGGGAGGATCCGCACCTCGATTCGCGTTGCATGGCCCGCCATCGCCTCGTCGATCGAGTTGTCGACGACCTCCCAGACGAGATGGTGAAGCCCCCGCGAATCGGTCGAGCCGATGTACATGCCGGGACGGCGGCGGACCGCCTCGAGGCCTTCGAGGACCTGGATGCTCGCAGCCGTGTACTCACCCGCGCCGGCGCCGCGCCGGGATCGCCCGCCCGGCGAGGCCCTCCTAGAGCTCATGGGAGCTCGATCCGTCACGCCTTCCCTCCGGTCAACCGCTCGTAGAGTCGCTCGAGCTCCTCGTCGCTGTACCACTCGATGATGATCCGGCCACCCCGCCGGGACCGTGCGAGCCGCACCTTCGTGCCGAGCGCCCGCCGGAGGTCGTCCTCGACCCGCTCCATCTCCGCGTCGGCGGCCGGCGCGGTCCGGGCTGGCCTTCCCGTCCCATCCCCCGCGTCCCGGAGACGGCGGGCCAGCTCCTCGACCTGGCGGACCGACAGCCCCCGGGCAACCGCCAGCGCCAGCAGCTCGCGCTGGGCCGTACCGGACAGACCGAGGAGCGCTCGCCCGTGACCCTCGCCGATGCGGCCGGACTCGATCGCGGCCTGGGCCTCGGGCTGGAGATCGAGCAGGCGCATCGTGTTGCTGATCGTCGGACGTGCCTTACCGACGCGATCCGCGATCTCTTCGTTCGTCAACCCGAACAGATCGTGGAGCTGCCGGTAGGCACGGGCCGCCTCCATCGCGTTGAGGTCCGTCCGTTGGAGGTTCTCGACGAGGGCGAGCTCGAGCTGGTCGCGGTCGTCCGCCTGGCGAATGACAGCGGGGATCCGCTCGAGGCCGGCCATCTGCGCGGCGCGGAGACGCCGCTCCCCGGCGACGAGCCGATACCCCTCCAGCGTCTCGGTGACGAGGATCGGCTGGAGGATGCCGTGGGCCGTGATGCTTGCGGCGAGCTCCTCGAGGGCCTCGTCTTCGAAGGCCGCGCGTGGCTGGTATGGGTTGCGCTCGATCCGGTCGATCGCGATCTCGACGGGCCCGGGGGTCGATGCGACGGCCTGCGGGATGAGGGCGGCCAGCCCGCGCCCGAGCGAGGCCGGGCGCGCCGCGCGGGCGTTCATGGCGTGCCCCGGCGGGCCGGCGCGCCCGGGCCCCGGACGGCCGCCCTGGCCGCGTCGCGGCTCATGCGGCCCCCACGATCGCCACCCCGTCCGTGCGGCCCCGCAGCTCGGTCGCCAGGGATCGGTAGGCGACGGCGCCCCGACTCTCGGGGGCGTACAGGGCAATCGGCCGGCCATGGCTCGGGGCCTCGGCCAACCGCACGCTGCGCGGCACCACCGTCTCGTAGACGGCCCGTCCGAGGTGCTGCCGTACCTCGGAAGCGACCTCGGCGGAGAGGTTCGTCCGGGAGTCGAACATGGTGAGGACCACCCCGTTCACGGCGAGCGATGGGTTGAGGTGGTCGCGGACGAGGTGGATCGTCGCGATCAGCTGGCTCAGACCCTCGAGGGCGTAGTACTCGCACTGGAGGGGGACGAGGACCGCGTGGGCGGCCGTGAGGGCGTTGACGGTGAGGAGGCCCAATGACGGCGGGCAGTCGATGAAGACGAGGTCGTAGTCGGCGGCCACGGCCGGGAGGAGTTGCGCCAGCCGCCTCTCGCGCTGGGGTACTCCGGCGAGCTCGACCTCGGCGCCGGCCAGTGCGATCGACGAGGCGATCAGGTCGAGGCCGGGGATACGTGTCGGGGCGGCAAGCGATCCAAGCGGGATGCCTCCCACGAGCGCGTCGTAGACGCATCGCCCCTCCGCGGCCCGCGCGGCGCCGAGCCCGCTCGTGGCGTTGCCCTGGGGGTCGAGGTCGACGACCAGGACGCGTGCGCCGTCGGCGGCGAGGTATGCGGCGACGTTGACGACCGTCGTCGTCTTGCCGACGCCGCCCTTCTGGTTGGCGCAGGCGATCGTCTGGCCCACATGCCGACCAGTCTGAGCGGGGATCACGATCGTGAAGTCTACCAT
>Ga0209254_10002007_pt1 | contig 18451 bp, 21 predicted proteins | sample FrelakmetDIP11DI_FD_187148 | JGI IMG/M metagenome (GOLD analysis project Ga0209254, IMG submission 187148) | Freshwater lake sediment microbial communities from the University of Notre Dame, USA, for methane emissions studies - DIP11 DI (SPAdes)... | ecosystem: Environmental > Aquatic >...
GTGGACGTGGATGTCGATGGCTCCCTTGAGCAGTTCTTTACTTAGCTCGAGGGTTCTACCTTTGGGTAACATGTGGTTGTATTCGGGTATCTTGGAATAAATTGTGTTCCCTCGGTATAGTGATTCAGGGGGAGGCTTTTTTGGGGGATACATGAGTATATTGCATCGAGGAAAGATTGAAAGTGCTGAGTGGAGAGTATTGTTGAGGTGGCATCATGAGCTCGAGGCTTCCAGCGGTTAAGGAGAGGTTGACTGGGATCAAGTCCATGCTCGCTGCGGTTAAGGGTAGAGAGGGGTATGCTGCTGGTTTGCAACTTAGACTTGGTAGAGTAACGAATATTGTGACTGAGAATGAGTCGAAGGTTTGGCTGAGGAGAAGGGCAGGGGATCAGTTGTTGAAGGACCTTCAGGACTCGTTGGATGCTGCGTTTAAGGTGTTCGAAGGGGGGGAGTCGGCCTTGGAGAGGTTTGAGGCGGCGTTAAGAGAGGTTGAGAGAAGGGCTACTAAGATCGAAGATGAGAGTCGACGCCAAGCATAGCTTCCTCCTAATTATCTAAAGAAACTCACGTGCATGTGCGCGCGATAGTATAATTTCTATTATCAAGCGATTGAGGGGTCATCAGAGGTTTCTATCGATACCGTGATCTTGACATATGTCTCGGGATTTTTTAGCTGCTGGACGAGTGATCGTGGCATGTGGATCGTAGCCTTGTCGGCGTGCACCATCAGTGTTCTTGGACATTTGTAGCCACTCATTCGGGCGACGATGTCGGTTGGGTGCTCCCATGTTAATTCGGGATCGCCGTGGCCGATCGTTGTGAAGGTTTTCTCACCAACTCGAATAGTGAGGGATATGATTGATCCTGGTCTATTTGCGGCCTTCTTCATCTCGAGGCTTAGATCTGGTAATCCTTTCTCGGCCTTGATGGCGGCGATGCAGTCTCCACGGGTAGTTAGGTGGGTCTCTCTTGTTACCTCGACGGTTTTTTCGTGTGTTGCCCTTATGTTTGGGTGACCTCGTGCTGTGAAGGATTCCTCTAGGAGCATCGGCGTCTGCTTCGACTCTGTAGGATAAAAGGAGTAGGGCTAGAGTTCTGTACGCTCCGAATCCGAAAAAACATATTTAAATTCGTTGAACTCGCACATTGATCAAGATGACTAAAAACGAGGAGACCTTGGAGAGGTTGGCCTCCTGTGGTAAGTGCAGCTGCTTAAATGTGAAGGACTACGCGGAGCAGCTGAGACGACTGGCTGAGCAGAAAGCCGACAGAGAGGAGGCGAAGAAACGGGGTAGATTCTACAAGGCACTCGGGGACGAGACAAGACAAAGGATGCTTGGCCTCCTCACGGACAGGGAGATGTGTGTATGTGAGCTGATGACAGCCCTCAGCATGACTCAGCCTACGACCAGTCACCATCTCAAGATCCTGGAGGACGCTGGTTTGGTCCAAAGCAATAGAGATGGAAAATGGGTATTCTACAGGGTTAGAGATAAGCAACGAGTATCCTTGCTGATCGAAGCTGTGGCTGAGTGAATCATTTTTTTGATGGCTGCGCTTCGTTAAGCTCATTTATAAGGGCCTTGACTCTGCGCTGGATCTCATCTCTGATTGTTCTAACCGCCTCGATTGGTTTCCCATGGGGATCATCAAGCTGCCATTCCCTGAGCTCGTTCGGTACAACGGGGCAAGCCTCCTCACCGCAGCCCATAGTGATTGATAAGTCAGCTTCAAGAACCATCTCCTTGCTTAGTTTCTTCGGCTTATTGCCGCCGATGTCTATCCCAACCTCCCGCATAACTTCCACCGCAACGGGGTTGACAGCCTCTGCGGGTTTACTTCCAGCGCTGATTCCTCGATGGCGTCCCTCAGACAGCTTGTTGAAGAAGGCTTCAGCCATCTGACTACGGCCAGCGTTGTGGATGCAGATGAAAAGCACCGTGACCATGGTTGATGGTGGAGAAGCGGGTTTGAAAAACTTTTTTGGGTTGCTGCTGCGGAACGCCTTAGAACGGCCCTAGCTTATGTATATATTTAAATACTTTGATATAATCAGTGAGTTGATCGATAAATATCCGAAACGGGTTGAAAAGATGATTGAGAAGCAGGCTAAGCTTGGTTTAATAGAGAAGTATCTGACCATATGGATTGCCCTCTGCATAGTCATTGGGCTACTGCTAGGCAGATTTGCACCCGGAGTAGGAGAGTATCTTGATTCCCTAAAATTCGCCCAGATCTCAATACCTATCGGGGTCTGTCTCTTCTTCATGATGTACCCCACCGTCCTGGGAATCGCCTTCGGAGACGTGAAGAAGGCCGCGAAGAACCCGAGGCCGATAATGTTCACGGTCTTCGCTAACTGGGTGATAGCCCCAGCATTGATGACGCTGCTTGCCAACATCTTCCTCGCGGGGCACCCCGACTACATCGCCGGAGTCATACTCCTAGGACTCTCACCCTGCACAGCCATGGTGATGTGGTGGATGCTCCTCGCAAAGGGCGACATGGCACAGGGCCTCATCAACACCGCGGTCAACGCTGTTTTGATGATCATTCTCTATGCCCCGATGGCAGCCTTCTACCTCGGCGTCAGCGGGATACCCGTCCCGTGGGACCTCATCTTCATGAGCGTACTCCTATTCATCCTCGTGCCTGTCGGTGCAGGCGCGATGACAAGGAGGGTACTCATTCCGAGCAAGGGTCAGGTATGGTTCGACAATGTCTACCGGAAGAAGATGGGGGAGATAAGCTTCGTCGCACTCCTGATCACGTTGATAGTGCTCTTCAGCCTGCAGGGGAACATCATCCTAGGTAATCCGTTGCTTGTGCTCTTCATAGCGGTGCCAAACCTCCTCCACTACTCTATTATGATCGCCTGGACATACCTCACTGGGTGGTTCCTCGGGTGGGATTACCCGACAGCTATCGACTGCACCCTGATTGGTTCCAGCAGCCACTTCGAGGTGGCTATAGCAGTGGCGACGACGATCTACGGCATCGGCAGTGGCGCAGCCCTCGCCACAGTAATCGGGCCACTATTCGAGGTACCCCTCATGTTAAGCCTTGTTAGGCTCGGCTTAAATACCTGCGGCTACTTCCCCCGAAGAAGCGGGCCGAAGAAGGAGGAGAAGATGTTATGAGCGAATACTACGAGGCCATCGCCGACAAATTCGTCTTCAAGGTGAAGAAGGGATTACTATATTCTAGGGAAGAGGTCTGGGCGAAGTCTGAGGCCGACGGAGGCGTACGGGTCGGCGTCACCGACTTCGCGCAGCGGAGGGGCGGCGACATTATCTTCGCGGAGGCTCAGCCCACCGGTACCAAGGTTGTGAGCGGTGGATTACTGGGCAGCTATGAGACCGTGAAGGTGGTACAGGATATCCTTAGCCCAATCGATGGTCAGATTATCGAAGTTAATCAAACCATCGACTCGAAGCCAGAGGTCATCAATAGGGACCCCTACGGCGAGGGCTGGATAGCAATCATTAAACCAGCTTCAGGCCTCGGTGTTCTTCTCTCGGCTGAGGAGTACTTTGAGTTGATGAAAGTAAGGGTCGCCGAGGAGCTGAAGAAGATCAAGGGGCTGTGACGTTTGGGTAAACCAATACTAGTTATCCCCTGCAGCGGCATAGGGAAGCCCTTCGGCTCCATCTCCAGAGATGCTACTTTCCGCGTCTGCGACGAGTTGAGACTCGGCAAGGCGGATACTCTCTGCCTCTCGTTACTAGTTATGGGCGATGAGGAAGCAAAAGTGAAGGTCTCGACTAGCAAGTGTATAACTGTCGACGGCTGCCCGCTCGAGTGTTCACACAACAACGTGAGGCGTAACGGAGGAAACATCGTAGCCAACTTCAAGGTAATGGATCTGCTCAGGGAGAACCGGGGCCTAAAGCCGAGGGAGGTCACATTCCTCGATGAGGATGGCGAGAAGCTGTCTAAACTGCTGGCGGATAGGCTAGTTATCAAAGTCGATGAGCTACTGGAGGAATCTGGATGAAGATCAAGCCAAAGGTAGGGGTGGTGTCCTGCAGCGGCGAGTGTTGTGGCTTGGGTACATTGAGCCGGGTGGCGACGCGCTTCGTGCTAGAGGATCTCCGCTCCGACCAGACAGTAACAATCTGCCTTCCCCTCTTCCTCGCCGGTGAGACTGAGGAGCACGGCTTCGCTAAGGAGCATCCTACGATTACGGTGGATGGCTGCGAGAAGCTCTGCGCTAGAAAAGCTGTGACCAAGTACAGCAAAGAGCCAGCTGAGGGAGTCAACGTCGAAGCCCTATTGAGTGAGTGGGGTGTTGAGCCTCCGAAGAACAGGAGGGTTCTCGATACTGAGGATGTTGAGACAGCGAAGCGCTTAGCCGAGTTGCTGACGGATAAGGTGGACGAGATACAGGAGGCAGCCTAGGTGGCTTCGTATAAGACCCAGACGGAGTGGAAGGGCGGCCATCTAGGGGAGGTCAAATTGAGCAATGGTCCAGTTCTGCCCTTCTCCGCGCCTGCGGCTGCCCAAGGCGCAGAGGGGGTGCTGACGCCGGAGGACGCCTTCGTTGCGGCGCTGAACACCTGCTATATGTTGATGTTCATCTGGAGCGTCGAGAGGCTCAAGATCGATCTAGTGAGCTACACTTGTGAGGCGGAGGGGCATGTCGAGGAGTTCTTTGACCGGACCTCAACCTTCGACCGGGTGACTCTTCGGCCTCGGATTGTGGCTCGTGGATGTGGGGAGGAGAGGGTGTGGCGCGCCCTCGAGTTGGCTGAGAAGTATAGCCTAGTCTGGCAGTCAATAAAAGCCAAGGTCTCCTTGGAGCCTCAAATCAAGCTAATTTGACGATGAGATTCGCTTGGACGACTGCGCGGATTTATTATTTCTGGTGGCCTCTTTTAAAATATCCCTGCGTGTTCATCACTGTGTATACCAGCTTGGCTAATGTTGTGATGTCGTAGACAGGTAAGCCCGTTGCGTCTTGTATCACCCGCGAATATGGTTGAATTACAGTACATTCGAGGACGAGTGCCCCTACGTCGAGACTCTCCTTCAGAAGTGATTGCACAAGCTCGACGATATTTTTCTCCATTTTTGAGTGGTCTGTGAATGGTTGCCAGTAATCGTCAGGATACTCGTGACGCGCGCCCTTGGATGATTAATATTCAAAAACTAGGTGTTCTCAGAATTTGGAGCAAACATGTTCACTAAGCCTATCGGTAACCCTCATCTTCAGCAGGTGGACGAGGGAAACCTAGCGCGTGTAATGCTTCTTTAACAGCATGATAAAGTCCTATTGCGACTAATACCTAGTGATGCGTAAATGAGTCGACTGATGCCTGAAAAACTGAAGGTCATCATCTCAATAGATGTAACTGAGACAGATCCCATCACCCCGAGAAGATATACTCTGACCCACTCGGATGCAACGGGGGAACTCGTCCTGACAATCGGCTCAGAGTATAATCGGAGACAGATCTCGGGTTGGTATACCCGACTTATGAGGGATGAGGTCCTTGCGGAGTGGATCAAGCAGGATACATCATACTCACTTGATGTCTACTGTCACGTCAGTGGGGGCCTGATCTTTGGAGGGTCATCAATGAGGGAATCGATATTCTTGAGTGAGATGCCTCTCGTCCTTGAGGCGCTACGGTTTGGGGACAGGTTGTTGTTTGATAGATATGTGGAGCTGGATGAAGCAGTGATTAAGATTCACCTCCAATCGTCAGGAAGGGATTATAGAGTCGTAGAGATGGGGACCCCACGTGAATATGTTCTGAATAAGTAATCCGCGCACATAAAAAACATAAAGAGAGATATTTAAGCTGATTAAACCCGCGTGCGTATATGCGCATCCTGCTTGAGACTGAAATCCTGCATACAGGTTAACAATGCATACTTAATTAAGGGCTAAACAAGTGTCTCCTCAAGGCGTTCTCGTTATGGACAATGACTTGAGAAGAGAATACATCTCCAAATCCCCTATTAGCTTGAGTGGGCTCAGAAAACTCAACATCGCTGCAGGGATCCTGCATCTCATCCAAGGCGTAGCAATGCTAAGCCTAGGCCTGCTAATCACATGGAACCGGGAAATCTACACCTTCTACTTAAAATTCAAGATAATATCACTAATCCCATTCAAATTCCAAGTACTACCCGACCCACAGGTGGCATTCAAACTAGGATACCTCGGAGTCATACTCTCCTCCTTCCTACTCATATCCGCGGCAGCCCACTTCATCATAGCTTTCCTCAAGACGACGCATTACGAGGAGAACCTCAAGAAGGGGATGAACCCCTACAGGTGGTACGAATACGCTTTATCCAGCTCAATAATGCTGGCGTTCCTCTCAACCTTTGTCGGCGTCTGGGACCTATGGTCACTCATGATGATATTTGTCCTAAACGCCATGATGATAATGTTCGGCTACCTGATGGAAAAGATCAACCAGTACACGAAAAAGACAGACTGGTCACCCTATCTCCTAGGATGCATATCGGGCTTTACGCCCTGGGTCGTGACTGCGGCCTACTTTATCGCTGCACTGAATTCGGCGGAGACTAAGCCACCTACCTTCGTCTACCTAACACTTATAATTTACTTCATCATGTTCAACACCTTCTCCGTAAACATGATTCTTCAATACATGGGCGTCAGTAAATGGAGGGACTACCTATTTGGGGAAAGAGTCTATATTATTTTGAGTCTCGTAGCCAAGTCAGTGCTCGCGTGGCTGGTTTTCATAGGCATATATGCCCCCTTCTAAATCGCCGTGCGCGCGATCGCATTCCCTATTAGCCAATGATTATATCCCGCTGTTACAAGTGAACTATTGGTGAATGTTATGTCGAAAGCACAACCCCACCCCGGACATGAGAAACATCTATGTAAGATGGTCGAGGATAAGACCCCGACTGAGAAGCTTAAGCCCCTTGTGAAGAACCCTAAGTATATATGCAAGGGCTGTGGAAGAGCGGCGGCTAAAGCGGAGAATCTCTGCGCACCCGAGTCGCTTTAAATTCCATTTCTTTTTTTTATCCGCGCGTCGCGCGCGCGAGCATACTTTATCGACAAGGTGATCAAGAATACATTACCCGACGAAGATGGGGCTGTGAATATTTCGCGCTCGACAAAGCCAATAACAACGAAGGAGAGAATTAGCATTTTAAGCTGGATACTAGGATAATTCGATCTCGCCAAGGATATTCGAGAGATCTACAGCTTGTGAAAATTATTGTTTCTAAATATTACTGCGTTAATTATTAAACCATGGATTATAAGTATAGTCATATGTCTGATGCCCCGAAATATGTTAAGGAACTTTTCGGGGGTAAAGAATATTTAGGAAATAAGGCTCTAAATCTAAATTTTTTACATAAGCAGGGATTCAACGTCCCCCTAGGATATGTGCTAGGCGTAGATGCTTACGAGGACTATAAGCTGGGTGTTGAAGACACACTAACAAGAATCGAACAAGAACTTGACCTTCTACTATTAAAAAACAAGAGTTACGCTGTGAGATCATCAACAAACATCGAGGACTCCAGCCAACACTCATACGCGGGTCAATTCAAAACAGTGTTAAACACAAAAAATGTCGTTGAAATAATTAATGCAATAATAGAGATATGGGATTCAGTGGAAAATAGTAGTGTCATAAACTATGAGGAAAACGTCTCTAGAAAAAAGGACCCGATAAAAATATCCGTTATCATTCAGGAGATGGTTAAAGCAAAATACTCGGGCGTAATATTCACAAAAAACCCCATCACCGGACTCGATGAGGTCGTAGTCGAGGTCGTCAAAGGCTTAGGGACCTCCCTCGTACAAGACGGCATCACCCCAGATAGATGGGTCAGCAAATGGGGGGCATGGAGAGAAAAACCCGAGAACCCATCAATCGATGAAAAAATCATTAAGCAACTCATCTCAGAGGCAAAGATAATCCAGAAAAAATATGGAAAACCCGTCGACCTAGAATTTGCCTATGATGGAAAAGATGTATACTGGATACAGCTCAGAGAAATAACCACCCTTACAGGCCTAAAACTCTACTCCAATAAGATATCTCGAGAAATGATACCAGGGGTGATCTTACCCTTAGTCTGGTCCATCAACATCCCAATAAACGAAAAGTCTTGGAAAATGATCCTCAGAGATCTATTCGGCAGCTCGATGGATAAGTTAAACGCGAAGCTCGTCAAGCAATTTTACTATAGAGCTTACTTTAATATGGGTCTATTTGGAGACCTGTTTAGCCTCCTGGGTATGCCCCGCGAGTCAATAGAACTCATGATTGGTGTAGAGGTACCAGGTGAAGAAAAACCGTCGTTCAAACCCGGCCTGAGGACCCTAAGATACGCTGGGAGAGTAAGCGCATTCTCGATGGGAATCACAACACTTCCCCGCAGAATCAATAGATACATAATTGAGCAGAAGATATTTTTGAGATCGATAAGAAACTTTGACCCTGATGAATTGAATATTGAGGAAAAATTGGACTTAATAGAGAAATTAATTGAAATTGGTGCAAAGTCATCGTATATCGTTACATTAACACAGCTAATCTATTCCATGTTTTCAATGATGAGTAAGAATAAAGACATAAAAATTGACACTAATTATGACTCAAATAAGAGAATTGGTAAACTCTATAATCTATACCAAAAATTATCAGATAAGGAAAAATCATTAGTCGAAGAGGAAGTAAACTGGGATAAAGTGGAAATAAGTGAGTCCTATGGGAAGTTCAGGGAAGAATTTAATGCATTTTTAGAAGATTTTGGGCACTACAGCGAACACTCTAACGACCTATCTTACATCACTTGGCGAGAAAAACCAGCTCAAGTCATAACACTAATCAAAAAATTCCCGGTAGCCACCGGAAAATTCGAGCCACCCAAAACAATTGTGAACGAAAATAACATCACGTACAAATACAAGCTATTTAGAGAAACTGTAACCTACCTATATACTAAGAATTACAGCTACCTTAGACCCCTATTTCTGAGCATATCTAAAAAATTGGTCACTGATGGCATTATTAAAAAAGAAGACGACATCTTCTATCTATCATACGTTGAAATCAAAGCCATAATTAAAGGAAACGACCTTGATTACGACTCAAAGATAGCTAGGAGAAGATGGGAAATTGAAAGAGTCAGAGATATCGTGCCCCCGGAACTGATATTCACCGATGAGGAACCCAAGATAACAATAGAACTCGCAAACCCCCGAATACTAAGGGGGATCTCCGCCTCCGGAGGCAGAGTATCAGGCACCGCGAAAATAGTCAGAAACTTCGAGGACGCCCACAAAGTAAATGAAGGGGACATTATAGTGATTCCCTATTCCGATGTTTCCTGGACAACACTATTTCACAAAGTCAAGGGAATAATATCAGAGTCGGGAGGCATGCTCTCCCACTGTGCAATCATCGCCAGAGAATACAGAATACCCGCCGTCGTATCTGTAAAAGGTGCACTCAACCTAAAAGATGGCACACAAGTAATTATCGACGGCGACTCGGGGGAAATAAGAATAGAGTAGGTGAAGAGTATGAAGGTATCAAAAAAATTATGGGCCATAATGATCGGCTACACCGTTTGGATGATTTTTATCACTATACTAGTCTCCCCACTGGGCTTAGACTGGCTAACCTATTATGAAATGGGATTCAGAGCAGATACACTGTTAAACGGGATCATAATCGGGCTCATCGTATCGGTTATGTTAGGTGCGGGGGAACTGCTGCCTATCCCGCTTAGGAAAATGATGATGAAAGACATACAAACGGTTCAGCAGTTCAACGACATGTGGAAGGTGCAGATGATAGGTGGACTCGATGGCTTCATAGCTGAGCCCTACTGGAGCGGCGCCATCCTACCCCTGTCGATCAAATTGTTCACCTCATTGAACCTAGCAACCCCAGTAGTCCTAGTATCAGCCGTGCTGTTAAGGTGGCTATTACACATTCTCTCCCACTACATGTTCCCCAGCGTTGAGCATGGTCAAAGGGCATTCGGGGAAATGATATCCACATCAATTGGCTTGCTAATCTTGGATGCAATTTCCTCCGCAGCCTTTCTACTAAGTGGAAGCATTATCGCCCCTGCAATTATTCACACTTTTATGCAGCCATTCGCTCAGCTATTCGGAGTTAAAAAGAAGCTACTCAAGGAACTAGATCTACAACCCACTAAGGATGGAGCTGAACAGTGATTGGCTGAGAACTCGACGGCTAAAGATGAGGTTATCAAAGCCATTGATCTGGTGAAGATCTATCGACTTGGTAAGATAGAGTTCCCAGCACTAAGGGGCGTCAACATCGCCATCAAACAAGGAGACTTCCTAGCCATTGCCGGCCCCTCGGGCAGCGGAAAATCAACACTAATGAATCTGTTTGGAGCCCTAGATAGACCAACGAAAGGCTCTGTACTCATCGACGGCGTTGACATCTCGACCCTAAATGCAGACGGGCTAGCAATTCTCAGAAACAGGAAACTCGGCTTCGTGTTTCAAACCTTCAACCTGCTAACATACTTGAATGCGCTCCAGAATGTCGAGGTCCCACTCGTCGCAGCAGGTGTACCCGGCCTAGAGCGCATCAAGAAAGCGAAGGAGACCTTGGCTAGGGTCGGACTCGAGGGCTTCGAGAGGAATAGGCCAACGGAACTAAGTGGGGGGCAGCAGCAGAGAGTCGCTGTCGCGAGAGCCCTAATCAACGACCCGAAAATTATCCTAGCCGATGAGCCAACAGGAAACCTCGACTCGGAGTCTTCGAGGAACCTGATGGATATTTTTCACAGGTTAAACTCGGAAAGCGGAGTGTCGATAATCATGGTCACCCACAACCTGGAGTTAACAAATTATTGTAACAGGGTGATTATGGTGAGAGATGGATTGATCGAGAGGGAGATTAACAATAATGTATAGCATCAATGAAGCAAATATGGTGAAAAAGAATGGGATCAAGAGGAAAATATCTCTTCTAGTTATCTTATGGTTGCTCACATCAACAAGTGTGTGCATCAGTAACGTATTGGCACAAGGGCAGAGCTATAACGGGCTGCTGCTAACCACCGACATCCAGAATTTAAAACCCGGACAACCTAACAAAGTAAAATTCACCCTTAAAAACACGGGTAACCAGGACCTAAAATCAATAATACTAACGATCAATATGCCATCCTCTCAACAACTAAACGAGGCCCCAATGTACATAATCAACGGCGACGGAAGACACTACATAGACGAGATAATAACCAGCCAAACCTTGAGTATAACGGAAAACATCTTTGTCAACCCAAAATCGGCCAACAGCATATACTTGGTCAAGGTTGACATATACTATACAGCTGGCGGCGAATACGTTGATACGAGGAACATAGGATTCACCATAGATTCACTAACCGAAACCGGAGCCATACTAGACATCACAACGTCTACAAACAGCATAACCTCCGGGAAAAACACAACCGTTTTATTGAATTTACATAACCAAGGGGACTCTGAGGCAATCAACATAGAAGTGTCGATGACTCTACCCAGCGGGGGAGCCTCATCTCCTCTAACTCTTAGAAACAGCGATGGTAACTGGGTGATAGACAGCCTGGGTAATAATAAGACAACAACTATACCTCTTGAAATATTCGCAGCACCATTCTCGGCGGGTAACGTATACCTAATCACATTATCGATAAAATACTCTGACAAAATAAGCCAGAAGCAGATCGGAAGATACATCTCTCTGGGCGTCCCGTTCCCGAAGAGCCAAGGCGCAATATTAAGCGCAAAACTAGACGACCAAAACCTAGCATCGGGCACGACAAACAGCAGGGTCCTCACGATTACAAACACCGGAGATGATAGAGCGAGGAACATCCTCGTGTCGCTGAAAACACCCAACACACAGTCAATCGCACTGATAGGGACGAGCGGCCCTTGGAACATCGATGGAATAGACCCTGGGAAATCCTATGATATACCCATAAAACTGTTCATAACCACAGCCGCAACGGGTGCGACATACAACATACCCGTGTCAGTCAGCTACATTGACTCAGATTATAGACAAAAACAGGATGCTCATGAAATTGGTGTCGTCGTATTCGGCAGCGTAGCAATAACAGCCCTCGACGCCTCCACATATCCCCCAAAAATCACACCGGGTAAAACCTTCTCAATAACCTCCACAATCATCAACCTCGGAACGACCACCGCCCAGAGCGTAATAATCACGCCCAAGACGAATCCCTATATGAAACCGCTGAGCAATAGCACAATGTTCATCGGCGACCTATCCGTCAACGTCCCCTCCTCAATCACAATGACTTACATCGCGGGCGACGTCAAGAACCAGACCTACCCGATTGAGGTGGAGTACAGCTACCGTCTCAGCACGTCTCAGACATATTCTGAAAAAATTACTATCCCAGTCAGGATCACACTTCTGAGTCAAACAGAGCAATCCGGATCCACCACACCGCAGCCCCAGCAGCAGACTAGTCCCCTCATGCAGTACCTGCCCATACCAGCGGCCTTGTCAATTGTCCTAGTTGTCGCCTACATCATCCTAAGTAGAAGGCGTGCAAAGTGAGAGTATCCGACATCTTAATCTGGGGATTCAGGGGCATACGGCAGAGGAAGCTGAGATCCGCTCTGACAGTTCTGGGAATAATGGTCGGATCAGCGGCGCTAATAGCCCTAATTTCTCAGACTCAAGGCATCCAAATGGGTATACTAGCCGAGGTTGATAAACTCGGCTCGAACACCATCACGATAAGACCCCAGACAAGTTCAGTTCTTCTAACGCAAAGCGACCTGAATAGGTTAACCCAGATAGGAGGCGTCCAGTACGTTATACCCGTCACCGCGGCAAGCGTGAAGGTTTATGGCCTGGGGGGAACTCGGACGATGAACATCTTGGGCTTGGACCAATACTACCTCGAGCTACTCTTCCCGGGGCTAAAACTACAGGACGGTCGACTATGCGGGGATAATAATTTTTCGGAGGTTGTTGCGGGCCACAATGTAAGATATCCACAGGATCTCTCCACACCGTTCCTAAACATTGATCAGAGTGTGACACTGGAACTTGGGGGACGAGAACCAGTAAGGAAGGTACTGAACGTAGTCGGATCATTTGCCAACTATGGCGCCTCAACCCTTTTCTCAGTAGATGACAGCCTCTTCACCTCGACGAGGGGAGCCCAGATGCTAACAAATCGCCAATCTTACAGCATGATCATCGTTAAGACTTATGACCCAACTACAATAAACGACGTCATCGCGAACATCAGAATAATCTATGGTACAAATCTAAACATCTTGTCGATTCAACAGATTGCTCAGATAGCGACGATCATAACAAACGCCCTCGGGATATTACTGGGCGCGATCGCTGGAATTTCCCTATTAGTGGCGGGCCTTGGCATCATGAACATTATGGTGGTCTCCGTCATCGAGAGGACGAGAGAGATCGGCGTGATGAAGGCCCTTGGATTCAGAGGCAGGGAGGTACTGGCGATCTTCCTATCTGAGGCATTATTCCTGGGGATCATCGGGGGTGTGCTAGGCCTGATACTTGGAGGCGGGGTATCCTACGCCCTACCACAGATCCTGTCGAGTAGCCAGAATCAGACCTTCGAGACCATCAGTCAGAGCGGCGGGTTCTCCATGAGCCCCCAAACCGGCGCTGAGGGTGGTGCATTCTATAGCATGAGTCAGATGACCAACTTCTCCTATCAGCCAATGATTAGCATCGAGAATGTGTTGCAGATACTGCTCTTCGCAATATTTGTGAGTCTATTCGCTGGAATTTATCCTGCGAGGAGAGCATCGAGAATGGACCCGATCGAGGCTCTGAGACACGACTAACGCGTTCACGCTATCCTTTTTTTAAAAAAGGAGAAAGCGACCTCACTAAGGCATCCACAACATATTTCCTATATGGCCCAACTGGGCAGCCTGCATAAATGCCGGTAGTCTTTCCTTCTCTAAAGGTGCGCACTAATGGTTTATCCCAATCAGGGTAAGGAATAGGCTGGTTGCAGTTATACTCGGAGAAGGCGGTGAATTTTTTCATGGCGTGGAAAACCATGAGGTCAGTGTTTTCCGCCGGGAACTCGGTGGGTAGTTCGATTGCGTACTCGTAGCCTTCCGCAATGGCTCTTCTGTAGGCGGCTTTAGTCTCGTATTTAAGGCGTTTTGGGTCCCAGTATTCGTCAGCATAGTCATCGAATGACCATAAGACATCCCATTTCGCTGCACGCTCTGCCATAATCTGGCGCACACCCTGCTCCAGCGGTTGGCGATATAACTGGGCGAGTGTGTCCTGTGTCTCTTTTTTAAACGGATGCCCGTGTCTTGAAAGGATGACCAGAACGCTGGATCTTTGAGGAATGCCTGCCAACTGGTCTCGCAGAATCTGTAAATAGGCTTCCCGCATCGGTGGTTGGTTGCCGAGTTGGTCAGCCATTATTATGCGCGCCCGCTCGGCGATATATTCGTGTAGCATGGGCAGCACGTAGCCATAATCTTCAAAATCGGTGTACACGGGGCAGTTGATACTCTGGTAGATGATGGTTTGACAGCCCGCCGCAAGTAGTTCATCTAAAGCGCGGCTTATTGTTTTGGGGTACATGTAGAAAACATTGCGGAATTCGGTGTCTGGGCTGTGCTCTGAGAGTTCCTGCACGGCTTCGTCATATACTAGACGGAGCTGATAGCGCCATGATACCTTTTTCTCAGGAATAAGTTTGTGGTAGTACCAACCCGCAATTTTTGCACCAACCTTGTCGCATACGTCCGGTGTACCACTTTTGCCGTCGCCATCGTAGAGAAAATAGCCATGATCATTGGGGTTTTTCATTGAAGCGGGTGGATGCCACTTGACTTCGCATTCGATATAGGGCTTACCAGATTTATTCGTGAAAGAGCCGTAGGCATCCACCAGCTGGTGAGGCTTGAATTTCTCACGCGCTAACGGGTTATCAGGGTCAATCAACCCCATGCCATTATCAGCGAGAATCATCGGGACGAGGAAGGATGGCAGGGTGTAGCGAAATACATGCTTCATGAAGTTTGCATAGAAGGGGTACTCATAGTTCTCAGGTAAGCCGCACTCAGCTACTAAAACGCCTATCTTACCGGTCGGATGTCGGTCCTGATTCTTTAATAGAACTTCATAGCCGTATTGTTTCCCATAGCGAATGCGATCGATATATCTCACATAAATCTCCTGAGGGATATCGCATTCATGTTTTTCAAATTGCTTAACAGTGGCGTGAGTATGTCCCCTCTGTAGTCCCCTGCCCAAAAATTATGATTACTTTCGACTAGTTATCTTTTCCTCGCGTATGCGTCTCAGGGGTTGCGGGTGAGTATTTTTTCACGAATGGCTTGGATGACGAGTGGGTCATTGCCCCAAGCCCCCATATTGATGACTTCGACGCTTTTGGGCACACCGGCTTTCTGAGCCTCCAAAGGAATCTGGATGTCACTATGGATAGACGAGGCACTGATCGAGGCGGGGAAGACAAAGATCTTTGACGCGCCGTTGGAGAGCAGCTCCTTAACCGCCCCCCCAATCTTTGGTTCCTTAAACTCCATCCAAGCCAACTTGATCATTTCAGGTTTGTAGCCATCCTGGATAAGGAGTTGCCGTACATCCTCTCTGAAAAGGTTCTCTTGCTCTGTCTGAGAGGCGTAGATCTTATCCCAGTCTTCGGGTTGACCATGGCCTACAAGCAGTATGCCGACCTTGGTTTTATCGGTCCCGCCTAGATGCAGGTTGGAGCGTATTACAAACATCTGCTTGAGGGAGGGGGAGTTCCATAGAGGTTCAGCCATTCTTACGTCGACTCCATATCTTTCGAGGTCAAGTGCCTCGATCATCTCCTGACCCGCCTTTGTGTGACTAGAGATTGTCAGGAAGACCGGCGCAATAACCATCTTGCTGGCGCCTTCATTCAGAGCTTGGATTGCCATCGCGTCGGGGCGGGGGTCCGAGTCCAGGAAGGCTAGATAGAAACGTGTGCCCTTCGCCTTCTGCTCGGGCATAGAATCCTCCAGGCTCTTGATCATCTGCTGGTGTTCCTTATTGTGGTAGCTTCCACCGATCATCAGGTACTCGCTGCGTAGGTTGTTTAGGAAGAATGCGCGGAAGGGAGCTGGGATGAATGATACGCCATCTGCATCCAGTTCGTGGAAGGTCTCTATCCAGGGCATGGCGCTGTATGCGGGGGGTTCGCCGTGAGTGAAGTAGATCACGGCTGTATGGCCATCACCTTTGTCCGAAAGGGAGCGAGTGATGGCGGGCAGTTCACGGTGTTCCTTCTGAGATAGGTACACAGAGTTTGATGCCAGGAATCCCACGAGGATAAAGGCCGTGATCGCGAAGATTCCGAGGAGGATATTCCATCTTTTGAAGGATCTTGCGGATATGTAGACTACGAGTGATGAGAGGATTATTGTGAGGGTTAGGAAGATGCTCATCTCCAGGGGAGGGGCTACGAGGTAGTGGAGAGTGCTTGCGCCAATTATCAGCGAAAAGATACTGATTACGATCCAGGGGATGATCGTGAATCCCTTTAGCCTCATGAATCTAGTTCTCTTTTACCATTTGATATATTTTTAGTTTTTTAAAGGCGATATCGTGCGTGCGAGTTAAGAATCCTGTTTGGCTCGCGCAAAGAATCTAATGCTCTTTATTCTCCGATCGGATTGTGAATTGGAATGAAGTACCGCAAGATGGGCTCGCTGGGCTGGGAAGTATCAGCGCTGGGCTTTGGCTGCATGAGGCTCCCCCCTAGGAGGATCAACAGGCTCAGAGCCGATACGGATGAATCAGTCCGAATAATTCGCCATGGCATAGATCTCGGTATTAATTACCTTGATACGGCTTATGTGTATCACCTGGGTGACAGCGAGAAGATACTTGGAATCGCGTTGAAGGATGGGTATAGAGAGCGTGTGAAGCTCGTCACTAAGCTTCCCATCTTCTTGGTCCGGAATAGGGGGGACTTTGACCAGTACCTGAAGACATCCATGGACCGGCTTCAAACAGATTATCTCGACATCTACATGTTCCATAATATGGACAGAGTCGGTTTCGAGAAGGTTAAGCGGCTCGGGCTGATTGACAAGATGATGGAGGCCAAGGAGAAGGGGCTGATCCACCACATCGGTTTCAGCTTCCATGATACCCTGTCCATCTTCAAGGAGATAATTGACTATTATCCGTGGAATATGGCTCAGATACAGTATAACTACATGGACACGGGTGTCCAGGCGACGACTGAGGGACTCAAATATGCTTACAGCAAGGGCACCGCGGTCGTCGTGATGGAGCCTCTCAAGGGCGGCAAACTTGCAAACCCTCCTAAGGAAGCTCTGGACATTATGAATGCATCGGGGATCGACAGGACTCCGGTCGACTGGGCTCTGCAGTTCCTATGGAACCGCTCAGAGATATCCACCGTATTAAGTGGCATGAGTTCACAGCAGATGGTTGATGAGAACTGTGCTAGTGCTGATCGATCGGGTATAAACTCTTTGAGTGAAGCTGAGCAGGAGGTCCTTTCCCGTGTCGCCGATATCTACCGAAAGAAGATTTTGGTTCCATGCACCGCGTGTAACTACTGCATGCCCTGCCCCGTTGGCGTGGATATACCCGGTAACTTTGCCCTCCTCAACAACATGTCTACGGAGAGCAGCTGGCTTCGAAGCCTCTTGCTGCGGAGAAAATATGGTGAACTCGCTAAATCAGGTGGAAAGATGGAGGGGGAGAGGCCGAACGGGAATGCCTCGGTCTGTATTAACTGTGGCAAGTGTCTGGAGAAGTGCCCGCAGCGCATTGAGATACCCTCAGAGCTTAAGAAGGCGCATGAGATTCTGGGGAAGGGAAAAAGAATTAGCGACTATTACTGATGATGCAGTATTCACTTGCGAAAATTGTTCTGTCGCGAATGCACAAAGTGTAGCCTCGTGGTTATACTCTATGGATCTCCTGCACGGATTCGCTGTACATTGTGGTCCTGATGAGGGGGAGAACCCTTATGGTCGTGTAGGGGGCTATGAGGGCCATCCTGTTCGCTAACTGCTTCGAGTCGCTGATCTCGACGACTGTGACGCCCTTCCCGGTCTCATAGTAGTGCGGTGGTAGGATCTCGGTGCCGTACTTTTCCTCATTTCCACGCTCCTCAAGGGCCTTCTTGGAGAACCTTTGGCGCTCGGCCGGGGGCATCTCCTTTTGTTCCCAGAACAGTATGTACTTCATATCGGTTTCACGTCTTGCGTGGTTTTGCGGCTACATAACACTAATGATGCTTCTCGTCGTGAGTGGGAGTTGAGTGTTAGGCTAGGTTAAGAAACGCGTGAATCGATAAAGGGTTAATGAGCCGATACTTTCACATGTATGAGTGCCTGAAGAAGTATTGCGAGTTCGCCGCGCCAGTTGGGTATGAG
>Ga0209254_10002008_pt1 | contig 18443 bp, 16 predicted proteins | sample FrelakmetDIP11DI_FD_187148 | JGI IMG/M metagenome (GOLD analysis project Ga0209254, IMG submission 187148) | Freshwater lake sediment microbial communities from the University of Notre Dame, USA, for methane emissions studies - DIP11 DI (SPAdes)... | ecosystem: Environmental > Aquatic >...
CTGGTGATTGAGCGCGGTGAGTAATCTTTCGCGTGAGTTCATGCGGTTAACCTTTGGCGCGTTCCCGTTGCGCACGATCGATACGCTGCTTCCATGATGCGCCACACGGCCACCGCTTCCTCGCCCGGTATCGGCACGGGTTGATCGGAACGCAAGCGTTCGATCAACTCGGCGATGAATTCCGCGTGAGCGAAGCGCGATCGCGGCAGCACCATGACTTGCGGCTCTTTTCCAACCCGATCGAAGATCAGCTGCCCGTCGGCTAATGAAGTAGCGCGCAGCCGTCCCTTGGTTCCGCTGATGTCGAGTTCATTCGTGTTGATTGGCGATTGCAGCGTGATCGATAACGATACCAGCGCGTGCTCGACCATCTCCAGCTGCACCGCGATCGTGTCTTCGGTCTCGAAGCCGCTGACGTGTGCTGAGCAGTGCGCGCTCACACTGACGATGTCGCCCAGCAGGTAACGGATCAAATCGACCCAGTGACTGCCCGCATTCGCCAGCGCGCCACCGCCGGATGAGGCACGCGAAGTTAACCACGGCCGATCGGGATCGCCCGCAAAATAGTCGGCCAGCTGCACGCGCGCTGCGACCACGCGGCCGATTGCGCCGTCGCTCAGCAATTCGCGCATCTTCCGCACGATCGGCCAATAGCGGCGATAGTACGGCACGCTCAGCGAAACATTGTGTGCGCGGCACATCTCCACGCACGCTTGCGCTTCGGCGATGCCGATCCCCACCGGCTTTTCACACAACACGATCTTGCCCGCTTCGGCGGCGAGTTTGACATGCGCCGCGTGCTGATAGTGCGGCGACGCGATGTAGATCGCGTTCACGTCCGCATCAGCGATCAACTCTGCGGCGTCGGTGTACCAGCGACGTGCGCCGTGCCGCTGCGCGAAGTCGGCGGCTTTCGTCGCGTCGCGCCGCATCACGGCGATGAGTTCCGAGCCGGGCGTCTGGTACAACGGCGGCCCGCTCTTGTATTCGGCCACATTGCCGCAGCCGATGATGCCCCAGCGGATCGTATCCATCACAATTTCGCCGCCGAGTCTTGATCGAGGAAGAGATGCGCGTGCGGTGTCTGACGCAAGATCGAGCCGGGGCAATCTTCGCTGATCGGCCCGCGCAGCGAGCACTGCACCGCATCGGCCTTGCGCGCTTCGGGCACGATAGCCAGTACGCGTTTCGCGGACAACAACGCTGGAATCGTTAATGTGATCGCGTGGGTGGGCACTTCGTCCAGCGACTTGAAGTGACCTTCGCCCACTTGTTGCCGTCGCGACGCTTCCGCCAATCGAATCACTTTCACCCACGCCGGATCAGTAAATTCGGCAAAGGGCGGATCGTTGAAGGCCAGATGACCGTTCTCGCCGATACCGAGCGCCGTCAAATCGATCGGGTGGGCGCGCAGCGCCGCCGCATATTCGTGACACACGTCTTCTGGATAACGACCATGACTCAGCACGGGAAAGAACGCCTTAGGCGTGATGTTGCTCAGGAAGTGCCGCCGTAAAAACGCCGGAAAACTGGCGGAATGCGTCGGCTCAAGCCCGAGATATTCGTCCATGTGAAAGACGTTGACCTTCGACCAGTCAAGCGGTCTGACGCGGAGCGATTCAAGGAAAGTCAACTGCGAATTGCCCGTAGCGACGATGATATTCGCTTCGCCGCGATTAGCCAACGCCGCTTGAATGATCGCCGCGGCTTCATCGGCCGCAGCAGCACCGAGGGCTTGGTTGGTGGCGTAGATGCTGGTGAGCAGATCGTCCCACTTGGTTTCAGAGATGGGTGCTGGGGTCATTGGGCTCCTTGTGTAGTCCAGGTGAATGATCAACCTTTAGCAAGTTTAGGCATCGAGGCTTTAGCCGGCCCGCTCACTTGCCGCGGTTCCGGCTGAAGCCTCGACTCCAGCCGCGGTGGTCGCGACAAACAGACATTCAGCAATAAAGGCCGCCTGCTGGGCGCGAACTTCGTCCGTGAAGTGCACGTGATCTACGTAGACGTCCGGGCCGAGATGGCGCGTGAACGTGAACAGATCAATCGTCATGATGTCGTGCTGCTGCATGATGCGATCGGCGGCGGCGTTGTACGCTTCGACATCAGCCTCAAAGCGCTGAAAGGTTGTGTTCAACCGATTGTGCCGCTCATCAATCACGGGCGTGGTGCAAACCCAGATCGTGCGGGCGGCCAGTCGCTGCGCTTGCGCCAGGATCTCGCGCAGGTTGGCCTCGTAGCGCTCAAGTGGCACTTGTAGTGCGTGCGTCGTCATATCGCGTTTGATGTCGTGCAGGCCGCAGTTGATCAGCAGAACGTCAAAAGGCCGATCGGGTTGTAGGGCGCGCAGATAGTCCAACACCATCGATGAATCGCCGCCATTGGCCGCACCAGTGTCGTCAGTACTGCCGTCAAGCGCGGTCTTGCGCGAATAGGTCATGACATCAGCGAGCATCGTTTGCAGATACGGGTCGTAATGGATCGAGATGCTGTCGCCGACGATGTGCAAAGCGGGTAGCGTAGACAGATTCATTGCAATTGGTATCCGATAGTAGATGAAGACTAAGAAATCAATCTGGATACTGTCATGCTGAGCGAAGCGAAGCATCTCTTGCATGACCGACCACGTAGCCAATCAGCGCTAGAGATTCTTCGGCGCAAAAAGCGCGCCTCAGAATGACACATACCCAGAATAATTTCTTAAGGATCACCAGCCGATGGAGCATTGAGCGCCGTATCATATCCGCCGAGCATCACTCGCCACGGCGTAAAATCATCATTCCAGATGACGATGTCCGCGTCCTTGCCCGTTTCAAGGCTGCCTTTGCGATCAGCCACGCCGACGGCGCACGCAGGCGTGAGTGTCACCATGCGGATCGCTTCGACGAGCGGAATGCCGACCACGTCGATCAAGATCAGGATCATCTGGTTGAGCAGGGTGGTACTGCCCGCGAATGCCGAGCGGTCGAACATCATGCCCACGCCGTCGGCCACTTCGTATTCCATGCCGCCCATGACGAAGCGCGAGCCTTCAGGCAAGCCTGCGCCGCTGGTCGCGTCGGAAACCGCGCACAGCCGATCGGGCCCGATGCATTTGTAGGCTAGCTTCATCAGCGTCGGGGGCAAATGCTTGTTGTCCGCGATCATCTCGACGGTGAGATCATCGAAGACCAGCGCCGCTTCCAACACGCCGGGCTTGCGCCACGGTCCTTCACGCACCACGCTCGACATGGCGCTCCAAATGTGAGTGACGTGCCGCAGGCCATGTTCCATCGCCGCGCGGATATGCGTGTCATACGCCGAACTATGACCGGCCGCGGGCACGATGCCGGCCCGATTGATCTTGTCGATCAATTCGATCGCGCCCGGCAATTCTGGGGCCAGCATGAAGACGCGCAGCACATCGTGATAGTCCAGCAAGTCGTCGACGCTGCCATCGTCGGGCAGGCGCAGGTAACGCGGATCGAGCGCGCCCTTTTGCGCCGAGTTGGTGTACGGACTTTCGAGATATGCGCCCAATACGTGTGAACCCGTCTTGCCACTGCGCTGCCACGAGCGGATGAACTCGAAGCACTGAATGAGATCAGGCAAGGGGGCAGGCGCAATCGCAGCGCACAGGCTGGTCACACCATGCCGCGCGTTTGCAGCGCAGATCGTCTCAAACGCTTCCCGCGTCGGTTCGTTGAACGTGTGGCCCAACGCGCCGTGCGTGTGAATATCGATCAGGCCCGGCGTGATCAAGCGGCCGCCGACATCGATCGAGTGGGTGTCTGACCCGATCGTATCTCGATCGATGATCGCCACGATTTTGCCGTGGTCGATCAACATCACACGATCTTCCACAATCGCATTGGGCACAACGATTTGGCCGTTGATCAATGCCACGCGCTGTCCAAGCTGCATAGGTGTGTTCCTTTCTTTCACCGGCACAGGGTGTGTAGGTCGTGATAGAGCTGTTGTTGCGCGATCGGGTCTGGCACGTAGGTGACGACGATGAGCTTCAGGCCCGGTGTCCACAGGCGTTTGGTGAGCGTCAGCACTTCAGGGGGATCGCCCACCATCCGCGCGTGGACGATGACGCCGGTGTTGACGAACGCGTCGCGGAAGGCTTCGGGCGTATTGGGATCAGGATCGGTCTGCGGGCTGAAGGCGGCATCGACCATCAACAGATTGTCGATCTTCTTCAGTGCGGGCAGCCAGCGCGCGAAATCGCCGCACGAATGTATCGCCACGCCGCCGAATCTAGAGCCAATCTGGATGTTGTCGGCGATGCAGAACTTGTCGTACATGTTGGGCGAGATCATCACCAGATTGTCAGTGCTCAGACCGATGCCTCGGCCCGCGCGCGAACTGGCAAAGCCATGCCCGGGCCGCGCCAATTGATCGCTGATCAATTCGCTTTGCTGCTGCGTAAAGCGGATGACGACCTCGGTGATGGCCGATAGGATCTCTTTCACCCGATCGGCCTCATCGATCATGCCGGTGAAGAATGCGCTCGTGTCGATCAGTTCCGTCGCCACGTTGAGCGGTGCTTGCAGATCGCTCCATGAGATCGGGACGCACCCCTGCGTCTGATCGAGGAAATACTCGATCGTGTCCAGCGTATAACGCATGATCGGCACTTGATCGAAATCGCGCGGCACGAGCGGCGGCACTTCGCCGATCGTTTTGTAGAGCGGTCGCACTACGGGTGCTTGACCTTCGAACCAGTCGTACTCGCCGCCGAACGCTGAGGCCGTAGTGCCGATGCCGTACCACGGTTCAAGATAATTCGGCGCGTCGCTTAAATAATCGAGCGATTTGGCTAAGCCGCCGAGCTGCAACCGCAGCGACTCGCGCCTATCGCGGCAGGCATCGCGAAAGACTTCGCCCGCGCGCATCCGCTGCCACACCGCGACGCCATCGGGCTTGCTTAGAAAAACGGCGTAGCGTTGATCGGCTTCGGCGGCATAGGCCGCGTAACGCGCCAGATCAAACTGTTGTGGATCGATTGGCGTGACCGGCATCGCCTGCGCATCTTTGAGGGTGTAGTTAAACGTCGTCATATCTTCTGTCTGTTGTACGTCATTCCCGCGCAAGCGGGAATCCAGCGATTAAGAACTGGACACCCGCCTGCGCGGGTGTGACGCTGTTTGGGCGCAAAGTTAATCTATTCGCCCATACTCGCGCGCGGCGTCACGGAAGTGCAGCAGGTTCTCCCACGGCGTGGGCGGCGGCGTCATGCAACTGGACGCAAAAATGAAATACCGCTTGTCACCCATCGCGGCAAATAAATCGCGTGTGTAAGTGCGAATCACTTGCCCGGCATCGGTCTTCACTTCCAGATGCGCCGTGTCCATGCCGCCGTTCACGGTGAAGTTTTCATAGCCGGTGGCGGTACGCACCGCACCGAGATTCACATCGCCCAACGGCGGCGGCGTGATACCTTCCAGGCAATCGACCCGCGACGTGCCCACCGCTTTCAACAACGCCTTGTTGCGACCACAGGCATGCACCACCAGCGTCTTGCCACGCGAATGAATCAACTCGGAGGCGCGCGTAAAGAAACTGTCGCAGAAGTCGCGATAGAACCTGGGCGGATAAAACGCCGAATCAAGATTGTCGTGCGAAATGAAAACCTGCGCTTGGGGATGATCGACGACTTGCGCGAGGAACTTCAGCGCTTTCTCTTCATGGATCTGCGCCAGCGCCTTCATCTCGGCGGGATGATCCATGATGAACAGTGAGGCATTCGCCGGACCGGCCAGCCAGTGCAGACGCTTGAGCGGCGATTCGCTGATGTTCAACATTAGCACACCGTCATCACCGACTTGGTTGACCCAGTGATCGAACAGCGCGGCGTCGAATTCAAACTCCTTATTTTCCAGCATGAAGCGCACGGCTTCATACTCGCTCCAGTCTTTCCACCAGTGCTCGGCTTCAAAGTCCGCGCCGGTTTCCGGGGTAAATGACCAGTGCTGCGTCAAGGTGCCGTGAGGCGTCACAAACTTCTGGCGGCGTTCGGTCATGTGCGGTGGCCAATGATGAAAGGCCGTAACACGCTCAACGTAAAGTTCGCCGCTGCCGAAGAATTCTTCGGAATACTCGCCCGCCGTGTAGACTTCGCGCAGTGCCCATTGCGTGTCCCAGCGGGCGAGGATGTCCGCACCCAGGTAGCGCAGCACTTCGAACGGATGCTGCATGTGGGCGATGGCAGCGGGCAGCGTGCCGTTGTAGCGATGGAAGTAGAACCACAGGTAGACGTTCGGCGCGAATGGCACCCTGTCGGTGGCTGCGCCGCGGAAGGTATTCAGGATGCGTTCTCGACCGTTCATTTACCGTTCCTTTAGGCTGGCCGGGTAAGGCCGCTGCCAGCCGCGTTCGCCGAATTCGCCGCGCCCCTGATAGCGCGACTTCTCCACGAACTTGTCGCCATTGGCCATCAGCAGCGACTCGATCAGATCGCGCTGCATGATGGCATCGAGACGCTGCATCACGCTCAAGGTGTGCGGCTGATACGCCAGATTGCGCTGCTCCTGCAGATCGTCGCTCAGGTTGTGCAGCGACACGTAGCCGTTTTTGTAGCGGCACAACTTCCACTCGTCGGCGATGACCATCAAGCCGAATTCCGTCGCGCCGAAGACGTGATCGCGCGATCGAATTTGGGGCAGGCCCAACTCCGGCAGCACGATCGAGTCACCCCGCCCTGATCGGTCAACTCCCGCGAAGGCAAGGATCGTCGCCATCACATCGGTGAGCGAGACGAGTGACTCAACCGATCGGGCGGTTGACACGCGCGGTAGCGTGACGATCAGCGGCGCGCGGATGCTTGGTTCGTAGAATAGATGCTTGCCGATCAGATCGTAATCGCCGAGGAAGTCGCCGTGATCGGACGCAAAGATGATGACGGTGTCAGCGCGGAAGCGGCTGGCATTCAATGCCGCGACGATGCGCCCAATGCCTTGATCGATCTGGTGTACCAGCGCGGCATAGTGTGCGCGAATCTTACGTTTGTGGTGCTCTTGAAAATCGGTGTAATCGACTTGATTCCACGGGCGTTTATTCATGCCGATCACCAGTTCGCGGAAGAGGCGGCTGTCGTCGGTGGCGGGAATGCTGGTGGGCATGTCTTCAGGCTGATAAAGATCAGCGAATTCGATCGGCGGATCGTATGGGCAGTGCGGGCCGGGAAAACTGACCATCAGCGCAAACGGCTGATCGCCGCGGTAATTCTCGATGAACTCGCACGTTCGATCGGCCACCCACCGATCAACTTGATGCTCCGCCGGAATCTTGCTGACGATCGCGCCCCTGTTCTCGAAGTAGCCGTCGTGCTCGCTGCCGTGATATTTGCGACAGCCGTGTTGTTCGAGGTAGTCAGCGTAATCATCGTGGACATAGATGTGGCGCTTGTCTTCGGCAATCACACGATGCGCGAAGCCCTCGCTCTTATCCCATGGATAGAAATGCATCTTGCCGATGGCTTCGGTGTGGTAACCCGCTTCTGACAGAATCTCCGGCCACGTCTGGATGCCGCAGGCGGCGCGATCGGGACGTAGCCAGCTGGTGTTTTCCAACACGCCATGTTGCACGCTATTCAAGCCTGTTAGCAGTGAGGCGCGTGAGGGCACGCAGATCGGCGCGGGTGCGACGGCATGGCGATAGGTCACGCCATGATCGCTCAACGCGTCGATGTGGGGCGTTGAAATGAAGCGCGCCCCGTAGCATCCGAGAAAGTCGGGGCGCAGCTGATCGGGCAGAAGAAAGACGATATTCATCTAAAAAACTCTTGCTGGAGTAGAGGCTTTAGCCGGTTGCCTCAACGAACAAGTGATCCGGCTACGCCCAGCGGCCCGCCGCCGCGTCGCGGCGGAAACGGGCAAGCCTCGAGTCCGATTGGTTTTACAGTGCCACACCAGCTAGCTGCAATTCATCGGCGCGGTGACAACTGACGAAATGTCCGGGCGTGATCTCGCGGTATTCGGGCGCATTGACCTTGCAGCGATCGATCGCAAACGGACAGCGCGGATGGAAGTAGCAGCCCGGCGGCGGATTCGCGGGACTGGGCACATCGCCCTTGAGTTCGACATCGCCTGACTTCACGCGCGGATCGGGCACGGGCACGGCCAGCATCAAGGCCGCGGTGTAGGGATGTTTGGGCGCGCGGAACAGTTCCTGCGTTTCAGCCGTCTCGACGATCTTGCCCACGTACATCACGGTCACGCGATCGCAGATATGTTTGACGACGCTGAGATTGTGCGCGACGAACAGATAGGTCAGATGCAATTCGCGCTGCAATTCCAGCAACAGATTGAGAATTTGCGCCTGCACCGAAACATCCAACGCGGACACCGGCTCATCGGCCACTACCAGCCGCGGGGAGGAAGCGAGCGCGCGCGCGATGCCGATGCGCTGGCGCTGCCCGCCGCTGAAGGCATGCGGAAACCGCTGCATGAATTCGGGGCGCAGGCCCACCAGCTGAAGCAGTTCGGCCACACGCTCGGTGCGCCGTTTGCGATCTTTCATGCCGTTCATCAGCAGCGGCTCGCCCACGATGTCGAACAGGGTCATGCGCGGGTTGAGTGAGGCGTAAGGGTCTTGAAAGATCATCTGGATTTGTGGGCGGATCGGGCGCAATCCGGTGCGGGATAGCTTAGCAAGATCGACGATCGATCCGTCGGGGTTGCGGAACAGCATCTCGCCGCTGGTCGGGACGTAAGCGCGCAGCACGCAGCGCGAAGCGGTGGTCTTGCCGCAGCCGCTCTCGCCCACCAACCCTAGCGTCTCGCCCTCGTTAATGAAAAAACTCACGTCGTCGACGGCGCGGACATTGCCAGTCACTTTGCGCCGGAAATCGCCCGAGATGATCGGGAAATACTTGCGCAGATGCTTCACGTCCAGCAGCGGCGTTGCGTTGGATGAAGACGCGTCGGTCACGATGATCGCTCCACGTCATGATAGAGAAAGCAGCTGGCTAATTGCTGTTCGCCTACCGGCAGCAGAGCAGGCGTGCGCTCGTCACACCGGCCTTCAATGGCCTGCTGGCAGCGCGGATGAAACGGACAGCCGCGCGGCTTGTTGAACGGATGCGGAATCGAGCCGCTGATGGTGGGCAGTTCTTCGTGCGGCGTCGAGTTGATGCTGGGAATTGAGCGCAGCAGCGCCTGCGTGTAGGGATGTTTGGGCGCGTGGAAGATGTCGTCGACCGCACCCTGTTCCATCACAAGACCGAGGTACATCACGACGACGTAATCGGCCACCTGCGCAATGACACCCAGATCGTGCGTGATAAAAATGATCGCCGCGTTGCGCCGCTCTTGTAGTTCGCGCAGCAGCCTCAACACTTGCGCCTGTGTAGTCACATCCACTGCCGTCGTCGGTTCGTCCGCGATAAGCAAGCGCGGGTTGCAGGACAGCGCCATCGCAATCATAGCGCGCTGGCGCAGTCCGCCGCTCAGCTGCCACGAATAAGCATTAAGGCGCTGTTCGGGCATGGGGATGCCGACGTCGCGCAGGAGATCGATCGCCAGCTGGCGGGCCTCGCGTTTGTCTTTCGTCCGATGGAGCATGATCGCTTCGATGATCTGATTGCCGATCGTGTGGACCGGGCTGAACGCCGACATCGGTTCCTGTGGAATCAACGCGATCTCCGCGCCGCGAATGGCGCGCATCTCTTTGCCGTGCGGATCAAGCTTCGTCAGATTGATCGTCTCGTCTATAGTCGAGCCGTTCTGTGCCGACACGGTGCGATTCCAGATAATTTCGCCGCTTTCGATCTTGCCGGGCGGTTCCAGAATGCGGAGAATGGCCTTCATGGTGACGCTCTTGCCGCAGCCGCTCTCGCCGACGATGCCCAGCACGTGCCCGGCCTGGATGTCAAACGTCACACCGTCGACGGCTTTGACGATGCCTTCGTCGAGGTGGAAGTAAGCTCTGAGATCCTTAACCGAGAGTAGCGGTAATTGGTCGTTCATGCAAAACCCTCATCCCCAACCCTTCTCCTATACGGGGGAAGGGTTGGGGTGATTAATGACTATACGGATCGGCCGCGTCGCGCAAGCCGTCGCCGACAAGATTGAAGGCCAGCACGGCGAACACCACGAGGATACCGGGACTTAGCAGCCACGGTGCTTGCGCAATGGTCTGAATATTCTGCGCTTCCTGCAGGAGCACGCCCCAACTGATGGCGGGCGGGCGCAAGCCCAGTCCCAGGAAACTCAGCGAGGTCTCACTGACGATCAGCACCGGGATCGCCAGCGTCGCGGTGGCGATGATGTGACTGCTGAAGGTGGGCACCATGTGCCGCATGATGATGCGCCAGCGGCTGCAGCCAGCCAACTCGGCGGCCAGCACGAAATCTTCTTCACGCAGCGACAGAAAGCGGCCGCGCACTTCACGCGCCAGTGTCGTCCAGCCGATGAGCGCGAGGATGATGGTGATGGCGAAGAAGACTTGCTCGGGCCGCCAATCGCGGGGCAGGGCGGCGGTCAGCGCGAGCCAGATGGGAATGGTGGGCACGCTTTGCAGCAGCTCGATGGTGCGCTGGATGACCACATCGATCGGGCCGCCGAAGTAGCCCGAAATGCCGCCCAGCACCACGCCCAAAAACGTGCTTAGAATCACCGCGATCAAGCCGATCGTCATCGACGTGCGAGTGCCGTGCATCAAGCGTGACCATTCGTCGCGCCCCAACCGATCGGTTCCCAGGAACCCCAGGCGATCGGCGGGATCGCTCGACGCGGGTTGGACCAGATGAATGTTGGTTTCAATCACGCCGAAGATCTTGTAGCTGAAGCCGGGCGCAAAGAATGCCACTGGAATCTTGACGTTGGGATCGACTTGCCATTCCATGCGCAGCGTGGAGGGATTGCGTTTGCCGGTAACCCCGGGCACCCACGGAGCCAATCGTCCCTCATCGAGCAGATGGAGCGGTCGGGGTGGAATGAAGGCCTGTCGTGCTTCAGAGAATTCGGGCTGTTCCGTGGCAAAGAAGTCAGGAACCAGCACTACGGCGTACAACACGATCAGGACGCCTACGCAGATCAACGCAAGACGGTGCTTCTTGAAACGCCACCAGATCAGCGTCCAGTTGGAGGCGACCGAAATGCGCTCTTCGTTGTCTTTCTTCTTTGAGACCGGGGTAACGTTCACGGCTTCCTGTGCGCTCATGCTCGTGCCCCTCCCGTGCGAATGCGCGGATCCAGCACAGCCAACAAAATGTCCGAGATCAGGGTGCCGATGATGGTCAGTGCACAGTAGATGAGCAAGATACTACCGGCCAAGTACATATCCTGGCTTTGCAGCGCGCGCAGGAGCAGCGGCCCGATGTTGGGGAGATTCATCACGGTGGCGACGATGAGACTGCCGGAGAACAACTGCGGCAGATACCACCCGATGGTGCTGACCAGCGGATTGAGCGCCAGCCGTACCGGGTACTTCATCACCAGCCGCCATTCCGAAAGACCCTTGGCGCGCGCCGTGACCACGTAAGGCCGATTGAGTTCATCCAACAAATTGGCGCGCATGATGCGGGTCAGGCGCGCGGTGCCCGCAATGCCGATTACCACCATGGGCAGCCAGATGTGGCTGAGCAAGTTGCCCCATTTGCCCAGGCTCCATGGCGCATCGACGTATTCCGGCGAAAACAGGCCGGTGACACTGATGCCAAAATAGGAGTAGGCCACCCACATTAAGATCAAGGCCAACAGGAAATTGGGTATGGCGACGCCGATGTAGTTCAAGACGGAGAAGAAATAGTCGATAAATGAATGCGGATACATGGCACACAGAATGCCGGCCGGTATTGCTACCAGCCAGGTAAAAACAAAAGCGAATAAGGCCAGGATGATCGTCATCCACAGCCGCTCGCCGATGAGCTCGTTGTTGGAGCGTTGATATTCCAGCGACAGGCCCAGATCGCCGCGCAGGATGTTTTGAATCCAGAGCACATATTGAGCGTGAATGGGCTGATCAAGGCCGAACTGTTCTTTGAGCGCCTGAATCTGTTCTGCGTCAACCGATGAGCCTGATGAAGCCAGCGTGGCGATATAGCTATCCAGATAGTCGCCGGGCGGGGCCTGGATCAAGATGAAGACAATGATCGAAAACAGGACGAGCAGCAAGGGTAATAAAATCAACCGTTGGAGCGTGAAACGTAGCACTGGGCATCCTCCTGTCGATCAATATGAGTGTAGGGGCGAGGTGCGCCGCACACAGCGCGGCACCTGCGGCCTCGCCCCTACGGTGAAGCGTAATGTTACTGCTCGAAGTAGAACGTCTCGGTGCGCGAGTTGCCCGGCGTGCGCAGCGGCCAGTCATTGCCTAGCGTGTCCGGAACGTTGTGCATCTTATCGTTCACCACCACCACGCCCTGCACCATCGGCGTCAGGCCAATGATACTGGCTTCGTAGGTCTGCTCAGCCCAGAGGGCGTAGAGTTCTTTGGCAATCGCGATTTGCTCTTCCGCTCCCACGGTCTTGGCCCTGTCGATCAACTCGACGATCTTCTTGATCTCGGGCGTCGGCTCCACACCTTCCTTGCCGCCCGTCGCGTACCACTGGCGCATAAGCGGCGCAAAGGCGAGGCCGGGGCTGGTGCGCGGGTCATACTTGGGCGCACCGGTGAACGGGAAGCCGCCCGTGTCTTCGTTCCAGATTTCGGTCTGGATGTCGTTGCTGTCGCGCATCTGGAAGTGCAGCGCGCGCTCACGCACTTGCACGATGGTCTTGACGCCGACCTCTTCCCAGTTCTTGGCCACCAGCTGCGCCACATCAGGCCACGGGCCAAAGGCTGGCACGACCGAGATTTCGATTGTTACCGGCGTATCGGCGCCCGGATAGAGGCGATAGCCTTCGGCGTTCTTCTTGTCCAGCCCGATGGCATCCAGCATCTCATTGGCCTTCGCCTGATCGAATTCGATGTTCTTCTTGGCGACTTCATCGCCAGGGAAGTACGGATGCCACGGTGCGGCCACCGCAGTGCGCGGCTCACCCAGGCCCATGAAGGCCGATTCCTGGATTTGCGAGCGATCGATCGCGTGTGACAGGGCAATGCGGAAGTCGCGATTCTGCATCAGCTTGCCCAGCTCGGGATCTTTCTGATAGGTCTGATTGAACATGACCACGGCGTCAGCGCCGCCGAAGCCCGGCCACGTGATGATGTGATAGTTCTCTTTTTCCTCGCCCTCTTTTAGGACGGGATAGTTCATCATGTTGACGTGGCGGTCCTGCATGTCCAGCTCACCCGCGATGGCGGCGAGGTTCAACGCCTGCGTATCGGCGAAGAAGGTGAAGCGCACCTCGTCGATGTAGGGCAGCTGATTGCCGGCGGTGTCCACGCCCACGTAGTACGGATTGCGTTTCAGTGTAAAGACCTGATCGCTGATGCGGCTGGTGGGGTACCAGGCAGCCATGGTGGGCCGATCGGGATTTTCAAAGGGCGCGTTCTTGCTGGCGAAGAGCTCGGTCCAGGTCTTGAACTTGGCGTCGGCCACCATCTTGTCGATTTCAGCCTGATCGCCGTACTTGGGATGGAACTGCTTAAGGTAATGGGCCGGCAGGAACACTGCATAGGTGCGGTCGCCGCCATCCTTGTTGGCCAGTTCATACAGGAACAACGTATTCGGTTCGTTGTACGTGAACTTCACGGCGTAGTCGTTGACCTTCTCGACCTTGGCCACGGAGCCATCGGCGTTCTTCATCCACTTGGGCAGCGACGGCGTGATGTCTTTGTTTAACAGCACATCTTCGTACCAGAACATGATGTCGTCGGCCGTCATCGGCTCGCCGTCTGACCATTTGGCGCCTTCGCGCAGCAGGACGGTCCATTCTTTGAAGTCGGCGGAATTCTCCCAACCCAGGGCGATCTTGGGATCAACCTTGGTGCCATCGGGCGAGAAGCGGACGAGGCTGTCATACACGACGCGCACATAACCGTTGTAGTCGGACGGGCCGGTGAAGCCGCGGCGCCACACGCCACCGTACTGGCCCACTCCTTCAGAGCCTTCAACCACCAGCGGCTCCTTGGGCAGGCGCTCTTCAAGGGCTGGCAAACTTCCGGCCTTCACCTGATCGGCCAGCATGGGGGCTTCACTGAACTTGGCGGCCGGTGGGGCAGGCGGTTCGGTCGGCTTGACTTCAGCCGGTTTGGGTTCAGCGGGCTTTTCAGTCGGTTTGACCTCGGCCGGTTTCTGTTCTGCCGGGGCTTGCGTCGCCGGGACCGGGGTGGGCGGCGGCGTGCAGGCGCCGACGAACAGGGCGACAATCACGAGGACGGCAAACAAACGATACAGATTGTGTTTCATCTCTGCGCTCCTTGATGTGACATGGGTTTAAGCGATCGGGTCGATTCACTCCATGGGCGAACGTCAACAAAAACGATCGGGCTGTGGGTGCCTCCTTTCTCCTCTTTGTTTTGCTCCTCGTCAATTCTGGAGTTTTACCTGATTGAAGTCCCAGCCGAAACGAGCGCACAACGTCTGCACGTGACTGTCCCAGGTGGGTTCTGCGGCGGGCTTTTCGCCAACGAAGGCGTCCACACTCAGATAACGTAGCGTGGTGGGACTATCGCACTTGATGGAATGCAGAGTGTGCGGCGGGATGCGTATCACATCGCCGGGCTTTACACTGATGTGCTGCGCCGGATCGCCAATGGTCAAGGTGCCCGTGCCTTCCATGATGTAGAAGATCTGCTCGGTGTCGTCGTGTCGATGCAGCGGCGGCGCTTCGCCCGGTTCCAGCACGACGATGAACACTTCCGTCGTCGCCGCCTCTACCCGATCGAGCACCAGATCATTCACGTGCGTTGGATAGCGATAGCGGATCGTGTCGGTGGTGCTGAAAACATAGCGGGTCATGATCTCCATTCCGGTGAGTAGGGGCGACGCATTCGCCAGCGCTACTTCGTTAACTATTCGTTCAGGCGCGAATGCGTCGCCCCTACCAGTGCATCGATCATTTCCGGCGGAGTATCCGGGCTAACGCCTCCGCCTGCCGATAAGATCAGGCCGCGTCCGGCGGTTTTTGCAATGCAATCGCACGCCCACGCACACACCTGTTCAGGCGTGCCGCGCACCATCAGGTCGAGCGGCGGCACGTTGCCCATCAAGGCGATGCCGGGCATTTGCGCCTGCACCTTGGCGATGTCGCTGGTGTGGCTGAAATTAAAAACGTCAAAGCCGAGTGACGCCATCGGTGCAATGAGATGCGGGCAGGGCGTATCGTTGTGAAAGACCTTGATCAGGCCGTCGAACTCGGCAAACAGGCGTGTCATCATCGGCCTGGCAAATTGCTCGAACAACTTGGGCGACATCATTCCCACGATGTCATCCAGCACCAAAATTCCTTCGGGCGCGTGCAGCACGTCGAGTTGGGCGCGCAGCCAGCGGATGATGGTCGTGGTCAAGGTGTCGAGCAGTCGCTGAGCGGCTTCCGGCTCTTTCTTAATGGCGATCAACAATTCGGTGATGCCCAGCAGCCAACCTGCCACGGCGAACGGTCCGCGTGCCGCCACCATCTTGATCGCTTCACCTTCTGGCAGCAAACGTTTCTCCGCATCGAGGTAGCGCTGCAAGACGAGCGGCATTAAACCATGCTGCTGGGGATCAGGCGGCTCGATGTCGGCCAGCACTTTCAGTCCGCCGCGCACTGGCTCGATCGCGGGCGGCTGATCGTGATGCCACATGATGCGCGCGCCAAACGCCGATGGTTCCGCCGCCATGCCGTATTCAATCCAGTAGCCGGGAATCCACGCCACTTCCGGGAAGCGAGTGTTCAAGTCCAGATAAATGCGCAGCCATTCATCCTCGCGCAAAAAGAAATCCAGCGTGTTGATGCCCGCATAACCGGGCAGCCACGGGCTATCGACGATGAGCGTCACGGGAATCCGATCGGCCTGGTCTCCCCGCGCGACGGCGGCAAAGCGTTCCCAGGGATTCATGCGCGTGATCCATTCGAGTTGTTGATCGGAGCCGGGCCGGTCGATTCGCGCACAATGAGCGGGCTTTCCATTAAGGTGTAGCCTTCCTCGGGGGGCGGCTGGCCTTGCATCATCTGCCGCAGGATGCGCATTGCCACACGACCCATGCGATACTTGGGCTGGGCGATGGTCGTCAACGGCGGATTGGTGTGCGCGGCCATCGAGATGTCGTCGATGCCGATGACTGAGATGTCTTCCGGCACGCGCAGATGGTGCACGCGGATCGCATGCAGCGCGCCCAGCGCCATCAGATCGTTATAGGCCACCACGGCGGTCGGGCGTTCAGCGGCCGGCAGAGCGAGCAGGGCGCTCATGGCCTGGAAGCCGCCATCGACACCGGGAAAGCTCACCGGGCACAATTCCGGCGGGAATTGCAACCCCGCCTCTGACAACGCCTGCTCAACGCCTCGCCGCCGGGCCTGTGACGCTTCCGATTGAGACGGGCCAGCCAGATAGGCAATGCGCGTATGGCTCAAGCTGAGCAAATGGCAAGTAGCGCGATAGGTGGCAATTTCAAAATCCACCATCAGGCAGGCCACGTGGGGAAAGCGCACCGGGCGGTTGAGCACCACCATCGGAATCTTCTGGTGACTGATCGCTGCCGCCAGTTCCTCGGACGCGATGCGCGATCCGCCGACAATGACGCCGCACACCGGCTGCGAGGCCAGCAGGCGGAAATACTGCTTCTCGCGCTGCAGGTCTTCCGCCGTGTCCATCAACAGCGGCATATACTCGTCGGCGCTTTCGTCCTGTACGCCGCGCACGATCTCGGCAAAGAAAGGATTGAGAATATCGGGGATCAACAGGGCAATGGAACTGATCGGCGGCACTTTCACCGAGCGGTGCGGCACATGCCGGTAGCCCAGCTCTTCGGAGGCGCGCATCACTTGCTTACGCACGTCATTACTCACGGGAGCAGTGTTGTTCAGCACTCGTGAGACGGTGGAGGGAGAAACACCGGCTCGCCGTGCCACTTCAACGAGACTGGGGTGAGCCTGTTTTGTGCTCATTATTCACATCTTTCTGAAAGCCCCGCTGAATCTTGCACGAATTTTCATGAAACAGTATACTTCCTTTCAGAAAAAAGTCAATAACTTTGTGATGGATGTCACTATGAAGAAGTTACAATTCGGAATCGTAGGGGTAGGGAATATTGCCCCGCTCCACGCGCTGGCGATTCAAGCGCTGCCTGAGGTCGAGTTATTGGCGGTTGTCACTCGGAATGCAGAGCGCGGCCAGGCGTTTGTGGAGGAATACGGCGGTGTGTGGCAGGCCGATTATGCTGAGCTGCTCCAACGGCCTGACGTCGATGCCGTAGCGATCTGCACTCCGCACGACCTCCACGCGCCGATGACGATAGCGGCGGCTCAGGCAGGCAAGCACGTACTGTGCGAGAAGCCCATGGCGCGTACCACCGCCGAATGCGACGAGATGCTCGAGGCCTGCGATCGAGCCGGAGTGATGCTGGGCGTAGTTTTTCAGTCGCGTTTCGAACCATTGTCGTTGCAACTCAAACGCCTGATCGATGAAGGCACGCTGGGGCGAATTGTGTGGAACAGTGCCAACACGATCTGGTATCGCACCGACGACTACTATCGCAGCGGGCCGTGGCGCGGCACATGGGAACATGAGGGCGGCGGTGTGTTGATCAATCAGGCCATTCACGCCATTGATCTCATGTTGTGGTTGACGGGTATGCCCGATCGGGTTGTGGCGCAAACGCGGACGCTAAATCACGCCATCGAAGTGGAAGACGGCGCGCTAGCCATGCTGGAATATGCCGACAAGCGCTTAGGCCTGATTCAGGCGACAACGGCGGCTTATCCCGGTTATGCGGAACGGCTGGAGGTGTACGGCACGCGCGGCAGCGCGATCTATCACAAGGGCGAAGGTCGCTTGGAGTGGCATCTGCTCGATCCGCGCGAAGATCACGTTTTGGGGGCGAACATCAGCAGCGGGGCGGCAAATCCTATGGACATCACTGCCGCTGGACACGCCGCCGTGTTTCAAGACTTCACGGAGGCGGTTCGCCAGGGACGCCGCCCGCTGATCGATGGACATGAAGGACGGCGCAGTGTGCAGTTGGTGGAAGCGATTTATCGATCGGCACGATCGGGTGGCGCAATCTCTCTATCTTTGAAAGCCCCATAAATCGTTTCGGCTCTGCAACTGATGGGGCCTTGCAGAATAACGGTGATCTGTCGCAGCTTGCGGTAGATCACTTTTTGTGATCCAGCAATGAGCGATTTTAGAGCTGAGATGCTGATAATCCTCAGCGCAGGGCGCGCTGGCCGAGAGTGCCCTTCTCGAAGAAGGACACGCGCCGGATCTGTCTTTCGCGGCAAGATTTTCGGACAAGTGGTGAACACCACGTCCATTGCCACGTTCAACCAATTACTGGATCAAGTGATGGGCCAAGCACCGTATCAGTCCGCTGACCGCGTTTTCTGGTTGGTGGATGGCGGATGTGCCCATCATCGCAGTACATTCCC
>Ga0209254_10002009_pt1 | contig 18442 bp, 13 predicted proteins | sample FrelakmetDIP11DI_FD_187148 | JGI IMG/M metagenome (GOLD analysis project Ga0209254, IMG submission 187148) | Freshwater lake sediment microbial communities from the University of Notre Dame, USA, for methane emissions studies - DIP11 DI (SPAdes)... | ecosystem: Environmental > Aquatic >...
TGCCGCTAGGGACGGCGGGGACGCGGGGTTGCAATCTGGTTTTGGACCGCCGTCTGGCGCACAAAGAAGCGGATTGCCGGACTCGAAACCAGAGTCCTCCCCGCCGCGTCCGCCACTTCGACCCGGAGGGAGTGTTCGCCGCGGAACACCTCCGAGAATCGTGCCTGGCTCGCCCCCGGGTCCGCCGGCACCATCCGGCCATCCAGGTAGAACCGCAGGACGTGGCCCGGCTGAAGCTCTGGCTGCAGCGCCGCCACGACGTCCAGTTCTCCACCGATATTCCACAGTACCTCTTCCCCTGCCGGACTCGAGATGGTCAGAGATTTGTAGCGAACGACAGGCGCCGGTGTGTCGTTCCCTGGACCCTGGTCGCTGACGCCGCCGGCCGGGCTCTGGGCCGAACCCTGCACCGAACCCTGGGCGGGAGGGCTGACGTTGATCGTGATCCGTTCAGCGCCCGGCTGCGGCTGGTCCGAAAAGTGCGCCTGACCGTCGGCATCGACCCATCGATACACGTCGGTACCGCCGAGCGCCAGGGCCAGAAATGCGAAAAGTATCTGCATGGCCGAAGCATAACCCCCCGGGCCGGGGGCAACCAGCGCCCGGCGCACAATGTGCGCCGGGCGCTGGAGATCGCCGTTATGTCAGAGGCTGTAATACAACTCAAACTCGAGCGGGTGCGTGGCCATGCGGACCCGGGTGACCTCGGCCATCTTAAGTGAGATGTAGGCGTCGATCAGGTCGTCGCTGAAGACGTTGCCTGCCTTGAGGAAATCCCGATCCTTATCGAGGGCGTCAAGTGCCTGCTCCAGGGAGAAGCAGACCTTCTGGATCTTCGCATCCTCCTCGGGCTCCAGATCGTAGAGATCCTTGTCCATGGGGTCGCCAGGATTGATCTTGTTCTGAATGCCATCGAGGCCGGCCATCATCATCGCTGCAAAAGCAAAGTAGGGGTTCGCCGTGCTGTCCGGGAAACGCACCTCGATACGACGACCCTTGGGGTTCGAGATGAATGGGATGCGGATCGACGCAGACCGATTGCGCGCGGAGTAAGCGAGCATCACGGGGGCCTCGAAGCCCGGAACCAGCCGCTTGTAGCTGTTGGTGCTGGGATTGGTCAGTGCGTTGATGGCTTTGGCGTGCTTCATGATGCCGCCGATGTAGTACAGGGCCGTCTGGGACAGGCCACCGTAGAGATCACCGGTGAACAGGTTTTTCCCGCCCTTCGCCAGGGACTGGTGTACGTGCATGCCGCTGCCGTTATCGCCAACGAGGGGCTTCGGCATGAATGTGGAGGTCTTGCCGTAGGCATGGGCCACGTTCTGCACCACGTACTTGAGGATCTGAACTTCATCGCCCTTTTTCACCAGGCTGCCGAACTTCACTCCGATTTCGCACTGGCCCGCCGTGGCAACCTCGTGGTGGTGGACTTCCACGCCGAGACCCATCTCCTCAAGGGTCAGGCACATCTGAGAACGGATGTCCTGCAGGGCGTCCACGGGCGGTACAGGGAAGTACCCGCCTTTGATGCCGGGACGGTGCCCGGTGTTGCCATTCTCGTACTTCTTGCCAGAGTTCCAGGCACCCTCTTCGGAGTCGATCTGGTAGAAGGAACCGTTCATTTCCGAGCCGTACCGCACATCGTCAAAAATGAAGAACTCATTCTCCGGGCCGAAGAAGGCCTGGTCCGCGACCCCCGTGGACTTAAGGTAGGCCTCGGCGCGCTTGGCCGTCATGCGCGGGCAGCGGGCATAACCCTGCATCGTCGACGGTTCGTAGACGTCACACCGGATGTTCACGGTGGTGTCTTCCATGAAGGGGTCGACGACGAGAGTGGATGCGTCAGGCATCAGCACCATGTCGGATTCCTGAATGCCCTTCCAGCCCGCAATCGAGGAGCCGTCGAACATCTTGCCGTCTTCGAAGAAGCTGGCATCGACTGTGTGGGCCGGGATGGTCAGGTGTTGCTCTTTGCCGCGCGTGTCGGTGAAGCGCAGATCGACGAACTTGGCCTCTTTCTCCTTGAGGAGATTCAGCGCATTGGCAGGCGTGGTCATGGCGGCTCCTTGCAGTGGCGGCTATACGGGGGCTGCCGGATGGTTGTTGTTCATGGCGGGTGCCAGCAGCGGCGCGCTATCCTATTGCAACGGCCGTGCCAAAAGCGAGCGCGAGCCAAGTCCCTGTTAATGCTGAAAAAGTACGGTATGGCGGCTGGGCTGCCGCTCCGTGATGGCGCACACGCTCCCGCTGGCGCGCCATACCGGGGCAATTGGAGGGGTTTTGGCGCTGCCCCGGGCACTGGCTTACGGTGCCGGCGATCGACGCTATACTTCCGCGCCCTTCCGCCCTCGGACTTTCCGCTTGACTCAGTCGCGACGCCCCCGGACGTTTCAGGACCTGATTCTGGCGTTGCAGCGCTACTGGGCTGACCAGGGCTGCGTCATCCTGCAGCCCTACGACATGCCGATGGGCGCCGGGACCTTTCACCCGGCCACCTTTCTGCGTGCAATCGGCCCCGAGCCCTGGAGCGCCGCCTACGTCCAGCCGAGCAGACGCCCTACGGATGGGCGCTATGGGGAAAATCCCAACAGGCTCCAGCACTACTATCAGTTTCAGGTGGTGATCAAGCCCTCGCCCCTGGAGATTCAGCAGCTCTATCTCGACTCACTACGGGCCCTGGACATTGATCCGCTGGTACATGATCTGCGCTTCGTGGAGGACAACTGGGAATCCCCCACGCTGGGTGCGTGGGGCCTCGGCTGGGAGGTGTGGCTGAACGGGATGGAGGTCACCCAGTTCACTTATTTCCAGCAGGTGGGCGGCCTGGATTGCCGGCCTGTAACCGGGGAAATTACCTACGGCCTCGAGCGGATTGCCATGTACCTTCAGGGCGTTGCCAGCGTCTACGATCTGACCTGGGCCGACGGCCCTCGCGGCCATGTTACCTACGGAGACGTGTTTCACCAGAACGAGGTCGAGATGTCCCGCTACAACTTCGAGGCGGCGGATACGAGCGTGCTCGTCCCGCGCTTCGATGCCTCGGAACGGGCCTGTCGCAGCCTCATCGAGGCCGGTCTTACGGTGCCCGCCTACGAGCAGGTCCTGGAAGCATCCCACACCTTCAACCTGCTGGACGCACGGCGGGCAATTTCCGTGAGTGAGCGCCAGCGCTACATCCTCCGCGTGCGCGAAATGGCCCGATCGGTGGCACAGGCATATCAGGATAGCCGCGCCGCGCTGGGCTTCCCCCTCCTGGCTCGGTCTCAATCCGATCAGCCATCCCGCGCGCCCGCGTCCAACTGATCGTCAGACGGCACATCATCAGCATGCCAGCGACTGCGGATTTTCTCGTCGAGATTGGTACGGAAGAACTGCCGCCCAAATCTCTGGCCAGCCTGGAGCAGGCCTTTGCAGCGCAGGTACTGGACGGATTGCGCGGCGTCGGCCTTGGTTTCGACCACCTTCACTCCTACGCCACTCCGCGCCGGCTCGCGGTTCTGGTCAGCGCCCTGCAGTTGGAGCAGCCGCTACAGAAGATTGAGAAGCGCGGTCCACCCGTAGCGGTCGCCTTTGCTGCCGACGGTACGCCGACCCGCGCAGCCCTGGCCTTTGCCGAAGGCTGCGGCGTAAAGGTGGATGACCTCGGCCGGACGGAAACGCCGAAGGGCGCGTGGCTGTTTCACAGTGGTGAATCGCCGGGGCGCCCAGCCTCTGAACTACTGCCAGGAATAGTGACGGCGGCGCTGGCAGCACTGCCGATCCCGCGACGCATGCGCTGGGGTAGCGGAGATGCAGAGTTCGTGCGCCCCGTACACTGGGTGGTGATGTTGCTGGGTAGCGAGGTGCTCGCTGCACCTCTATTCGGCATTACTCCCGGCCGCAAAACCCGAGGCCATCGCTTCCATGCACCGGAGGCTCTGGTCATCGGCATGCCGGCCGACTACCCGGCGCTATTGCGAGATCGTGGGAGAGTGATCCCGGAGTTTGCCGCGCGGCGCGACCGGGTCCAACAACTCGCTGATGCAGCTGCACTGGCAGCCGGCGGGGCTGCCGTCTACAACGACGATCTTCTCGACGAAGTGACAGGGCTCGTGGAGTGGCCAGTATCGATTACCGGTGGCTTCGACCCGCAGTTTCTACGGTTGCCTGAAGAGGTGCTGATCGCAACCCTGCAGGGGCATCAGCGGTACTTCCCGATCCGGGCTGCGGCTGGCAGCCTGATGCCAAGGTTCGTCACTACGGCCAATCTCGAGAGCCGTGATCCGGATCAGGTCAGGCAGGGCAACGAACGCGTCGTCCTGCCGCGACTGTCCGACGCCGCCTTCTTTTGGGACCAGGACCGTAAAATCTCCCTCGCAGCACGCGCTGAGCGCCTCGACGCCGTCGTTTTTCAACAGGGTCTCGGCAGCCTTATGGACCGCTCGGGCCGGGTAGCCAAGCTCGGCGGCGAAGTCGCCCGGCTCCTGGGCCAGGACGCCGCCGTTGTCGAGCGCGCAGCCTTTTTGGCGAAAGCCGACCTGTTGACCCAGATGGTGGGCGAGTTCCCGGAACTCCAGGGTCGCATGGGTTTTCACTATGCAACCCACGACGGTGAATCCCCTGCTGTGGCCATGGCGATTGAAGAGCAGTACCTGCCACGACACGCCGGCGATCGCCTGCCAGCCACGCCCGCGGGACGTGCGCTCGCGATTGCCGATCGGGCCGATTCCCTGTCGGGCGTGTTCGCGCTCGGGAAGCGGCCAAGCGGCACCAAGGATCCCTTCGGTCTGCGGCGATCAGCGCTAGGCCTGTTGCGAATCCTTGTGGAGGATGGCGTGGACCTGGATCTGCCGGCGCTGCTGTCACGGGCGATTGCCTTGCAGCCTGTTGTAGTCAAGGACCCCGAAGGCCTGGCCAATGAGCTGTATGAATTCATCGTAGAGCGCGCGCGCGCCTGGTATCTCGATGGCCTGGCCCCGGGCTTGCCTTGTGGCGCAGTCACGGCAGAACTCTTCGAGGCCGTCCGGCTGAGGCGCCCCGCTTCACCGATGGATTTCCATGCGCGCTTGCTTGGGGTCCGGTCGTTTCTGGGCCTGGCGGAAGCAGAGGGCCTGGCGGTGGCGAACAAGCGCATCGCCAATATTCTCCGGACAGCTGGCGCAGGAGATCAGCGGGTTGATCCCGCTCTGTTCGAGTCAGCTGAAGAGGGTGCGCTGCACACGGCCATCGAGAAGGTGGCGGGCACGCATCGCCGACACCTCGAACAGCGCGACTATCGCCAGGCACTGCAGGGCCTGGCTGCCCTCAAGTCGCCAGTAGATGCCTTCTTTGAGGCAGTGCTCGTCATGGCCCCGTCGCCGGCATTGCGGAGCAACCGGCTCGCCCAACTCCGCCGGCTGCGCGGGCTGTTCATGGACGTCGCCGATCTGTCCTGCTTGTCCACGCCCAGCGGCTAGGATTGCCGGACCGATTCCCGAGCCCATGGGCAACACCACACAACGCCGTCTGGTCGTTCTGGATCGGGATGGCGTCATAAACCGGGAGTCACCCGATTTCATCCGTACCCCCGACGAGTGGGTCCCGCTTCCTGGCAGTATCGAGGCCATTGCTGATCTGACACGGGCTGGCTTTGCGGTAGTGGTCGCCAGCAACCAGTCCGGCGTCGGTCGCGGCCTGTTCACCGCCGACACCTTGGAGGAAATCCATGCCCGCATGGCGCGCGCAATAGAAGCAGCAGGTGGCCGGCTCGCCGGGATTTTCGTCTGTCCCCACCGCCCGGAGGACGCCTGCGAGTGCCGGAAACCGCGGCCTGGGTTAATGCAGCAGATTGAGGCCCATTTTGGCCTGACCTTGCGCGGACGGCCGGTGATTGGCGACTCGCGGCGTGACCTGGAAGCCGCCTGGCAGGTCAGCGCTCGGGCGATCCTCGTGCGCACTGGCAATGGCGCGTCGACAGAGGAGGGTCTGGACGCGGGGGCCGCCGTTGAGATATTCCCGGACCTGGCAGCAGCGGCAGCACGGCTGATCACGGAGTGCGAAGAACGCTGATGCTCGTTCGGTCGGTACTGTTCACTCTGCTGATGGCCTTGAGTGTCCTGCCCTGGAGCGTCGTTGTCGTGCTCGGCCGCTTGGGCGGCTACCCGGTCTCCTACGCGTTGGTCGTTGCCTGGGTGCGGGCCGTTTTCTGGCTCTTGGACAAGCTCTGTCGCCTCAACTTCCGCGTTGAAGGCGCCGAAAACATTCCACAGGGCAACGCCGTGGTCCTGCTCAAGCACTCGTCCGCTTACGAGACTCTGGTGCAGTTCCTCCTTTTTCCGCGGCAGTGCTGGGTAGTGAAGCGGGAATTGCTCTGGGCCCCGTTTCTTGGCTGGGCAGTAGCCGCAGTGCGGCCCATTGCGATCGATCGGGACGCTGGTCAGCGAGCGGTTGCACAGGTGCTGGCCAAAGGCAAAGCGCGCCTGGATGAAGGGCACTGGGTTATGGTCTTTCCGGAGGGCACGCGAATGCCGCCCGGGGAAACCCGTCGGTACGGCGTGAGCGGCGTGCTGTTAGCACAGGCAGCTAACCGACTACTGGTGCCCGTAGCGCACGATGCGGGCGACTATTGGCCGCGCCGGGGTTGGCGCAAGCGACCGGGGACCGTTACGTTTCGCATCGGTCGGCCGGTCGACCCGGCCGGTCGGGAACCCCGAAAGGTGAACGAACAAATCCAGGCCTGGATTGAAGGCCAGGTCGAAGAACTACGGAGGGCAGGAGTTCGTCGCTAGACGTCCAGGTTTTCCGCTGCCAGCGCGTTGCGCTCGATGAACTCCCGGCGCGGTTCCACCTGATCACCCATCAGCGTTGTGAAGACCTCATCCGCAGCAACAGCGTCTTCGATCCGGACTTGCAGCAGCCGTCGGGTGGCCGGATTGACGGTGGTCTCCCACAGCTGCTCCGGATTCATCTCGCCGAGGCCCTTGTAGCGCTGGATGGTTTGACCGCGCCGGGCCTCGGCCATGAGCCACTCCATGGCCTCGCGAAAACTGGCTGCATCCCGGCGCTGATCGCCGCGGACGACGTAACCATCGGCGTCAACCAGTCCCTGGAGGCTGTTGCCGAGTTCCGCAATCTTTCGGTACTCGGGGGAGGTAAAAAAGCGCAGTGGCAACTCGGCTCGCTCGTCGACTCCGTGCCTCGCGCGCAGGATGCCAAAGCCCTGCACGCCTTCCTCAGTCTCCGAGAGCTCAACGCGATAGACCACGCCGCCAGCATCAGGTGCTGCGGCAAGCGATTCTTGCAGTCCAGCCGCCCATTGGGTAAGCCAGGAGCGATCGGCATACCGTGCCGCCACCATCTCGGGCTGGAATAGCAGTTGTTCGAGCACACGGGGATCGTAACGGCGCGCGAGCCGCTGAATAACGGCCGTCACGATAATGAACTGCTCCGCGATGGTACGTAGTGCATCACCTTGCAGCGGCACGTCCCGGGAGTTCGCGTGCAGCGCCGCTCCGTCGAGGGCCGACCGGAGCAGCAGCGAGTTTAGTTCCACATCGTCCTTGACGTAGGTTTCCTGCTTGCCACGCTTGACCTTGTATAACGGCGGTTGCGCGATGTAGATGTGACCGCGCTCAACCAGCTGGGGCATCTGCCGGTAGAAGAATGTCAGCAGCAGGGTGCGGATGTGGGAGCCGTCCACGTCGGCGTCCGTCATGATGATGATGCGGTGATAGCGCAGCTTGTCGGGATCGAAATCCTCTCGACCGATGCCGCAACCGAGCGCGGTGATCAGCGTGCCAACTTCTGCCGAAGCCAGCATCTTGTCGAAGCGTGCTTTCTCGACGTTAAGAATTTTTCCCTTCAGCGGCAGCACGGCCTGGGTGCGTCGATCCCGTCCCTGCTTCGCCGATCCACCTGCGGAATCGCCCTCGACCAGAAAGAGTTCCGAGAGGGCCGGATCCTTCTCCTGACAGTCGGCGAGCTTGCCAGGCAGGCCTGCGATATCAAGAGCGCCCTTGCGGCGAGTCATTTCGCGGGCCTTGCGAGCAGCTTCCCTGGCTCGCGCTGCATCGATCAGCTTCGACGCCACAATCTTGGCTTCGGCCGGGTGCTCCAGCAGGAACGCTTCGAGGTACTCACCCACCATCGTTTCGACAGCGGCTTTAACCTCTGACGAAACAAGCTTGTCCTTGGTCTGGGACGAGAATTTCGGATCAGGCAGCTTCACGGAAAGCACAGCGGTGAGTCCCTCGCGAGCGTCGTCACCGGTCGTCGCCACCTTTTCCTTGCGGGAGCTGAGTTCTTTCTCGATGTAGGTGTTTAGCGTACGGGTAAGCGCAGCACGAAACCCGGAGAGGTGAGTACCCCCGTCCTTCTGCGGAATATTGTTCGTGTAGCAGAACATGTTCTCCTGGTACCCGTCGTTCCACTGGAGCGCGCACTCGACGGTCACCAGGTCGACCGTACGTGAGAAGTAGATAACGGAGCCATGAATCGGCTGCTTGTTGCGATTCAGGTGGACCACGAAGGCCTTGATGCCACCTTCGAACTCAAAAACGTCTTCCCTGCCGTCCCGTTCGTCCAACAGGTGGATGCGAACGCCCTGATTCAGGAAGGACAGCTCCCTCAGGCGCTTGGCCAGGATGTCGTAGTGGAACTGGATGTTGGTAAAGATTTCAGGACTCGGCCGGAAGCGGATCACCGTACCCCGGCGCTTGGTCTCGCCCGTAACGGCAAGAGGGGCCTCGGGTTCGCCGAGGAGATAGCGCTGCTCGTGGGTGCGACCATCCCTGTGGATGGTCAAGTCCAGTATCTCGGAAAGTGCGTTCACGACCGACACGCCGACGCCATGAAGGCCACCAGAGACCTTGTAGGAGTTGCTATCGAATTTGCCACCCGCATGAAGCACCGTCATGATCACCTCAGCGGCGGACTTCCCCTCCTCCGGGTGGATATCTACGGGGATACCGCGGCCATCGTCGGTGACCGTGACGGCTTCGTTCGCGTGAATGGTGACGGTGATATTGCTGCAGAAACCGGCCAGCGCTTCGTCGATCGCGTTATCGACGACTTCGAAGACCATGTGATGGAGGCCCGTGCCGTCATCGGTGTCGCCAATGTACATGCCGGGGCGTTTTCTAACCGCGTCGAGGCCCCGTAAGACCTTGATATTACTGGAGTCGTACCGCTCTGAATCAACCATGAAAGGCCCCGAATTACTAGCCTGAAATTATAGCAAAGCTGGCGGTCCCAGCGCGTTCCACGTGAAACGTACGGGCATCTCTTGGTAACGGCACCGCTGTTGAATCCAGGGAAGTCACAAAGGATTGAACTGCGGAATCAGCGACCACTTCGAGCAACCGGGCTAAGTGCTCCCGATCCAAGTCTGCGCCCGGTTCATCCAGCAGAAGAACGACGATCTGGGCGCGGCTCTCGGCGACGAGTTCAACTTGGGCCAGTGTCAGTGCAGCCGCAACCAGCTTTTCCTGACCCCGGGATACGGTATCCCGTGCCCGCCGCGTGTGCACCGTGATGCGAAAGTCAGCCCGATGGGGGCCAACTGTGCTGGTGCCCAGCTGCAGATCCCGATCCCGGCTACCCACCAGCGCCTCCCCGAGCGCGCTGCCCTCCGCCCAGCCGGGCAGGTAGCTCAGCGCCACTTCCGCCCCCAGCAAGCGCTCACCGACTCTCTGGACAGCCGGCTGGAGCAGCGTCATCAGACGGCGGCGGCACTCGTCCACGACGAGCCCGTCCGCGATCAGACTTTCGTCCCAATGCCAGGCGGCGGCCGGGTTACGGGCCTTCAATGCAGCGTTGCGTTGCTGAACGGACCGGCGATATCGCTGCCAGGCCGGCAGGAATGCGGGTTCCACGTGGAACACTCCCCAGTCCAGGAACTGGCGACGCCCGGCTGGGGCACCGCTCACGAGTTCATGGCTGGCAGGCTCCAGAATCTGAACGGGCAAGGCTCGGGCCAAGTCGGCGCGAGTTCCCGCCACCCCGTCCACCCGAATAATTGAACCCTCAGACCGGGAAAGCTCGAGACCGACACGACTGGCCAGGCCTGCACCCAATCGGGCGAATAACGTACATCGCTCCGCCTCAAAATGGATGGCGGCCTCAGCCCGGGCGGCACGAAACGAAGTGCCCCGGCCGAGGAAGTACAGCGCCTCCAGAAGACTCGTTTTTCCAGAAGCGTTGCTGCCAGCAATCAGATTAAAGCCGGGGCCTGGCTCCAGGCGCGCGGCATCGAAGCAACGAAACGACCCGAGCTGGACCTCGGCGACAACCGGGGTCGGGACGGGCACCTTCACGTCACAGCCGCATGGGCATCACGACGTACCGGGCCTGGACGAGGCCCACGCCGCTGATCAAGCAGCTGCTATTGGCATCCACAAAACCCAACTCCACCTGCTCGCTGTCCACCGCGGCTAGCGCGTCCAGCAAGTAGTTGACGTTAAAACCGATCTCAAGGGATTGCCCCTTGTACTCGACTTCGATTTCGTCCCGGGCCTCTTCCTGGTCCGGGTTGTTGGCCTGAATCCGGAGGGTTGCGTCGGCCAACTCCAAGCGGACACCCCGGTACTTTTCGTTGGACAGAATCGCTGCGCGCTGCAGCGCCTGGCGTAGAACCTCGCGCCCTGCCCGGAGAACGTTGCCCTGTGGCTTCGGTATGACCCGCTCATAATCGGGGAAACGGCCGTCAATGAGCTTCGAAGTGAAGCGAATATCGCCGATCGTGGCGCGAACGTGATTCGTGCTTATGGCCAGGACCACAGCCCCGTCACCAACGAGCAGTCTCTGTAGCTCCTGCACGCCCTTACGCGGGATGATGACCTGATGGCCCTCCGGCTTCCTGCCCTTCGCTTTGCCGGTCTGTGCCTCTATCTCCAATTCACACAGGGCCAGGCGATGACCGTCCGTTGCGACTGCCCGAACCAGCTTCTCGCCAGTCTCCAGCAGCAGACCGTTGAGGTAGTACCGGACGTCCTGCTGGGCCATCGCGAAATGGGTCTTCTCCAAGAGCTTCCGTAGATCCAGTTGACTGAGTTGCACGCTCTGAACGGCCTCAACCTCCTCAACCACCGGAAACTCTGCGGCAGGAAGAGTCCCCAGCACGAACCGCGACCGACCAGACTTGATAACCAGCCGATCGCCATCCAGATGAACCTGCACGGTGGCGTCATCGGGCAATGCCCGGCAGATATCCAGAAGCTTCCGGCCAGGTACCGTTACTTCGCCAACACTATCAACCTTGTCCAGCGGCACCCGCGCGACGAGTTCCACTTCAAGGTCCGTGGCCGTCACAGCAAGTTCCTTGCCACGGACCACAAGCAGCACATTAGCGAGAATAGGCATCGTCTGACGGCGCTCGACGACACCGATGACGGCCTGGATCGGCTTCAGAAGCGTTGAACGTGACGTGCTGAACTTCATCCGAGCATCCTATGCAGGTGAATTTCTATAATTGCTGGTCTTTATACTAAAGACATAGTAGTTATTATTAGGGTACGCCCTATCTGTTGATAAACCGTATCCAGAGCTTTAAATACCGGCGTTTTCTTCAACTTTCACCTGTGGCTTTACCACCTGAGAGACAATGTAACACCTGTGTAAAAGCTGTGGGCCTGTGACCCCTCATTAGTTGTCCACAAGATAGCCACTTGCTGTGCAGTGGAAATACACGCTTCGTCCTCACCGACGCAGATCGTGCATCTAGGCGGTCAGGATCCGAATCAGATTCTGATAATCCTCGCGCACCCGGGACTCCGATTCCCGCAGCAACTTCACCCGTCGGCAGGCGTGCAGGACTGTCGTGTGATCGCGACCACCAAACTGATCACCTATCTCCGGCAGACTATGGTTCGTCAACTCCTTCGCCAGACTCATGGCAATCTGGCGGGGGCGGGTGATAGATCGATTGCGGCGTTTGGAAAGCAGATCCGAAACCCGCACCTTGCTGTACTCAGCTACCGTCTTCTGAATGTTCTCAATAGTTACCAGCCTGTCCTGCACGGCCAGCAGATCCCGAAGCGCGTCCTTCGCAAACTCCAGCGTGATGGGCCGGCCGGTAAAGGTTGAGGTAGCCATGACCCTGTGCAGGGCTCCCTCCAGCTCACGGACGTTGGACCGAATGCGCTGCGCGATAAAGAAGGCGACCTCCTCTGGCAATTCTTTACGGGCTGCTGCTGCCTTGCTCATCAGGATGGCCACGCTCGTTTCGAGCTCTGGAGGGTCGATGGAAACCGTCAGGCCCCAGCCGAAACGGGACTTCAGGCGCTCCTCTAACCCGTTGACTTCCTTAGGATATCTGTCGCAGGTGAGAATCACCTGCCGCTGATCCTCGAGCAGGGCGTTGAAGGTGTGAAAGAACTCCTCCTGGGAGCGCTCCTTGTTGGCGAAAAACTGGATATCGTCGATCAGTAGCGCGTCAAGGGTTCGGTAGGCACCCTTGAACTCGTTGATCGTGTTGTGTTGCAGGGCACGAACCATATCGCCGACAAACTGTTCCGAATGGACGTAGGCCACCCGCGCCTCCGGACGGTTGGCGACGATGACGTGACCAATTGCCTGCATCAGGTGGGTCTTGCCCAGGCCCACGCCGCCATAGATAAACAGCGGGTTGTAGCCCCGCCCGGGATTGCTCCCGACCTGCAGCGCTGCCGCCCGGGCCATCTGATTGCTCTTGCCCTCCACAAACTTCTCGAAGGTGTAATCAGGGTTCAACCGGCCGCCAATCGCAGCCCCAACCCGGGGCTTGCCTGCCAGAGGCACGGGAGCGCGTTGAAGATTGGCCAGGCTGCCGACCTCAACCCGCACCGTCATGCCGGGCGCCTCCCGGAAAAACTCTGTGATCCGGTCCAGGCAGTTGCTATTTACCCAGTCCACGACGAATCGATTGGGCGCCAGGAGCCGGATGACCTGAGCCTCTTCCACGGCCTGCAATGGCCGGATCCAGGTGTTGAACTGCTGTTCAGGCAGATCGGACCGCAACTGCTGGACGCAGCGGCCCCAGAGTGAAGACTGCACGGATTCACCCCGTGAATCTGATTATGATTGTGTAAAGGGGAGGGGCGCAGTCTAGCGGGCGGCGAACGACTTATCCACAGGCCAGGCGGCTATTGACACGGGCGGGACGGCTCCTTAACCTTCCGCCCTCCGCGCATTCCCATCCTTTTGTTTTCCGGCGAATTTCTCCATGAAAAGAACCTACCAGCCCAGCAAACTGAAGCGTGTCCGGACCCACGGGTTCAGAGCCCGTATGGCGACCCGTGCTGGGCGGCTTGTGTTGAAGCGCCGACGTGCCAAGGGCCGCGCGCGCCTCACGGTCTGACGATTAGGGTCTGACGATCAGGGTCTGACGGCCCCGGTCTGACGGCCACGGTCTCAGGGAACATCCCGATCGCCCCGCAGTCCACTCAACCTGCGGGCCAATACCAGCAGACCTTCCCACGCCAGCTGCGTCTGCTCCACGGGGCAGAGTTCGATAATGTGTTCCAGAACGGCCAGCGGTCCGCAGATCGCTTTTTCACTATTCTGTTCCACCAGAACTGCTTGAATCGGCCGCGTTTGGGCTTCGCTATCTCCAAACAGAAAGTCCGCCTCGCTGTCGGCCGAAACAGGCTTCGCCGGCTGGTACGGGAGAGTTTCCGCCTGCGGGTTGCCGAACTGCCTGCTGTCGATCTCGTGGTGCTGGCCCGGGACGCGACAACCTCCGCCGCGAGTGGCGAGCTTTCTGCCAGCCTTGAGAAGCACTGGGCACGCGTCACAGCGAGTGCCTGCAAGCCAACAGGCTAATAGGATAGGGAAGAACAACACGTGACCACGGACAACCTGCGAATTCTTCTCTGGGCCGGCTTGCTAATGCTGGTCTGGCTCACTGTCCAGACCTGGCAGCAGACTTTCGCGCCAAAACCCGTAACCACGTCTGACACAACCACTGCGACAACCAGCCCGGCTGCGCCTCCCGTACCACCAGCGCTTCCGTCACTGCCGGGGCCCGCTTCGGTCCCTGCACCATCGTTGACAGCGCCTGCTGACCCGGCGGTTAGCGACGCGCCGCCACCGGCCCTGATCCATGTGCGTACAGATGTTCTGGATCTCATCATCGATCCGCGCGGCGGTAACATCGTCGATGCCAAACTGCCCACCTACCCCGTGCACAAGGATCAGCCCGATATCCCGCTCGAGCTTCTGACGACAGCACCCGAACGCTTTTTCGCCCTGCAGAGCGGGCTGCGCGCCGCCGACGATCAACCGGAGGCCAATCACCTGGCGAACTTTACTGCCACGGATACCGAATACACGCTGGCGCCCGGCGCCACCGAACTGAAGGTGCCTCTGCGGTGGGAAAGCCCTACCGGTGTTGTCGTCACCAAGACCTACACACTTCGCCCTGGACGTTTCGAGATCGATGTCGAGCACACCGTCGAGAACAAGGGCACCCTGCCTTACCAGACCGCCGAGTACCTGCAGCTGCAGCGGCTGTATACGCCCCCAGAGCAGAGCATGTTTGACGTGGAGACTTACTCATTCCAGGGGCCGGTCGCCTACGACGGCAAGAGGTACGAGAAGCTCGACGTGGAAGAGCTACCGACGACGCCCTTCACCCAGTCCCTTTCCCAGGGCTGGTTCGGGGCCATTCAGCACCATTTCCTGGCCGCCGCGGTCCCCCCGGCGGCTGAGACCTGGTCCTACGACGGCCGTTTCGCCGACGGCAAGTTCCTGGTCAGTGCGATCGGCCCCCTGCAGGCAGTGCCGCCGGACGGTTCGGCCCGCTTCAGCTCAAAGCTCTTCATAGGCCCCAAGGTGCAGGAAGAACTGGCTGCCACAGCCCCCGGCCTCGAGCTTACCGTGGATTATGGGCGCCTGACCTTGCTGGCCCAACCGATGTTCTGGCTGCTCAACAAGGTGCATGGCGTCGTTCAAAACTGGGGCGTCGCTATCATCCTCGTCACCCTGCTGATCAAGCTGGTCTTCTACAAGCTTAGCGAGAAGAGCGGCCGGTCCATGGCCGGCATGCGCAAGCTGCAGCCCCGGATGAAGGCCCTGCAGGAACGCTACAAGGACGATCGCCAGGCCATGAGCTCGGCGCTGATGGAGCTCTACAAGAAGGAAAAGATCAATCCTGCCGCGGGTTGCCTGCCCATGCTGGTGCAGATTCCGTTCTTCATTTCCTTCTACTGGGTGCTCCTCGAGAGCGTCGAGATGCGCCAGGCACCCTTCGTGCTCTGGATCACGGATCTGTCGTCGAAGGATCCGTTCTTCGTGCTGCCCCTGCTGATGGGCGCCGCCATGTTCTTCCAGCAAAAGCTGAATCCACCGCCGCCGGACCCCGTCCAGGCCAAGATGATGCAGATCATGCCAATCGTGTTCACCGGGTTCTTCGCCTTTTTCCCGGCTGGGCTCGTCCTCTATTGGCTCACCAACTCCGTGCTGTCGATTGCCCAGCAGTGGCGCATCAACAAGGTGCTGGGCGCCGACTAAGCCCCCGGGCGGGCAGGGTGCAATGAGCGCGACACCCGGCACCACGATCGTGGCTCGCGCCACGCCAGCAGGGCGGGGCGGCGTGGGCATTGTGCGGGTCTCTGGGCCGCGGGTCCGGGCCATTGCCGACGCCGTACTCGGCAGCTGTCCGCAGCCCCGCGTTGCCACGCTCCGCGATTTTCGGGACGCGGCCGGCCAGACCCTCGATACCGGCCTCGCGCTCTACTTTCCCTGCCCCCATTCCTTTACTGGTGAGGACGTACTCGAACTGCAGGCCCACGGTGGACCGGTGCTGCTCGACATGCTGGTCGAGCGGATCGTGGAGCTCGGCGCCCGCCCGGCCCGCCCCGGCGAATTCTCCGAGCGGGCCTTCCTCAACGACAAGCTGGACCTGATCCAGGCCGAAGCCGTGGCGGATCTCATCGACGCCGGTTCTCGTGCCGCAACCCGCGCTGCGCAGCGCTCACTGGCCGGAGAGTTCTCGGCGGCGATCCTGGGCCTGAATGAGCAGGTGACGGCGCTCCGTATCTACGTTGAAGCGGCCATCGACTTTCCGGAGGAGGAAATCGACTTCCTCGCGACCGAGGAGCTGCGCCGTCGGCTCAAGGGAGTCGCAGACGAGTTCACACGTATTGAGACCGTCGCGCGCCAGGGGCGGTTGCTCCGGGATGGGATACACGTGGTACTGGCGGGCCGACCGAACAGCGGCAAGTCGAGTCTGCTCAACCGGCTGGCAGGTTACGAGGCCGCGATTGTCACGGATCAGCCCGGTACGACCCGCGATCTGGTCCGGGAGCAACTCGATATCGACGGTCTGCCCGTGCACATCGTCGACACGGCCGGGTTGCGGGAAACCAGTGACGTCATCGAGCAGGAGGGCGTGCGGCGTACTCGTGGGCAGCTGGCAGTTGCCGATCTCGCGCTGCTGGTGGTGGACGCCAGTGATTCGGGGCCGATGGAGGAGTTGCTCGCGGAGCTACCCGCGGGCGTCCCGGTGATCGTGGTGCGCAACAAGATCGATATGACTGGTGAATCACCAGGCCTGGCCGCGCCGATGGAATTGCCGCTGGTCCGGTTGTCGGCCCGCACCGGAGCCGGACTGGACGAACTGCGGACCCTCATCAAGGCCCGCGTGGGTTATAGCGAGCCGGTTGAAGGCACGATGATCGCCCGGCAGCGGCACCTGGATAGCATCCGCCGGGCCCGGCAGCATTTTGACGCGGGGTGCGAGCAGCTCAAGCTGAACCGGGCAGGGGAGTTGCTGGCGGAGGAGCTACGGGCAGCGCAGCTGGCCCTGGCAGAGATCACCGGGGAGTTTACGAGTGATGACCTGCTGGGGGAGATATTTGGGAGGTTTTGTATTGGCAAGTGAGGCACAGTCACAGCGGCTACTGACTAAGTAGTAAGTACTTCCCCTGAAGCACGACGCGCGCCCGCTTGTGACGATAGGCACCACTACGCGACCGTCGTCGTCAGTCCGGAAAACCGCCATGTACCAGCTCCGCCAGAACAAGACCGGCCCGCTCGGGATATTCCACGAGTTGTTCGGGGACCGGCTCTCCACCGACAACTTCATCCAGTTCTTTACCAACGGGGTGCGCAAGGGCACCAACACCTACCTGCTGTCAGAGATCTACCGGGCTCCGCACCTGGCCGACGTGATCCTGGAGGAGTACGGGGTGCGGGAGAAGCTCAAGGGGAACGTCATGCTCACGCTGCCCGAACCCGCCTATGACATCCCGATCTTCATGTTCCAGCTTGGCGGCAACGAGACCCAGAAGATCGCGCTGCTCGACATCAGTCCGACGCTGCCCGACCTGGACTACTCGCCGCTCATCCCCACCTTCGAGAAGTACCGGGCGCTGCTGAACGTGCCTCCATCCCGCCTTGAGTGGGTAAACAGCATCTGCTCGCCGTACCTCCTGCACTGCCAGTACGACACGCTCGACACGGCACTGTTTCTGGAAGCCACACGGGAGTACCTGAAGATCTGGATCGAGCACTACTATCTGCCCGGCAAGCCCATCGCGCGGCAGGAAGATCAGGCCTGCGCCCTGGACAGGATTTATCGCTTCAAAGAGGTTCTTCACGCCAACGACCCGGCCTACGGCATCTTCGCGAAGGCCTGGGGCAAGCCGCTGGCGGATGCGTTCTTCTACCTGGAGACCCAGAGCAACCCGGCGCTGCCCATGCCCGACTGAGGGCTGGTCAGGGGCCACGGCTCCCGGCCTCCGCTGCCTCCCGCCAGATGAATCCCGGCCGCCGCCTCGTGATCTACTGACCCTGCAGGTCTTCCAGGAGGCCGCTAGAATTTCTTTGCCACCAAAAGGTCACGTTCCCGTTCGCCTCTCAGTCCTTTTGGCAATCACTTCCATGCACGCCCGATAGCGCATGCTGATGCCATAGCGCACGGGCTGAAATCCGCATTCTTTGAGCAATCCGTAGAGCCGTCTGCGGCCGAAATTGTGATAGTGCTCCACCTCGCCCCAGTAGGGATTGACGCCATTTGCCGTCAGTACCTGCCATAAAAACGAATCAGCGTTCGGCATCGAAAGAAACAGAAGGCCATCAGGCCGCAAGATTTCCCAGGTATGGTGCAATGCACGCCTTGGGAACGGCATGTGCTCCAGCACATCCGCCATGGAAACAACATCGAACGGCTCACTCGGTCGGTACTCCTCCAACGGAAGGGCGTATGCCTCGCAGCCGGCGTCACGCATCAGCCGTACGCTTTCTTTACGCAAATCGAGGCCCACAACCTGATAGCCGAACTCCGCCGCAGTCGTTAGCAGCGACCCGCTGCCAAATCCCACGTCAAGCCAGCGTCCACCCAGGGACGGGCGCATCTGGCCTATCGTGTCGAGAACAACAGACCAGTCCTTACGTTGGGCCTCGATTTCGTAACCCGGTCTCTGCGCCTCCTGCGTTTCTGAGAACAGGATTGCGAGCGCGTCTGGTCCGAAGTACCCGTCTACATACACGTGACCACACTGCTTGC
>Ga0209254_10002010_pt1 | contig 18428 bp, 14 predicted proteins | sample FrelakmetDIP11DI_FD_187148 | JGI IMG/M metagenome (GOLD analysis project Ga0209254, IMG submission 187148) | Freshwater lake sediment microbial communities from the University of Notre Dame, USA, for methane emissions studies - DIP11 DI (SPAdes)... | ecosystem: Environmental > Aquatic >...
CCACCAGCCCCATACAGAGCCACCGCCATGTTGCCAGCCATCTTTAACTGCTTGTGGTTTCAACCAGGTACGTGTACCAAGTTCTTTTTCACCGATTTTTAATTGGTCAGCAGGCAACGCTTTAAATGAACCGCCTTGCTTGTTGCCGCCATTGACATCTTCATACACTGATAGTGCGCTATATGATGGATTATCTTTATTAAAATCAGCACCAATCAATACTTCAGCATCTGGGCCTGTTGAGTAAGCTTTCCATGCCAATGAACCGTCTTTAATGTTGTAAGCAGCGATAAAGCAGCGAACACCGAATTCAGCACCTGAACAACCTGTTAAGACTTTGTCTTTGATAACGTGAGCCGCATTGGTGTTAGTAGCGCCAACTTTTGGATCTGTGTTGAGTACAGACCATACTTTAGCACCGGTTTTTGCGTCCAAAGCAACCAAGTTACCATCGTTTTGTTGTAAGAAAATCTTACCGTCCCCGAAACCAAGACCACGGTTTACGTTGTCGCAGCACAATACAGCTTGTACTGATGGGTCTTGTTTAGGGAAATATGACCAAACGATTTTTTGATTGTCGTTCAAATCAAGTGCGTATATGTTGTTTGGGAATGCTGTATGTACATACATCATGTTGCCAACAACCACTGGTGAACCTTCGTGACCACGGTTTACACCGGTTGCGAATGTCCAGGCAGCTTTAAGGTTTTTTACGTTGCCTTTATTGATTTGTGCAAGTGTGCTGTAGCCTTGATTGTTATGCTGACCACGAGGATGCACCCAGTTATTAGCATCCTTCATTGCTGCTTCTTGGTCTGCTGCGGCAATTGCAAATGCTGGTAAAGCCATTGCTACACTTGCTGCAACGCCCATAACGCGTTTTTTTGTAAACATAGTAATCTCCAAAGATAAATTTGAGAATGAAAGTAAAAATATTCACCTTGCTTACATCAAAACTGACACTAGGAAACCAGCCTATTGAATCAATAGTACATATGAAAGCCTAAACTTAAGCTTTATATATAATTGTTTCAACTTGTAAACGAATGTAACTTTATATAAAAAACACATCAATTAAGCCATCCAGTTTTTTATATCCACAGGGTCCAGATATATAGTTTTTGCATCTTAAAAAAATTTGTTATTATCTGCGTTATGGATTTAGCCTAGATTTCCATCAAGTAAATACTGCTCTTGAACTTAAATGTAACCTTCAGTTATTGATTTAACTTAAGTTTATTAAGTAAAGGGTTCAAAAAGTGCTCTGATGAAGGAATTGAATGTTAAGACCATGGGAACTTAACGTGAATATCGTGCGGAATTCAGGCACTCCGATTCATGTTCAAATCGCCAAAATAATTATTGAAGAAATTGAACGGGAGCGCTTTAAACCTGGCGAGGCATTGCCTGGTACCCGAGAGCTTTCCAATAAACTCAGAGTTAATCGCAAAACCGTCGTGCAAGCTTATGATGAGTTAATTGCACAGGGATGGCTCACCACTGAAAATAAACGTGGAACATTTGTTTCTTCGCGCATCCTGACAGCAAGCCACTATGCGAAACCAGCCAAAATTTCAGCAATTAAGGTTTCAGGGAAAAAGCATCGAATCTCTGATAAATTAATCCATCCACAAAATAATAGACAGTCTGCAGACTGTATTAACTTTTGCGAAGATTTACCTGACTCTAGATTAGTTCCATTTGAAGTACTATCACGCGCTATGCGCCATGCGCTTATTTCATCAGTAAGAAACAACAAACTACATTACAGCGACCCAAGAGGCGTCAAAATTTTACGAGAAGCCATTGTGCAAATGCTCAACATGGAAAGAGGCCTGAACACTAATCTAGATAATATCTGCATTGTACGTGGCAGCCAAATGGGTATTTGGCTTGCAGCTAGAGTTTTAATCGAGGCAGGTGATTTCATAGTAGTTGAACAACTCAGCAACCCGGCTGCACGTGAGGCTTTTAAAAATTGTGCTGCAAGTATATTGACAGTTTCTCATATTGAATCTGGAATTGATTTAAATGCATTAGAAAGCCTTTGTCTTAGTTACAAGGTACGTGCTATTTACGTCACTCCAAATCACCAGATTCCTACCGGCACAAACATGTCAATAGAAGATAGGAAGAAATTATTAAAACTCGCAGATTGTTATGATTTTGTAATTATAGAAGATGACAGTAATTATGAATTTAATCATACGCAAGGCATTACCTTCCCTATAGCCAGTTTAGATACAAGTGGACGCGTGATTTATATTGGATCATTTTCAAAAGTGTTGGCACCTGGCTTTAGAATCGGCTATATAGTCGCACCAGTACATGTTATCCAACACTTTGCAAGTGACATCAGCATAATAGATCGTCAGGGCAATACAATAATAGAGCTTGCACTTGCTGAATTGTTGCTAACTGGGGAAATTAAGCGACATATTTTACGCGCAAAGAAAATTTATGCTGAGCGCAGATACTATATTAGCAATCTAATTAAGCTGGAATTAAATGAATTCACGACCCATACAGTACCAATTTCAGGTTTTGGTTTATGGTTAACCATTGCTGCCAATATTGATATTGACCTATTACTGCACGATGCCGAAAAAGAAAAAGTCAAGCTAATGTCACCCAGTGTTTTCTCTGAACATCAACAATATATTTCTGGCTTACGCTTAGGCTTTGCACACCTAGATTTAGAGGAAATAACCTTAGGGATTAAACGATTAAGAAGCGTTTTCTTACATCAAGCAGACCAAATCTTAAGCGCTTAATATAGCTTGCTGGTGGCTGTAATCAACCATATTGGTTGATATGACCCTATAAAACAAAACAAGCCTTTAACTTCATTAATCATAAATAATCAACAAAATCAAAAGCTTGCTATATTTTTTAAGTTTAGGCATGCATATTGCATTAACTAAACCTGGAAGATCTATCACTAGGACCTTCATTATTACATAATTTTAAGGGTTGTGTGTATGATGAACGGGATAGACTTCCAACTTAATTTTGTTAATTTGCATCTGCAAAAGTAAAACAGGCGCTTAGCGGCGCCTGTTTTACTATTTTTCTGCTTAAGAATCTCGTGAAGAATTAAATAAATTTCAAAACTTCGTTATTCTTGCAACCAACATTTTAACGTTGAAAAAACCTTTATAAAAGTTAAGAATAGTTGATAATCGTTAAACTATAAAACAAACAATCATTATTCAATGCCAACTACTTTGTGGTGCGCGGTTTGAATTTTAGCTCTCAACTTCTTCACGTCCGTAGTTTCTTGGTACTGACTAATCGCTGTCTCTACCTCTTCAGACATTTCTAGTGTGTATGCGGTTATTGATGAAATGATCGTTAACGTACATAGCAGTTCCAAGCTTGAGATACCTTTTTGTTTACGCATAAAAGACCTTTAAATATTATCACTACGATAGAGACAGCAATAAATTAACTATCGGCAAATTACTTAAAATCTTTAACGATGAAACAAGTCTTCAAGCTTTACTTTACCCTCCCATAATTACCAGCCTGATTCAGGCTTTATTAATCAACGACAACGGCGGCGAGATTTGCCTTTGCACTCTTCAAATAAACCAGACTCGCCTTGTTCTATGTAGTACGCATCTGCATTTAACATGACATATCGATCTTCATGAATAATCGAGGTGCTGATTAACAGCTCTATGCCTGTTTCACCTGGGTTCTGCGCACTGTAAACATCATAGGCGCCAGCCGCTGCAAGCGTGCCAACACCGGCAGAGGAAAATGAAAATGATTTTAATGCATCACGCAGCACCCAAAACCCTGCCACACCTGCCGTCGCCATGCCAGGTTTATAGCCAAATGCTGAAGGATCAAATGAAGATGCGTGACGAATGACTTGCGCTTCGTAACTAAGCTCAATCGCCCCTTCTTTTTTAGTCGAAACTGTAAAGTCCGCATCAATAAGCTCTGCAATCATATATTTGCGAAATGCGCGACTAAATTCCGAGGTGGTGTTTTCTGAGATATAGAGCGGCTTATCCCTCAACTGGCTTTGCTTACTTAATGCAAACTTGGTTTGCGCTACTGCATCATTAGCAATAAAACCCCAATGCTGCGCAGCCATGGCTTTTTTCTGTTGTGCTGGAGGAAAGTTTTCTGCCTGAGGAATTGCAGTAGCGCAACCCACCATTAGCGAAGCAGATAAAATCAATAGATATGCGGTTAATCTCATACATTTTTCCTTTAAGATTAAATGATTATTCATTTACTACATCTGAAATAGCCTCAACTGCATCTAGCGTGACATCTTCAGCTTCGGCCGGCGCAGTGACGATATGCGGGGTTACCAACAAAATGAGTTCCCGCTTAGTTTTATCTTCAGCCTTTCGTTTAAATAGCTCGCCCAGCAAAGGAATATCCCCTAACAACGGCACCTTTTGCTCGGTATAGCTGGCGCTGTGGTCTATCAAGCCGCCAATGGCAATAGTTAAGCCATCTTTTGCTACCACGGTGCCTTGAATATTTGAAGTCTGTACCGAATCTACATTAAGATTAGTTACAGTGGCACCCACAGGAACGGGAATAGAACTAGAGTTTTTGCGCAGCGTTGAGGAATCCTGCTGAATCAGTAGCGTAATGGTTTTGTCGGCATTTATTTTAGGTAGAATTTGCAAGGTATTACCGATATTTCGAATTTCCGTTACTGGGATAATGGCTGGGGCACCGACCGCGATGCCGTTGGTCGCGCCAGCGACTGCATCGAAACCTGTGGTGATGACCTGTTCCGTACCCACAAACACGCGCGCTGGCTTGTTATTGGTTGCCAGTAAAATGGGTGAGCTTAAAGTGTTAATCTTATTATCTTCTTGCAGCAATTGGATTCTGGCACGGATTTTATCGTTCATGAATTGATAAACAAAAGTGCCGCCTTCGAGAGCAAAGTTACCTAAACCTAAAATATTTCTAACGCCAGTGGTATAGCTCCCTGATTGTGTTTCAGTTACCTCCGCGCCCGTACTTGTAGTGAATGTATTAGTTGAAGTTACGTTGATTGGTGCTGAAGTAAGTAAAGGGTTCCTATCCTGATCTGTAGGAGGGCCTACTACTCGGTTAGCATTCGGAACATAATCCAAATCAAACGACTGTCGATATTTATCACCGATTTCCAGAGATAAGATCTTCATCTCCAACAGCACTTGCGGTGTCGGTCTGTCCATGTCTTCTATCAAATCTCCGATGTCTTTTACCGCCAAAGTGTCACTGGTGCGCACGATAATCAAGTTATGCTCGCGATTAACGGTGAGGTAGATTGGCTGTTCAGATTGTGAGAACCCCTTAAGCGCCTCTGCAGATAGCGTGCCCTCATTCCCTTTCTCAGTCATTCTAGAATCTAATTTGGATAATTGTTCTGAGGACAATTTTTCTGTAATCTCAACAATCCCTTCATTCTGCTCATCACTACGGCCACTACCGCCTCGGCTGCTATTTAGTTGACGATTCGCGCGCCTAGTCGCATTTAAGCCTGTGGTATTGCCTCCGATATTTCTTGTTGTCGCGCTAGCTGCCCCGGCCGCACCAAAAGTACCCATGGTGGTGTCATCTTCCACCCCCAGCGTTAACCTGACACGGTTGCCATACAGGTCTCTGATGGCGGTTGCGACAATAATAGGATTGGGATGCAAGATATTAAACACCTTGATGACATCGTCTCGATAAATGACTAAATCACCTTGATATTCTTCTGTGGTCATGACCCGATAAGTGCCGTTTGTTTTATCTTGGCGAAACCATAAACCAGCCGTTTTACACACCAGTTCTAAGGCTTCCTTCACCGAAACATCTTGCAAAAACACTGAGATTTGTTTTTGACTGGCCGCTTCAGTCGCAATGATGTTTACATTAGAAACATCAGACAGGGCGCGAATGACATCTCCCATTCTTGTGCTTTTAAAATCAAGCTTTCCTATCATCGCATCTTCTTTATTGGCTAAAGGCTTTAAGCTTGGCTTGGCAGCCTTTTTTGCGCCTGTAGGTTTTTCTAGGTCAGATTTTTTAATGCTTTCTCCTGAGGATGGAATGACAGACTCATTCCCCAAAAGCGTCTCTTTGAGTTTTGATGCATCCTCGGCAGATATTGCCAGTAATGGCAATGCAAGCAGTACATTGCAAATTATCTTGCTAAAAGTTATGCGTTGTTTCATACACTTCCACCTTAAAATTACAAAAATGCATAGCCCATCGCTATCGCACGATAATTACTTGATTTATCTGACCGGACTGAACTTTGACCGAATTCGAATCCACCTTCAAAATTTTTAGCACGGTGTTTTGCCCAAGCGCCTGCAGGCCAATCTCTTCACCCTCGCTCACCAAATACACACCCGCACCTTCAATCTCCAACAAAGCCACTGCTTTCTTTACACCTTTATTTACAAAGCCTTTCACTCGCATTTTCGGTACTGCTTGTACACCATAGCCTGGTACAAATCCTTGCTGCGCGCTGGCTTTTTGCGCTGATTGAATGCCCACCTCACCATACATTTTGTCACTGGTAGTAAATGGATCCCGCTGAGGCACGCCATTTGGTCTGCCTTGACCGTTGCCGCCGTAATAGCCAGAAAACGCATCTGCGGCAAAGGCAGTATTGAAAGCTAAAAAAGCAAGCAAGTTACAAGTTAAAACTAAAGCACGATTAATGCTGATGAATTTCAAGATATTTAACCTTTCGATACCAAAGAGAACATGGCTTGAAAAAATGCGTAATAAACAAAACCGACAATGCCGCCAATAATTAAAATAAGTGCAGGCTCTATCATGGCGCTCATGCGTTTTACGCCTGTTTGCAATTGCTCTTCGTAGAACGCGCCCACTTCTTGCAACACCGAGTCTAATGTCCCTGTTTTTTCGCCAACAGCCGTCATTTGCGTCACTAACTCTGGTATAGCACGATGCTTTAAACTGGATGCCAGATCTCGTCCAGTTAAAATCTGATCAGCAGCTCTGTAAAGCTTGGTTGAAATTAGGCGGTTACTAATCACCTTGCCGCAAATCTTAAGTCCATCATAGGCAGTTAGGCCGCTACGCAGCATCATGGAAAGTGACCAGTTCAGTTCCGCCATAGCAGCATGTGAAAGCAATTTGCCAATGACAGGAATTTTTAGAATGATGGTATCAAGCGTCAAACGCCCTTGTGGTGTATTGTAGGCAAGCACCAGCATAACGATGGCCAGAATAAATCCTGCCAAAAAAAACAAACCGTACTTGAGCGCAAAATCCGAAGCATCAATTAAAAACTGGGTGGATGATGGAAGTTTTTTGCCTCTGCCCAATAGAAACTTGGCAAAGGTAGGGATAATCTTAACCACGAGAAAAATCACCACGCCGATAGCCACCAATATGACCACAGAGGGGTAAATCATGGCATTAATCGTTTGTGATTTTAATGCGGCTTTTTTCTCAAGGTGTGTTGCCAGACGATTCGCCACAGCATCCAGAGAACCTGTATTTTCACCTGCCACCATCAAATTCACGGCAATCACGGGAAATACGTCACTATGCTTTTCCATGGCCTTGGATAGCTGACTACCATTTTCAATGTCGGCAATCATTTCACCAATGACCAACTTCAATCGCCCACTGGATACCTGCGTTTGAGAAAGTTGCAGAGCTTGCAAAACGGGGAGGCCAGCACGCAACATAAACGAAAGCTGCTTAAAGAAAAAGACCAGCTGCGTTTTAGAGACAGAGCGGTATTTATTCAGGCTGGATAAATCAAACTCTTTCCTCAAGCCCTTGCTGTCCGGGCTATCTGCATCGTTAATTTTAACAACGAAAAGCCCTTGTTGTTTTAACGTAGCAATCGCCATATTGGCATCCAGGGTTTGAATGCTGCCTTTCCTTTCTTTACCGTCATTATCGAGCGCTATGTATTTAAATTTAGCCATAATCAGTGCCGTTTCACTGCCACCAGTTGCAGCTCTGAGAGCGTGGTGATACCAGCTAATACTTTAAAGGCGCCATCCGCCCACATTGATTTCAGGCGCGGCCCCGCCCGCGCTTCCAGCTCTTCTTCTGAACAGCCTTTTGCCACTAATTTACTTAACTCTTCATCAAACCAAAGCGTCTCAAAAACGCCTAGACGTCCACGATAGCCGGTGCCTTGGCAAAATGCGCAGCCGCTAGGTTTGAATAGTTGTAAATCTATATTTGGCGGCGCATCGAGTAAACTTTTATCCACGTCATTGGCTGTGTAGCTTGCTTTGCAGTGCGGGCATAGACGGCGCACCAATCGCTGCGCGATGACCGCATTCATCGTAGAGCCAATCAAAAATGGTTCGCAGCCAATGTCTATCAAGCGAGAAACTGTGCCTGCCGCTGTGTTGGTATGCAGCGTGGAAAACACCAAATGCCCGGTCATGGCGGCCTTCAAGGCTACATCAGCTGTTTCTTCGTCACGAATCTCGCCCACCATCAGTACATCCGGGTCATGCCGCAACAAAGAGCGCAGCGCGCTGGCAAATGTCACTTTTGCGCCCGTTTGAATTTGAGATACGCCTTCTATCACATATTCCACAGGGTTTTCCACGGTCATGATGTTAATTTCCGGCGAATTGATTTCGCGCAAAGCGGCAAACAGCGTGGTAGATTTTCCGCTACCAGTCGGCCCCGTCAGCAGTATCATGCCAAACGGTTTGCGGATTGCTTGGCGAAACATCGCCATGTCGGATTCCGACATGCCGATTTTCTCTAAAGTTAAATCTTGCGCATCCTGGCCCAGCACACGCAAAGTAATACGCTCACCCAATCGGGTGGGGGCTGTAGCAACCCGTACGTTAAATTCCGAATCAATCGGCGGCGGCAAGTAGTAAGACATCCCGCCATCCTGTGGTTCGCGTTGCTCAGCAATGTCTAAATTGGCCAACACTTTAATACGCGAAATAAGTCCGTTGGCTACAGCCTCGTCATGCGCGCTATCGGTAATGTAATCCTGAAGTTCACCATCTATGCGCAACCTTACTCTTAAACCGGCTTCATCTTGCATCAGATGAATATCGGAAGCTCTGCGTAAAAAGGCTTCTTTAAAAATACTATCCAGCAATGCCACCAAATCCACCTCGGCAGCGGCGCTTGGCGTGCCGGTCGGGGCTTGCGTTTGATTGTTGTAGGCGCGGTTAATCGCGGCGTTCAGCGTGCTCGGTTCGGCCACAACCACTTGCAGCGGCATACCCAGCATGCGCTTGATAGCTTCGAGATTAGCGCGATCATCAGGGTCGGAAATCGCCAATGCTGCACCAGATTGCTCCAAGGTGATAGGGAGTACCCCCTTACGCCTGACCAAAGTTTGAGGGATTTTTTTCAGCAATTCGGTATCTGGGGATATTTGTGCATAATCGACAAACTTTAAGCCGCGCATCTCGGCTGCCGCGCGGTATAGCGATGCCAAAGGAAATCGATAGTGCGCTGTCACGGCATCCAGCAAATCAATACGCTTGCGGCGCGCATCGGTGCGCAAATGGTTGAGCGTATCCGCCTCAATCAGTTTTTGCTTTAATGCTGCTTCAATCAGCTGTTCTGCGCCCAATGCCATACCGCTAAATCGCCACTATCATTTTTGCCAGAATCGGCTGGGGCATGCCCTGTGGCGGCGTTTGAATCGAGACATCGATATCCAGCTTCACTATGGTGGCTTGCCATGGCATGGTGCGCAGTGCCTGAATAAATTTTTGCAAATCGATAAAACCGCCTTCAACACTGATACGCTGAAATGGACGCGGATTATCCAGCTCATTCACCAAACGGTAAATAAGCTCACCTTCTTTGGGAATATTTATCGAAGAAGCAGTTGTCACTATAGATCCTGCTTTTCTGGCTTTTTCACGCGCTTCTTTAGCAAGTTTTCTTTTCATCCGTTTAGTAAGTCTTGTTGCGATAGCCTGAGTGGCCTCGCCATCCTTCTTTTGCACAACGAAAGGCACGCTCTCTATCACCCGCACGCCTGCGGCACGCGCAGCTTCCGATATTTTCAACAGCATTTCCTGGTTATCGGTTGGCGCTAAATTTTTTTCCAGATTTTCAAGATTGGCACGCAAATCAGCTAACTCAGCCCCCAGCTCATCCTGGACTTCCTTCAAATCATCCGGATCTTCATCAGGCTCTTCAGGAAATTTCGGGTTCTTAACCTTTTCTACATTCTGTTCAACCGTCGTTTCTAATTCAGCCAGTTTTTTCAGCTCCGGCACAAAGCGAAACAAGCCATAGCCACCCACGGCAAAGGTAGCAATCACAATAAAAATCAGCACCTGCTCTCGATTGGTTAATTTTTCTAACAACATTATTTACTCTCCGCAGGTTTGCCCGCAGGTGCAGGGCTGCTTGGTGCAGGACTCGGCGCTGAGCTTGCCGGCGTGTTCGGCAACTGCAACGGGTTTGTCTGATTTGGTGATTGTTTAACAGCTTTCCAGACATCGTCTGCAAGTGTGGTGGCATTGAAATTAATGGAGTAACCCAACAGGCCCAGACGACCCGTTTGGGTAGCCACCGTAATGTCTTTTAGCTTAAACCCCAGTGGCTGCATCGCAAGCTGGAACGTACTGATAAACTCCTGCGCTGATTTCTCGTTTAAAGCCCAGGCATTCACGGTAAAGCCGAAAATAGGGTCTTCTGCAATTCTGTCGATCACCACATCATCAGAAACCGCCCTATCCAATTCATTCAAGAACGCATGCACTATTTGGTTACGTTTAGGCAATTCTTTGGAAAGTAAATCCAGAGCGGCTGTCAGTTCTTTTTTATCTTCCTGATTATTATTAATCTCTTCTTTTAGTTTCTTAACCGCATCCACCTTGGTCTGCACTCTGGCAATAGCGCTTTCTATTTTTTTCAAGTCTGCACTAATCTTTTCATTTTCATACGCAATCAACCCGTGCCGCACTTGTAAAAACACCTCTGCCGCACCCAACGCCAGCAACAGGCCCATACCGGCCAACATGGCACGTATCTCTACACGCTGCAGCAAAGGCGGTAATGGCTCATTAACAGCCACACCAGCAATGGCAGTTGCGCCTTGCATGCCCATAAAATGCCGTGCGGCACCCATCATGCCCAGGGTGATTGAATCTGTTGGTTTTGCGGGTGATTTAACCGGCTGCTGTAAAGTACGGTTTAAATTACTTAGCAAGGTATTGGCTTCCACCTCGTTTTTAGACGCTGAATCCACCAGCCAGACCGTATCCATCTCTGTATGCGCCAGCAGGTGATACATTTCGCTGCAATTGTTTTGCGTGTCTTGCGGGGTATTAGGCAAAGTGTGAAACTGGCTCACCTGGTCACCGATGAGGTGCGTGCCGGTGAGCATCGTGTCGTGCACTTCAATAAGCAATTGATGCTTTTTGGTTTTTTTATCCAGTGGCAGCGTACTTACGGCACAGCCGGATAGCGGATACAAATGTTCCAGCTTGACATTCTGCGCGGTAAAAGCCGCCTGCCACTGCCTGAGCAATGATTGATTCACTGCACTGGCAAGCCACTGAAACAGCATCTCTGTGCCCGTCTCATCGCCATACGCCCTGCCCTGTGGCGACCAGCCGCATTGTATCGCCTCGCTCGGGCTTTGCAGCCATGCCTGCCGGCTTAAACACTTATCCAGCTGCGCCTGCTTGATATAACCCAGTTCCAGCACGATTTCGCCAAAGCGTTTATAGATGATGTCCTGGCTAATATTAATATTCGGGCTATTCGGGTCACGGCCCTGCTGGCTTAACGCATCTTCAATCTGCTCCTCTGTCATATAGCCATGTGCGGCAAGCATCCTGCCGATGGCAGAAATACTATGGTGCTGGCTAATCAGCGGCTCCAGCTCCCAACGCACCTGCTCTGCGATTTGCTGCGGCGCCAGCTTGTTTTTGGGCGGAATCGGCAAATCAATCAGCGACTGCAGCACCGCCGGTGTCAGCAAAACAGCATGCTTGCCCACCCAGCCTTGTTGGCGCACGTGCGTAACGACTTCTGCCACTGCGGCATTAAAATCCAGCGCGTCAGAATGCGCCTCGTGCGAAATAGTGAGGTGTTCGCCATGGCGCTGCATCGCCGCCGCCCGCAGGCCAAGATGGTCGATCTCGCACACCAGCACGGTATTTACCCGATTAAAAAACGGGAGCTTTTCAACTAACTCATTTAATTGCATGCAGAGATTTTCCTAAGGGATATTCCAGGGGATAGTGATAGGCAGGATTGCACTAGGGAGCAAGGTAAAGTAATAAGGTTCTTTTGTGCTGCCGCCAGCACAATCACCATCGTAAACAACATTCTGTACAGAGCACCACACGACCGCCGCATACTTGCCCATTGGCAATGCCAATGGGATTCCCAATGGGTCATCGATGCTGACAACTTCTGAATTTGGAGAAGCATCAGTAGTTGCTTGGTCAAATTTCGCTGTGCTGATTTCTTCTACAACCGCTGTATCTTCAAAGTAGTAAATGCGCAGCTCAAGATTGTTTTGGTCTGCTGTAGGTGGTTTGTTAAACACCACATTAAAGTTAATCGTTGCACCTGTAAGCTGCCATTCATTTGCGTTGACCACATTGGTACCAGCCAGCGGAAAATCTGCGCTGAATTCCGCACCACCTGCCGCGTTATCACGCCCTAAGCTTTGTACTTCAATACCCGTACAATCCGGAGGAACTGTGGTGCAAACTGGCGCGCTTACTGGTGTGTGGCTGACCTGCCAACCAAAGTTAATCGCGTCAGTGGCTGCTACCGCATCTTCATTACTCCAGCCATCTCTAAAAAATGCGCTGCCCGCCCGGTAAAGATAAGGTCCGCGCCATCCGCCCGAGAGGCTTCCGGTAACCCCGGCGGTTATTGTACTAAGCAGGGTGCTTGTCCATGCCGGCTGGGCTCCCTGTGTAGTGAGTTCTTGCAGGTTGGCCGGCAGCCGCCCCATATCTGCCACATAGCCGCTCACCATCGGTTCGTTGTTCAATGTACGGCTGGTATCACCGATAATGGCGTAACGAATCTGGTTCCAGCGTTTTTCGGTAGCGTCCTGAAGCTGAATCTCTTTATCATCAATAATAAGCGTGGTTGCCGCAAGCCCAATCACGCCCAACAGCCCAATCACCACCAGCAGTTCCAGCAGGGTAAAGCCGCGTTGCAAACGACTGGTTGAATATGAAAAATAGCACATGTTAAATAACCTCGCTTAGCCGCTTTGCAGCTAGTGTTGGTAAGGTTTCAGCTAACGCCGGAAAACGCAAAAAACCATGGCGCGTGCAGGCGGCATGGTAGCTATCTGGTGTTAGCTCAAACATCACGGACATGGATCTGCTATCTAATCTTTCTGTAAATCTTTACGACAATTGCAAACAACAAGAAAGAGACAGAGCCGTTGCCAGCCCTGTCCCTATTTGACTGCTTGTTAAACCAGTAACAAGTTAACTAAAATTAATTAACTGGGTTTGAAGCAGCAATGTTTTCATCAATTGGATGGCCTTCAGTATCAACGATGCCGATTAAACGGAAGTTTGTATCAAGTTCAGCCAACTCAACGTTGTTGTCACCATCTTCGTCTGTACCTGCTTTGAATAGCGCGATGTAACGGCCATAAGTTTCAGCTGGGTTGATGTCTTTGCTGACGAATGTCGGTGCAGATGCAACAGCCACAGAAGTGCCTTGTGTGCTATGTGCCGCATCATGACCAAAGCCGAACGCAAATACCAATTGGCATTCATCATTTTCCAATGAATCATTAATCACGTTTTGACGATCACCATCAGCAGCAGCAACTGCGGTTACACCATCCAGCTTAGTCACTGGCATAGCAGCGCCATTTACTGAACAAGCTGCTGTACCGAATGTTGGCAACACGGCAAAGTTGGTCAATGCAGGAAGTAGAGTTTCAGCAACATCAGCACCTGCAGCACCTTCGTTGTGCTGTAAGTTTGGCTCAACGTTTGCTGTGGTAGTAGCAACTGTACGGATTTGAATTGCGTTAATGCCAACGTCAGCAAAACGAGTATCAATAACATCACGGAAGTCATTTGCAGCTGCTGAAACAGCTAAAGGAAGGTTAGAGAATGCAGCTGTTGTATCTGCAGCCAAGAAAGCTGGTGCAGCACCTGCTGTACTCACCAAGCTATCCCATTGGTCTGGGTAGTTTAATGTCACTGCCTTAAAGTTACGGATAGCGCGGTCTGCACCTGAAGTGTTGTTAGCTGCTGCAGTGGCTTGAGCGTTGTCACCAACACCCTCGTATGCTACCAAAGCACCTACTGACAAGATTGCCAATAAAGTGATAACGACTAACAATTCCAAAAGAGTGAAACCCTTTTGTTTTGCTTTTTGAAATTTAGTTTGTTTCATGATTTCTCCTAAAGCTTTCTGATAAACTATTAAAATAATTAAAAAGCAGTTATCAATCTTTAAGTAAACGATTTGAGGCTGGGGAGCTTGCAAATCGTTTACTTTCTTTTTTAATAACCGCACTTTGTACTACACTTACCTACTACTACACTTACCTACTAACTACTTCACTTGCCAACCTTGGCGAAGCTTTTAACTTTGCTTCAGGCTTTAACACTTGCACACAAAACTTTTGGCTTTATGTGAACCTTGGCTTGCATTATTTTTGGCTCATTACTATTCTTGTTTTGGTAACAAGCCAACTAGCCCGCCTAATCCAATTAAGGCAACTACTGTGCCAACAACCCATAAAACTTTTACTCGATTGATTTGGCTGAAAAAAACAACTTTTATCTAGAAAATACTTTAACCTTTCTGGTTCTTATTACCGGTTGTTTATAACCAGCCATGGTTAAAAACAACCAGCTTTTTAAACATTGCTGGCTTTTCTTCGCTGAATAGGACGTGCTACCGACAACACATCCAGATAATCTTGCCAGTGCTGAAACGGCAGTAATTCCAGCTGCTCTTTAATCTTTATTGGGTAAGCATTGAGTGTCAATTTAAGAAAATCAACCGCTGTGGCGTGTTCGCCTTTAAGTTGCAGCAGCAGAACATGGCGATAGGCAAGTTGCTGCGTTGGCATTATCCGTATGGCAGACTCGCTTAGCCAAGCCTTTGCATCGACCCCTGCTGTGTTTATTTTGATGGAGCCAGCCATTACCAGCTCTGCGTAGGGCGCCAATAGTGATTTGCGGTGCACCCAATCTAAATTATCGTATAAAGCCGATTCCTCGGCTTTAGTGAGCCGGTGCTTTTGCGCCAGAGGGAGAATGTTTTCCAGTTTGTGGTGTGCAATTAAAACAGTGCCTAGCGCAATAACCAGGCAGGTGATTATTGCCGTGCTTGCTAGCGTGCCGACAACAGGGATATTGACCTGAGCGACTTTTTCTTCGCCAGCCCCCAATAAAAATGCGGTGACCCCTAAAAAACAAGCATGCCAAAGCTGGATATCTACCAAGCTCTGCACAAGAACAAGCGCCAGAATAGTAACAAGCCACCAGGTTTCTAGCGTCATGTCTTTCCATTTGAACCCTCTAAGCCATCCAATAACGCCTACTACCACCAGCAGCAATGCGCCTATGCCCATCTCGGCCGAGAGTTGTAAGAGCCCATTGTGGGCGTTATCGAATACACCGATTGCACCAGGTTTAACAGTGGATTGAATGGCTAAAAAGGAACTCCATGAAACCTTACCCACACCCACACCCAACCATGGCGCGTTTAAGAACATTTGCAGGCTAGCCTGCCAAATCTGCATGTAATCGGAAATACTATTAAGGGCTGGACTTGGCGCCTGCATAATTAAATTCGTCAATGCGGCCGGTGCTGCCGACTGCGGAACGATGTATTGCAAAAGTGCGTAAACAGGTAATAAGGCAAGCGCTGCACGCAGGAGATTGCGCTTTGCACGGCTACCGCTCAGTTGCTTAATGGCGATAGTTTGTTGCACGATAGCCATTAAAACAATGGCAATGACCAGCGTCCACCCCAGTAAAGGCGCAACCAAGGCTATCACGCCTAGATACAAAACAACAATCCCCATGCCTATGCTTGCCCTGATTTTTTGTTTGGCAAACAAATATGCACCGCTTACAATACAAAATGCCATGTAGCCAGCGATATGCGTGTGCTGAAATTGCAAGGCGGGCAACAAGGTTGTAAATTGCGTGATGGCAAGTATTGAGATAACTAAGCCGCCGGCAATGACGAACCAAGATATGAAATTAATCATACCTTCCCAACCAAACTTACGCCTAAGTTTTGCCCCTAGAACCACCAACATAGATGCTAAGAGTAAATAGGTAAGAATCATTAATGCATGTTGCTTTGATTCCAGCATGCCTAAAATCCATTGCACTACTACTATTCCCATCAACCCCAAGAAAACGAATGTTACTTGCGGTATCTCGGCGGCACTCCACATACCTTTTTTTACCATCGCCAAACATGCAAGCATGCCTAGAAGCCCAACTAACCAATCTGCATAAATCCCCTGAATTGCTGCAGGAATAAGCAATGCAATAAATGGCAGTGAAAAAAGTAGTGCTGCAAAAAATAAACTATATTTTGAAGCAAAAGATTCGAAGGTTGGACTTTGCATTTTTATCTCTCGTGAGCTATATATGTCCAAACCATAAGCGCACATTGCATGCCAATTTAAGATTGCCATAAAAATCATATAGATAAATTAAGGCATTGAATAAATACGATCGATTGTGGTTGTTTGCAACCACCAACCTGGTTGTCTATAGCCGTTATCAAAGTCCATTTACTGAAGCCAGTAATTACAATGCATAGGCAAGTGTTTATTTATAGTTTAAATTTGATTTTAATTGAAGGTTAACAAATGACAGCAACATTGACCGAGAACTACCTTTTGTAAGAGTCTGCTTTCTGGATGTTTGAGTCTAAAGTAATGAAATCTCTATTTACCTGTTACTCTGTAATATACATTTTTTAGTGGCCTATCAAACCTTGTAATTTGCCAAGCACTATAATTAAGTTAATGTTAAAAAATGGGGGCATATAAAATGCGAAATTCTGAAGAAAATAATTCAAATGCAGCACGCGTATTTTTTGCCTTGTGGCCCGAGGCAACGGTACGGCAGGCCTTACATACGTTAGCAACGGAATATGCGCCGCGGTGCAAAGCGCGCGCTATAGATGCTGATAACCTGCATATGACACTGCTGTTCATGGGTGGGGTAGAGCGCACACGCCTGCCGCAATTGATGCAAGCCGCAGGCAATATCTCGGTGCCGCCTTTTGGGTTTAAATTTGAGAGCCTTTCATTCTGGCCGCAAAGCCGGATTGCTTGTACTACATTGGCGGCAGATGTGCCGGCATTGGGTCAGTTGGTCGCAGCACTAAAACAGCAACTGACCGCAGCGGATCTTGTATTTGAAAACTATGAATTTATTCCGCATGTCACATTGTTGCGCAATGTCGAGAATATTTTAGCACCGCAGGCAATTCAGCCCATCGATTGGTGGGTGGAATCGTTTGTACTGGCGGAGTCAGTCGTGACAGACCAAGGTTCGCGCTACCGGATACTTCAGGAGTGGCCACTGCCCCCTATTAGCAGGGGTTAATATAGCAAATGCCTTGGAACGAAGAACACTACCCAGCATCGATGAAACACCTTAGCCCAATCGCCCGCACGAAAGCGATTGAGATAGCCAATGCCCTGCTGGAAGAAGGTATGGACGAAGGCAAGGCCATCCGAATCGCCATCGCTAAAGGCAAAGAGTGGGCAATCCATCACGCCAAGCCAGCAAATAACTAACGAAAGTTATCATGTCTTAACTGATGCCCTGAGGGCCGCATGGGTATTGACTTGCAGGGCAGGTAATAATCGTGGTATTTTCCCTAAAATTAAATTGCGCTGAACTAAGCTTAGCCAAATAACCTCTAAAATGCGTATTCTTCACATTAGTTTTAGGAGATTTAATGCGCAAAATTCTAATTGGTTTAACTTTGCTTAATTTTAGTTTAATTTCCCCATTATTAGCACCCGCTGCAAATGCCGCAGAGATGAACATGCGGCCTGGATTATGGCAAATCACAACCACCTCTGATTTATTGCTGTTTGCGCCGCACCTGCCGCCAGAGCAAATGCAAAACATTAAAGATTTAGCAAAAGATTATGGGCTTGATATGCCTCAAATCGAAAACGGCGCTGCAATCTCCCAAACATGCATCACACAAGAAATGGCGAATCAAAAAACGCTGCCCAATTTTTATCAAGCGCAATTAGGCTGCACATCTAAAAATTCGACCCGTAGCGGCAACAACTACAAAATAGACTTTGTTTGTGCCAGCCCAGACCTTAAAGGCAATGGAACGGCAGAGGGCGTCATTACAAACCCGGAGGCCTTTATAGGGCAGACTAATTTTAATGGCGAAGCCCAAGGCAACCCGGTGAATGAGCGGGCGGATATTAACGGTAAATGGATTAATGCAAGCTGTGGCGCGGTAAA
>Ga0209254_10002011_pt1 | contig 18419 bp, 16 predicted proteins | sample FrelakmetDIP11DI_FD_187148 | JGI IMG/M metagenome (GOLD analysis project Ga0209254, IMG submission 187148) | Freshwater lake sediment microbial communities from the University of Notre Dame, USA, for methane emissions studies - DIP11 DI (SPAdes)... | ecosystem: Environmental > Aquatic >...
CCTCTGCCTCGGGCTTCCACTCGACGCCAAAGGGAGGGTTGGCCAGCATATAGTCGAAGGTCCTGCCGGCAAAGTGATCCTCGGTCAAGCTGTCGCCAAAGCGGATGTTGTCCATGCTCTGGCCCTTGATCATCATGTCGGAGCCACAGATGGCGTAGGCCTGGGCGTTATAGTCCTGGCCAAAGACTTCGAGGCGAGCGTCGGGATTGAGCTCGCGCAGGTATTCCTCAGAGACGGAGAGCATGCCGCCCGTCCCCGCCGTGGGATCGTACAGGGTGCGAACGATTCCCTTCTTGGTAAGGATGTCATTGTCGGGGGCAAAGATCAGGTTGACCATCAGGCGGATGACATCGCGCGGGGTAAAGTGGTCGCCGGCTTCTTCGTTGCTGGCCTCGTTGAAGCGGCGGATCAGCTCTTCAAAGATATACCCCATCTCGATGTTGGGTACAACCTCGGGGTGGAGGTCGATGTCGCAGAACTTGGACACTACCAGGAAGAGGCGGTTGGCCCGGTCGAGCTTGGCGATGTGCTCCTCGAATCCGAAACTCTCGATGATGCCGCGCGCCCGGCCGGAAAAGCCTTTGATGTACTGGGTGAGGTTGGCGGCGATGTTGTCCGGGTCGCCTTTTAGCCGCTGAAAGGTAAAGCGGCTGGTGTTGTGGAAATCGTGCCCCGTCACCCGGTTGAGGAGCGGCTCCACGTTCTTGATCTTGCCGCCCTCCAGCTCCTGGAGCCGGGCCAGCACCGCGTCCTTGGTCGGCTCTAGCACGCAATCGAGCCGCCGCAGCACGGTCATGGGCAGCATCACGTCCTTGTACTGGTTGGGGCGATAGGGTCCGCGCAGGAGGTCGGCCACGGACCAGATAAAAGCGACCTTTTCGCCAAAGTTGTTCATGCGCGCCTTTCAGACAATGATAACCCGCCGGGCAGGAGGTCGGCGGGCGGGCAATCGCGCTTGAATCGCCGCGGCCGCCGTTGCCGTTCCCTGGTTGCACCTCGGGCTGGGCTAGAGCTACGAGGCTGTTTTCTTGTCAGCGAACACAGGAGATTATAGCACCATCGGCAGGAAAGCGCAAAGAGGAGGACGAAAGGATCGAGGCCAACACCCCCTGACTATCCTGGCATGTCGGCGTTTCCAGCGGAACCGGTTTTGACCGCTCACGCCATTTGTGGTGTGATGCCAGCGTTGAGATTGCAGTTTTCATCCTTCGGCCTGAAAGCGTATCACCTGCATTATTCCGCCATAACCCTACTCTCTGTCGCCGCCCTCAGAGTCAGCCAGTTTCAAGAAATACTGCAAGCCTTTATGCTTTTGCAGTAACCTCAGCGCTGTGCGGCTCGTGTAATCGATCTTCATTTGTCTGAGTGCATGGCTCCCACTGTCCAGCAGGTCCTTGATCTCTTTTGTTTCCTCCGCTTTATCTATCAGCCTGCGATAAGCTTCAAGCCAGAGATAACTTACCCAGAAAGCATCCCTGGTATTTCGAGAAACGCAGAGTGGTCCGCTGGATGCTTTCCCATAACGAGATTCGATCTGCATAAAAGTAAACGATCCTTGATCGAAATCTGTAAGGCTGAAATTGTAAAATTCGGGATCAATCTCGGTGATTAGCATGTTTTCTATTACCGGAAATGCCCCACCTTCTTGATATTCCAGTTTTACCTGAACGTTATTGCGCTTGATGATCCTTGCCATTACTTGTACAAATGGGATAGGAAGCTGATAAAAAGGTAGCGATTCCCCGCCAGATGCCCGGATGACATCCACAAAAATGAGGTGTGGAATGTGTTCCGGGCGGCCATATTCCGCATCAGGAGATAGAATGTCGTTCATCAGAGTCTTACGATAATAAGTGAATAATCCCCTCAACCTCATATCTTTACCATTCAGGCGATAAGAGGGAGGACCGTAGGCTTTATCCCTGAGATTGCTGCACAAATCAGCAACTTGGGATGGTCTCAGGGGTATCCTTGCCATAATATTAATGTGGGTGGACCAGCCAAGCGCGTTCAATAGCAGGTAAGACTCGACCCTAACCTTTGAGCGGTCTTCCTCAGGAACTGCCAAGATTTCCAGTTGCTGCTTGCGCAAACGAAGATAGAAGGGGATCTGAAGATCCCAGCATTTTGTCTCTTCACATCTGCCGGCATTCATATATGTCTGCCAAAACGAACAATTACGCACGATGCGTCTCGGAAACCGTTGGCAGACAAAGCTATCCGTATTAAACGTCTTGTCTGTTTCCTGTAAGCTGATATATTCGGCCTTGTTCGCCAAAAACTGAAAGTCAGGATTCCGGATGGTTTTTCCAGGTGTGGGCAGCAAGCCGGGTAGCACATTAAACTGAAACAGGTGAATTTGGGTTGTGTTGAACGTATAGAAAACTGGCATTGATTCCGCCTCCAAGACTTGACAAACTTTCTGGAATGTGGTATAGTAAGCTTAGGTATATCCTACAGCTTTTTAAAGCTGAATAGCAGAGTAAGGGTAACTAATTGTTCCCTGAAAGCCTTCTCGAACGGGGTCGTCTGCAAAGATGGCCCCGTTCGGTATTAATAGGGCATTTCTTCCAAGACCTCAAGCAAACAACCCGATTGCCTGCTATCGACCTGGGGCGGCAGATAAAGATCCTTATCGACTATCATGTAAGCCAAATCCGGCGCCGGCGGTGCAGGCTTTCCGTCGGTGGCTAGTTTTACGACAGGATCCGCTATAATAAAGGCGTTCGCAGTGTCGTCGGCAAGCATATCGAGTATGGCCAGCAAATGTTTGCGGTCCAATCCGGAGCTTCCGGCCGAGTCAATCATCCGATGCACCTTTGTCTGTAGCTCCTGCGGCAAGAGACTGATGATTAGCTGAAAGTGGGCGAATACATAGAGCGATTTATCATATTCCGCGTAATGGTATCCATATATTATGTGCTGGCTGTCTTTGGTCTGAAGAAAAATGCGTTTTCCATCATACTTTGGGTTTAGCAGCAATGCTTTCTTGAGTAGTTGGGGCGGCTGATCGCCGGTCTTTAATTGCAGCGATGCCTTGAACTCGGCGGCGCGTGCCTTTCGCCGTTCAACGGCCCAATAGGCCAAGCCAATGATCAAGCCGATCAACAGACCAACCAGTGTATAGACCACCAATCGTTCTATACTGACCTGTTGCTGAAAATCGAGCCAGGTTGCCCACGATGGCGCACTTGGTCGCGTGGCGAGCCAGGAAAACGGGCCCAACAAAACAAGCGATAGGAGAATCGCATAAATCAATCGATCGACCGGTTCAAGATTCTTCGCCACCGGTACCTTAAACCAGCGTAGAGCGACCAACATCATGAGGCCGGGAAGTATAAAACCTGCAAACGCAAGTGGAACGCCAAGAATTGCATCCACTCCAATCAAATCCACCCATAAAGCCTTTTCGACACTGACAAGGTCAATCCCGTCTTTCCACCTATAAACTACACTCATCAGGATATTATAGTTGCCGGCAATCGCAGCCTTGCGATTCAATGTAAAACATATGGATACTGGCTGTGGAACGGTGGAGCGGGGCGGAATCTCACCCAGCTCTACTTGGGTGATTTGAGTGGGGGAGTCACAGGAGCTAACGTGAAGTAAAAGAAATTCCGGCTTTGTAACAACCAATCTGGCGTGTGTAATCGGAACATCCGATTGGTTTGAAATCCAGATGGTGACCACAACCGGCGCGTTTGATTTTACGCTGCCTTGCTGGAAGGATACTACCAGAGCAAGCTGAGGTTTAGGGTTTTCCACTTGCGCCCGGGCAACAGTTGCCGGAAATAAACCTAGTATAAGAAACACAAAAATGCATATCAGAGAAGAAATCCGTCGCATGAATAACATTTCATATTCTCAGACTTATTATACGGACTCCGCTTCGAAGCGGATCGAATCGTGCCGGGCTAGGAAGCCTGCTGCTGACAGCGTCAGAGTGATCAGTGACAGTGCAGAGATGTGGAGGACCTGCTTTGGCGCTCCCTACTGAGGGAGTATAGCACAGACTCCGCCACTTGTCAATATGGCCTTAGAACCGCCTGGATCCTGCTGTCTTCTACCCGATCTGACGTTTCTTGCATTCAACGACGCCTCGCCCGTCACGAACCGTGCTTCTGATAAGTCAAGTCCTTACAGGGTAAGCTTGTGCCTGCCATCCATGGCGAGTGCAGCCAGCAGTTGATGAGGAATCGGCATTTCTCAGGGAGGGCTTGTGGCGTGCCTACTGGCGCCGGTCCGCCTTTCAGTGCACCCCAGGCGCAGCCGCAATGCCGGGTCTCACCCTCTGGCAGCAATCGCCGATGCGATATAGTCAGCGTCTTCTCCAACGCCGGCGAGCAGTCCCGACTTGACTGTGTGCAGCCAGAGCAAGCCCACGAAGAATAGCCCTGGGTGCTCAGTCACACCCCGTCTCTGGTTTGGATACCCGTCGCCGTCGAGCACGGGCAATTTGACGAGACTAAAGTCGAAGGAATAGCCCATGGCCCAGATGATGGTCGTAATACCGGCGGACCGCAGGTCCAGCATGGTGATCTCTTTCGCATCATAGCCGTCGCGAAGCGCCGGCAGCTTCTCCGGGGGAGCGTTCAGGCCGTTCTGTGCGATGTAGCGGTCGATCATCTCCACCACATCTGCCTCGGCCTTGTCCGCCTTGGCCAGGGACTCTTTGAGGTCGCCCGCAAGCCAGATGGCGTCGTCGCCCGCACCTCGCAGACGCCCCAACAGCGTTACCCCATCTCGCGCGAACTGGTGCAGATTGAGTATGCGTCCCCCATCGCGGCCAGAAACATGAAGGCTGCCTGCGAACTTGCTTTGGGGCGATGGAAGCTGGTCGACCGTCCTGTCCAGGAACCCGCTCAAGGTAAGCCACTCATAGATGTCTTTGCCTCGATACCGGCGGGGAGCGCGCCCGGCGCCGCCGACGCACAGATAGACCCTGCGGCCGCTCTGGTACAGCTCTTCTGCGATCTGGGTGCCAGACTGGGCGCTGCCGACCACCAGGACCGCGCCGGGAGGGAGTGCCTCGGGATTGCGGTACTGGCCTGAGTGAAGCTGTAGGATCTGTGAGGGCAGAGCGGTGCTGAACGACGGCACCTTGGGCCGCTGAAACAGGCCGGTGGCCATCACCACATTTCTCGCGTGCAGCACGGCCTGTTCTGTTGTGACACGATAGCCTTGGCCGTCAGCCTCCGGTTCGACCAAAGTGACTCGCACCTGGTAATGAACGGGGAGATGAAAGCGTTCGACGTATCGCTCAAAGGAAGCGACGATCTCGTCACGCGGCATGAAACCATCGGGCGCATCGCCCTCGTACTCTGCGCCGGGCAATCGAAAGGACCAGTTTGGCGTGTTGAGGACAAAAGAGTCCCACCGCTCGTTGCGCCAGGCGTTCCCGGCTTGTGCCGCTTGTTCCAGGACGATATGCTCACGGCCGCGGCGGCTCAGGTGATAGCTGGCGGCCAACCCGGCCTGGCCACCCCCGATGATGACCGTTTCTATCTTCTGTCCCAAGTATACCCTCCGAGCTGCGAGTGCCGGCCACGAGCTATCGCGCCCGCACTTACCCCCAACGTTGGCACTTTCTTTAAGCAGGCGCCTGCTCACCCAGGCTTGGGACGGACAAAGCCGCCTATGAGCTGCGGGTAGACGCTCACATCGATCCCCGAGCCCGCTACCTTTTTCAACATCTCCATGGTGAGCGTGCTTGGCGTGCCATAGATCTCAATGCTGGTGGGTTCGATATACCTGTACGTTACCTTTGACCGCTCATCGGCTCCCTGTAGCTGGCGATCCATCGCCTCCGCGCTGGGCAAGACCCGCACAACGTCCACCTGTGTGCCGTCGTCGTTCACGTAGGCGAGCTGGACCAGAGTCTCCGGCTTGCCGGCCTCCGTCACCGGAACGCTATCATGGTAGTGCTTGATAAAGCTATCGAGCATGCCCTGCTTTATTCGATTGCGGCTGATGAACACGATTGGGTCGGCCATCTCCACTCCCTTCCATTCTACAGCTCGGACTCTATGAGCTGCTTCATGTTTCGCTGGCTGCGCTCCAGCCGGCTGTTGAGAAAACTCATGTCCGTCGACTCGTCCATGCCTGGAATCTCCACTGTCGTCGTGATGGTGGTTTGGTCATCACCCACCGCCTCGAATGCAGCCCGGCCGCGCATCTCGGCAGGGCCATCGTGGATAAGGAAACCAAGCGCCCGATTCGGCTCAAACTCCACACACTCCATCGTCCCCTCGACCGGGGTACCACTCCGGCTGTTGCGCCTGCGGATGACCGTCCCAACCCCAATCGGACTGCCGGACACCGGCCACAGCTCAATGTCCGGATCCCAGCGAGGATGGTTGCGGATATGCTCCACAGCGTAGAACTGGAAAACCTTGGCCAGCGGCCGGTCGATCGTCTGCGACACCTGAATCCGAACTGACATTGCTGCCTCCTTTGGGGAGCCTGGCGTTGCCTGTGCCTGCCCAACAGCTCGCCCGAGCGCCGGCCGGCTTGGCACGCCTTCATGTCGCCCACTTGCAATTATACAGCCGGTCAGGCCAATTGTCAAGTTAAGATTATATAAATCTTCTTTAATTGTCCGGGCCCACAGCTACGCAGGCAGCCGTGAGCGCCGTCCCGCCCCACCCCTTCCGCCACCCCATCCCCACAACGAAAAACAGCGCGGGCCAGTTTCCTGTCCCGCGCTGCCCTTCACAGATCTCACCTTCAGCACCATCAGTGCAGGTGCCGCATGCCACTGGCGGCCGTCGGTGCTTCAGTGATTCTATCTCACGCCCGCCGCGCGTGCCCCTCCCGCCAGATCCGCTCCCACTCGGGCACCTCCTCGTCCTCGAGCTGCTTGCGCAGCTCAAAGATCTGGTCGCGCAGCAGCGCCGCCTTCTCGAACTCCAGCCGGCCGGCCGCCTCCTTCATCTGCTTCTCCATCTCGGCCACCAGGTAGCGCGCCTCCGCCTTGGGCAGATCGGGCGCGGCCCGATAGTCGGCCCGCTTCTCCGCCGCCATCTTTACCCGGTCGGTCAGGTCGCGCACCTGCTTCACGATGCTCTGCGGCTCGATGCCGTGCGCCTCGTTGTGCGCCTGCTGGATCGCCCGCCGCCGGTTCGTCTCGTCGATGGCATAGCGCATCGAGTCGGTCATCCTGTCGGCGTACATGATCACCTGGCCGTTGATGTGCCGCGCCGCCCGGCCGACCGTCTGGATCAGCGAGCTCTCCGACCGCAGAAACCCTTCCTTGTCCGCGTCCAGGATCGCCACCAGCGACACCTCCGGCAGGTCCAGCCCCTCGCGCAGCAGGTTGATCCCCACCACCACGTCGTACACCCCCAGCCGCAGGTCGCGCAGGATCTCCACCCGCTCCAGCGTCTGGATCTCCGAGTGGAGATAGTGGACCTTGATCCCCAGCTCGGCCAAATAGTCGGCCAGGTCCTCGGCCATCCGCTTGGTCAGGGTCGTCACCAGGACCCGCTCGCCCCGCTCCACCCGACGGCGGATCTGGCCGATCAGGTCGTCGATCTGCCCCTTGGTCGGCTTGAGCACGATCTCGGGATCGATCAGCCCGGTCGGGCGGATGATCTGCTGCACGGTCTGGGCCGACACCTGGCGCTCGTAGGGGCCGGGCGTGGCCGAGGTATAGATCACCTGGTTGATGTGCTCCTCGAACTCGTGGAACTTGAGCGGGCGGTTGTCCAGCGCCGACGGCAGGCGAAAGCCATACTCGACCAGCACCTCCTTGCGCGCCCGGTCGCCGTTGTACATCCCCCGGATCTGCGGGATCGACATGTGCGACTCGTCGATCACCAGCAGGAAATCGTCGGGGAAATAGTCGATCAGCGCCCACGGCTGCTGCCCCGGCTTGCGGCGGGCGAGGTGCCGCGAATAGTTCTCAATCCCCGTGCAGCGGCCCACCTCGCGCAGCATCTCCACGTCGTACAGGGTCCGCTGCTCCAGCCGCTGCGCCTCCAGCAGCTTGTCCTGGGCCCGCAGCTCGGCCAGCCGCTCCTCCAGCTCGGCCTGGATGTCCGCGATCGCCTCGTTCATCTGGTCCGAGCGGGTCACAAAGTGCCGGGCGGGAAAGATCTGCACCGCCTGCCGCTCGTCTAGAATCTCGCCGGTCAGCGGGTCGATCTCGACGATCCGCTCCACTGTATCGCCGAACATCTGCACCCGGATCGCCGTGTCGCGGTAGGCCGGAAAGATGTCGACCGTGTCCCCCCGCACGCGGAAGGTGCCTCGCTTGAACGCCACGTCGTTCCGGTCGTAATAGATCTCCACCAGGTGCCGCAGCAGCCGGTCGCGGCGGCGGCTTGAGCCCACACTCAGCTCCACGACGTCGCGCCCATACTCGTCGGGCGAGCCGATGTTATAGATGCACGACACGCTGGCGACAATGATCACATCCCGCCGGGTGAGCAGCGCCTCGGTGGCGGCCAGCCGCAGCTTTTCGATCTCTTCGTTGATCGTGGCGTCCTTTTCGATGTAGGTGTCGGTGCGAGGAAGGTATGCTTCGGGCTGATAATAGTCGTAGTAGGACACGAAATACTCGACGGCGTTGTCGGGAAAGAAATCGCGGAACTCGGCGTAGAGCTGGGCGGCCAGCGTCTTGTTGTGGGCCATCACCAGCGTCGGCCGCTGTACCCGCTCGACCACCTTGGCAATCGAGTAGGTCTTGCCCGTGGCGGTCGCCCCCAGCAGCGTCTGGTGTCGATAACCCTGGCCCAACCCCTCGACCAGTCGTTCAATCGCCTCCGGCTGATCCCCCGTCGGCTCGAAATCGGACACAACCCGGAACTCTGCCATGCTCCCCTCCCCCTAGAACGCAAGTTCGGCCCCCAATTATACCCCCCTTCCCAACTCTTGTCCAATAAAAGCCCTCAGCTATCAGCTACCGGGTGCGTTTCAGATTTCTGGATGGCGCAGCCTGGGCGACCATCCCCTGACGGGGATCTGCGTCACGGGGTCGCCCCTACAGCAGTGATCCAGAATATTGAAATGCACCCCAGCTACCTCTCATCCGACCCCCAAAACCGCGTCGCCAGCCGCTTCCCGACAGGGCACGCACTGACACAGGCGGCGCATTGCAGCCGGGTGTGGGGCGTAGGGAACTGCCCCAGCCTCTTCTGCATCTCCACCATCGCCGCGTCGGGCGCAAACTCGGCGATGCACCGCGACCGGTCCAGCCCCTCCATCCCCAGCGCCCCGGTGGGACAGGCAGCCAGGCACAGCGTGCAACTGACGCAGAAATAGTCGACGATCGGCTGGTCGGCCGGCAGCTCCAGGTCAGTGAACAGCGCCCCCAGCCGCACCCGCGGCCCAAACCGCCGCGTGATCACCAGCGCGTTCAACCCCCGGACCCCCAAGCCCGCCCGCACCGCCGCGGCCTTGAGGTCAAGCGTGGCCAGGCTGTCCTCGTAGGTCAGCGGCTGGGCGCGATAGCCCTCGGCGACCAGCGACAGCGCCAGCCGGGCCGCGCCGGCAACCAGCCGCTCATAGGCCCACTTGCTCCATCGCCGCTCGCCCCCCTCTTCCACGTACAGCTCCAGGTCCAGCGCCGGGTCCAGCGCCGCCATCCCAACCACCACCACCGACCGCGCCCACCCCGGCACCCCCGGAAACTCCCCCGCCGGCGCCACCCCAAACAGCTCAAGACCCAGACCCCACGCCTCCCTGCGCAGCTCATCCTTGTTCATAACACCCCGTCTTGGCGCCCTTGCGACTGCGCAGGACGACTTGGCAGCCCTGCTAGCACCGCCCCTTCCACCGCAGCCAGGCCAGCTCGGCCAGGATGCCGGTCTGGTTGGCCACCGCCGCCAGCACGACGCCGGTCGGCCCGACCAGGGTGACTCCCACCACGATCGTCGCCGCCACCACCACCACGTTGACCACCACGCCGCTGCGCACCGCCGTGGTACAGCCCCGCCGGATCCGGACGCCGCGCAGCACCCCCTGCATGCCCAGCAGAAGCGGGAACGGGATCAGCAGCAGCATCGCCGGCCTGGCCAGCGCCTGCAGCTGTGGCGAGAGGTTGTAAATGCCGCCCATGGCCAAGCCATACAGCGGGGTCAGCGCCACCAGGCCGAGCAGCGCGACAAAGATAGCGCACAGGGCGAGGCAAAAACGCCTGACCCGGCGGTAGGCCGCCTCGTCCACCGCCAGGGCGTTGGTCAGCTGTTGCAGGCTCCAGCCCGGTCCCGCGATCAGGATGGCCAAGCTCCACACCACCGGCCAGGCCGCCAGGGAATCGACCCCCAGCACCGCGGCGGCGATGCCGGCGTTCAACAGCGGCCGCGCCGCCTGCTGGATAATGCTCGTCGTCGCCAGGGGACGGTAAAAGCGCCACAGATCGCGCCCGGCCAGGTGGGATCCCTCGTCGGGCACAACCCCCAGGCGCAGAGCGCGCCTGGTCGCCCAGGTCACCAACACCGCCTCCACGGTAACGCTCAGGTTCATGGCCCACCCGGCCACCACCGCCCCTCCCCTGGGGAACAGGATGAGCCCGCCCGCCAGCGCGACGGCCAGCGTGACCAGCCGCACGACCGTGGCCGTACTGATGGCCAGCGTCCGCCCGGTTCGGATCAGCAGCCCCTGCTGGGCGCGCCGCCAGCCGATCGGCAGCGGCCAGAAAGACAGGATCTGCAGAGTAGGCCGGGCCCGGGCGGCGACGTCGGCCGGGATATTCATCAGGTCCACGACAATGACCCCGTACAGCGGCGTCACCGACACGATCAGCCCGACGGCCAGCACGGCCAGTCCCAGCCACAGCGCGAACCGCTCGATCAAGCGAAAGGCCGCCCGATCCGCCGAGCGGGCCACCGAGGCATCCAGCACCATCAGGATCGGCGCCTCGACCAGCAGCGCCAGGCTAAAAGCTACGCCGTAGGCAGCCAGCGCCATTTCCGGGTCGAGCGTGCGCCCCAGGCCGATGTTGATAATCGTCGGCTCGAGCACCATCATCAGCTGGCTGATCGCCAGCGGCACCCACAGAACCAGCATCTGCCGCACCGTCGGCCCAACTGATGCCGGAGCAGCCTCCCTCGCCGGCAGTGCCTGTTCCTCTGTCGTCGTCGCCATCAATCCACTTTCCTAGTGACCCAAATCCATTTCTCGAGCAACCCCCATTATACCACAGGTTGTTCCGCAAACGACCTGACAGGTTTTCGACCGCAGGGACATGCAGGGCCGCTTGCGGCTGTCCCGTAGCGAAGCGGAGTGGACCTAAACCTGTCAGGTCTGAGGGAGTTGGGGGAAAGACTTTGCCTTTCCCGGCGGCCTATGGTACAATGTCCACCCTCAGGAGGTATGCAGCCACATGACCGAAACGCTCTTCAGGGGCAAGCTGGTGCGGCTGGCCCCATCCACCCGCGACGACGCCGAAGTCTTTGCCCGCTGGAGCCAGGACGCCGACTATATGCGCAATCTCGACACCGACTATGCCCGGCCCTTCTCGGCCGAAAGCTACATCGAGCGCTTTAGCCCCGGCCACGAAGGCCCAAACGCCGTCGTCTTTCATCTGCGCACGCTGGAGGACGACCGGCTGATCGGCTTTGCCGCCATCCACACCATCGAGTGGAACAACCAGGTCGGCCTGCTGGCAATCGGCATCGGCGAGCCCAACTACCGCGGCCGCGGCTACGGCGCCGACACCCTGCGGCTCGTGCTGCGCTATGCCTTTGACGAGCTGAACCTGCACCGCGTCGGGCTGGACGTGATCGACAACAATGCCCAGGCCATCCAGGCCTACGAGCGGGTGGGGTTCAAACAGGAAGGGGTCCAGCGTGAGGCGGTACTGCGTGACGGCCAGCGCTACGGCCGCACGATCATGGGCATCCTGCGCGACGAATGGGAGGCCAATCGTTGATCCCCCCCTCCTGTCATATGGCCCTGAGCATCCGGCCGGCCGGCACCGGCGATTCGCCAGGGCTGGCCGCGTTGTGCGGCCAGCTGTGGTACCCCACCACCGTGGAGCAGGTCGAGCAGCGCCTCGAACAGCTCCAAACAGACGAGCAGCACTGCGTCTATGTCGCCGAGCTGGCGAGCGGAGCTGTGGTGGGCTGGATATACGTCTATCTGATCCGCAGCCTGCTGGACGATCCCCAGGCCGAGATCGGCGGCCTGATCGTGGACGAGGGCTGCCGCGGGCAGAGGATCGGGGAACGCCTGTTGAAACAGGCCGAGCAGTGGGCCGGCGAGCACGGCTGCTGCGCCGTCTCGGTACGCTCGAACGTCATCCGCAAGGATGCCCACCGTTTCTACGAACGGCTCGGCTACCGGGTCGTCAAAACCCAATTGGCCCTTCGCCATGACCTGGCAAGAGACCACGAATAAGGAGGCTCCCATGTACCGTGACAAGCAAGCCCAGGAACGTGCCACATACCTGACCTTGACCGGCATCTTCCTCACCGCATTCGCCCTCTTTTCCTCGCGGCACCGCCGCAAGAGCGACATAGCGAGCCTGAAATCGCGCGACCTAGTCATGCTCGGCTTTGCCACCTACCGGCTCGGGCACCTAATCTCCTTCGACAAGGTCACCGAGCCGCTGCGCCTGCCTTTCACCGAAACCAAGATGGACGACTTTGGCGCAGCCATGACCGTCGAGGCGCGCGGTGAGGGCGTCCAGCGGGCGCTGGGCGAGCTGGTCTCCTGCCCGATCTGCTCGGGGACCTGGGTCGCGGCCGCCCTGGTCTACTTTCTCAACCTCTTTCCCGGTCCGGGCCGCATCCTTATCACGATCATGGGGGCCATCGGCATGGGCGAAGTCCTCCACGCACTGACCGAGCAGCTGAGCTGGACGGCCACGCTGGCCCGGAAACGCGTCGGCAGGTCCGGCTGACAATCCGAGACGTTTAGGGGCAGGGCATCCCGTTCTGTTACTTGTACAGCCAGGACATGCCCTTGGCAAGGGGTGCATTTCAGATTTCTGGATGGCACAGCCTGGGCGACCACACGGGGTCGCCCCTACAGCAGTGATCCAGAATGTTGAAATACACCCTTGGCAAGACCAGATTCAAGCCCGAACCGGTTTCCGGGGATGCCTGTGCCGCACGCTCCTGGCGGCCAACATCCAAAGTCCATCCCCTGAAGGGGATCTCCGTAAATCGAAAATCGCCATCGTCCGGCGCCGGCCCCCGCCTATCTTGACACATAAAAGACTGATGGTAAAATAGTCCCGAATACTGTAACAGGGCGACCCATGTGCCCGTCTGTGGAGGTTATCACCATGTCGACGGAAGAAACGGCGGATTCGTCCGCCGTTCCGGTTTCTAAAAAAGAGAGCGGCGCCCCGCGCCCCCGGGGTCACGTGTCGATCTTTGGCACCTGGTGCAAGGGGTGTGGCATCTGCATCGAGTTCTGCCCCCAGAAGGTCTTTGAATCCAACGGCCAGGGCCGGACAAAGGTCGTCCACCCCGAGCGGTGCACGGCCTGCATGTGGTGCAGCACCCATTGCCCGGACATGGCCATCACCGTCCACCGCCTGGAGCCTGAAGAGCTGGAAGAGCTCGAAAGGCTGGCAGAGCTGGCCCAAGAGGGAGTACTGCCGGTTGGAGGTGGCCTGTGACCGTCCAGTTCATGCAGGGTAACCGCGCCTGCGCAATGGGCGCCATGGCCGCAGGCTGCCGCTTCTACGCCGGCTATCCGATTACCCCTTCCTCCGAGATTGCCGAGATCCTGTCTCGCGAGCTGCCCAAGGTCGGCGGCAAGTTCATCCAGATGGAAGACGAGATCGCCAGCATGGCGGCCATCATCGGCGCCTCGATCGGTGGGCTCAAGGCCATGACCGCCACCAGCGGCCCTGGCTTTTCGCTGATGCAGGAGAATATCGGCTATGCGATCACCACCGAGATCCCCTGCGTCGTCGTCAACGTGATGCGCACCGGCCCGAGCACCGGCCTGCCCACCGACCCGGCGCAGGGCGACGTGATGCAGGCGCGGTGGGGCACCCACGGCGACCATCCAATCGTTGTCCTGGCGCCCGGCTCGGTCCGCGAGTGTTTCGATCTGACCGTAGACGCCTTTAACCTGGCCGAAAAGTACCGGACGCCGGTGATCCTGCTGACGGACGAGGTGGTGGGCCACATGCGCGAAAAGGTCGAGCTGCCCGACCCCGCTTCGATCAAGATCGTGAACCGCGAGATGCCGGGTGTGCCGCCCGAGTGGTACGAGCCGTTCGGCAATCCGCCATCGGACGTGCCGCCGCTGGTGCCGTTTGGCGAGGGGTACCGGTACCACATCACCGGGCTGCTGCACGACACGCGCGGCTTTCCCACCGAGCGGATGGACGAGATCCAGCCCTGGATCGAGCGGCTGTTTCGCAAGATCGAGAACAACCCGGGCGATATCATCAAGGTCGAGGAAGACGGCCTGGAAGACGCCCGGATCGTGGTCGTGGCCTATGGCTCGACGGCGCGCTCGGCGCGGCACGCGATCAAGCTCGCCCGCAGCCGGTACGGTCGCAAAGTGGGGCTGCTGCGGCTCAAGACGTTGTGGCCCTTCCCCGAGGCCGCCGTGGAGCGTGCCTGTGAGAATGCCCAGCGGGTGATCGTGCCCGAGATGAACCTGGGGCAGATCGCCTTGGAAGTCGAGCGCATGGTGGGCTATAAGAAGGTGACCCGCGTGGGCCGCGCCGACGGCCACATGGTCGCTCCCGAGGAGATCCTCGACGCCATCCGCTCCTCGCCGATCCGTGACCCGTTGCGATCCATACTGGGCCATGCCGGGGCAACCCCCGGAGCCTCAGGTAAAGCGCAAGATGGTGCGCCCGACACGCAGGAAGGTTAGCAGATGAAACGACACGATCAAGGAACCTACGACTATTTGCGGCACCACAAGAGATTCCCGCACGTCTGGTGCGCCGGATGCGGCATCGGCATCGCCATGGGCAGCATACTCCGCTCGATCCAAAAACTGGAGCTGAACCAGGATGATGTCGTGGTTGTTTCCGGCATCGGCTGCACGGGCCGGATGCCGGTCTATATGGATTTCAACACCCTGCACACCACCCACGGCCGGGCGTTGGCCTTTGCCACCGGCCTGAAGCTGGCCCGGCCGGAGCTGAAGGTGATCGTGGTGATGGGCGACGGCGACGCATTGGCGATCGGCGGCAACCACTTTATCCACGCCGCGCGGCGCAACATCGAGCTGACCGCCATCGTGGTCAACAACAGCATCTATGGCATGACCGGCGGCCAATCTTCGGCAACCACACCGCTGGGGGCTTTTTCGTCCACGGCGGCGTACGGCCACATCGAGCAGCCGTTTCCCGTGTGCGAGCTGGCCGTCGCCGCGGGCGCGGCGTTTGTCGCCCGCGGCACCGTCTATCACGTGACAGAGCTGGACAAGCTGATCGAACGGGCCATGTCGAAGAACGGGTTCTCGATGGTCGAGATAGTGAGCTACTGCCACACCACGTTCGGGCGGGTCAACAACATGAAATCGCCCATCGACATGATGCGCTATCTCAAGGACAACAGCATCACGGCCCAGGCGGCTGAAAAACTGGCCGACCCGGCCCAATCAGCGGGCAAGATCGTGCGGGGTGTGTTTCACGACGAGGACAAGCCCGAGTACACCGAGCTGTACGACCAGCTCATCGAGCGGGCACACGGGACGCCGCCGATGCGCAAGCGCCAGGTCCGCCGTGGCTGGATGTAGGAGGTCGGCATGAGTGAGCAATGGCAATCTACAACCCCCAAAGGGAGAGGCGGCGCGGGACGGCGCGAGGCGCGGCGGGAGCTTGAGAGCCGCTACGAAGTCCGCCTGGCCGGCGAAGGCGGGCAGGGCATGATCCTGGCCGGCGTCATCCTGGCCGAAGCTGCCGCGGTCTATGACGGGCTGAACGCCGTCCAGACCCAAAGCTATGGCCCAGAGGCGCGCGGTGGCGCCAGCCGGTCGGAAGTGATCGTCGCCGAGGGCGACATCGATTACCCCGAGGTGACGCAGGCCGATCTCCTGTTGTGTATGAGCCAGGAAGCGTGCGACAAGTATTATGGCCAGGTAAAAGAAGACGGGCTTGTCATTGTGGATTCGTGCAACGTCAGCCGGGTCCCCAGCCACCGGGCAGTGTCGGTGCCCATCACCGACCTTGCCGAGCAAGCGACCGGCCGGCGCATCACGGCCAGCATCACCGCCCTGGGCCTGATCGGCGGATTGACCGGGCTGGTGACGCGGCAGGCTCTGGAAAAAGCAGTGCGCGATCGGGTGCCGGCCGGCACCGAAACCGTCAATCTCAAAGCCCTGGCAGCCGGGTTCGCCGAAGCGGAGCGCCTGCGAGAGGTGCTGCCCGAGCTGGTGAGGGCCTGACCCGCGATCCGCCAGGTGGGTGAAATGTGAGCCTGCAGGATCAAACCGTCGCATGGCTGGCAGACCAAGAACCGCAAGCCTATCTGGTCGGCGGCTGCGTGCGGGATCGGCTGTTGGGCCGCCCCGTATATGACCTGGACATCGCAGTAGCCGGCGATGGGCTCCGCCTGGCCCGCCGCCTGGCCAACCGGTTCGGCGGCGCCTACTACCCTCTCGACGAAACGCGGCGGACGGGGCGGGCGATCCTGCGCGATCAGCAGGGCGAGCACCTGATCGTAGACATCGCCGAGCTGCGCGGCATAGACCTGGCGGCCGACCTGGCCGACCGCGACTTGTCCGTCAACGCCCTGGCCGCCAATGTCCGCACGCCTGAGGAGGTCATCGATCTGCACGGCGGGATCGATGACCTGCACGCCCGGATCATCCGGCCCGTCTCCGAGGCATCCATCCGCAACGATCCGCTGCGCGCCCTGCGCGCCATTCGCCAGGCGGCGGAGCTTGGCTTTGCTTTGGCGCCAGAAACGGAATCGCTGATCCGGCGTGATGGGCCGGCGATCGCCTCCCCAAAGGTGGCCGCAGAACGGATCCGCGACGAGCTGGCCCGCCTGCTGGCCCTGCCGCACAGCGCCGAGTCGTTGGCCCGTCTCGACGACCTGGGACTCCTTACCGTCATCTTGCCCGAGCTGGAGCCACTCCGCCGCCTGCCCCAACCGCCGCCTCATTGCCTGGATGTGCTGCCCCATTCGCTCAAGACAGTGGATTGCCTGGAGCAGATCCTCGCCGCCCTGGAGCAGGGCAGCACGGGACAGGCGTTGGAACCCCTAGGCCCATTTGCCGGACGCCTGCGAGCCCATTTCGCCCGGATGACAAGCGAGACCCGCCCCCGCCTGGTGACGCTCAAGCTCGTGGCCCTTTTGCACGATGCCGGCAAAGCTCGGGCCTATACCCCGAATGAGGCCTCGAGCCAGGGGCGGATCCGGTTCATCGGCCACGACCAGATCGGGGCAGAGATCGTCGAAGAGGCGTTGCGGCGACTCCGGTTCTCCGCCGCGGAGGTCCGCCTGGGGAAGGCGATCGCCCGCCATCACATGCGCCCCCTGTTGCTGGCCGGCCAAGAGAGCGTCTCGTCTCGTGCCGTGTACCGCTTTTACCGCGATACGGAGCAGGCCGGCGTGGATCTCCTGATCCTCGCCCTGGCGGATCACCTGGCTACCTACGCGCCGGGTACGGGCGCCGAGCCCTGGTCTCACCTGCTCTCCCTCGTTTCCCGGATGCTGGCCGACTACTGGGAGCGGTCCGCCGAGCGGGTGTCCCCACCGGAGCTGCTCGACGGTCACGACCTGCAGCATCAATTCGACCTGCAGCCCGGCCCTCACATCGGCGAGCTGCTGGAGGCCGTCCGCGAGGCTCAAGTGAGTGGGCAGGTCCGGACCCGTGATGAGGCATTGGCGCTCGTCGCAGTCCGCCTGGGCCGTGCTGACGGCAAGGGCGCGCAGCCATCCGCCCAAGAGGGCGACGGGTAGCAGCAAACAAACGTTAGGTTCGTCTGTGCAACAGAGACGCCGCCATCTCTCGCAGATCTGAATGGGCGGCGTTTTCTGTTGCTGCTTCGTCCAGGCTTGTGAGGGCCAGCCGGTAGTATTCCTCTGCCATTTCCTCGGCGTACTGCCGGGCGCCCGACCGATCCAGGATCTCTAGCGCTGCCTGGATGGCCGGCGGATCCAGCTCGCCAGGCCGGGCATACAGCTCGGCTAGCTGCCGCGCAGCATCGGGATCACCGCCGTGGGGCTGGTTAAGGGCGTAGACGACCGGCAGCGTCTTTTTCCGGTCGCGGATGTCGGTTGCGGCCGACTTGCCCGTGACCTGCTCATCACCCCAAGCGCCCAGGAGATCATCCTGGATCTGGAAGAACATGCCCAGGTTCAGACCAAAGGCACAATAGCGGCCGATCTGCTCGGTGTCGTCCGTGGCGACCATCGCCCCTAGCTGCGCCGAGGCTGCCAACAGAGTGGCCGTCTTGCAGCGGATCATCCACAGGTACTGATCGAGATCCACAGCCGGGCGGCTTTCAAAGCTCATGTCCAAGAATTGGCCTTCGCATACGG
>Ga0209254_10002012_pt1 | contig 18418 bp, 18 predicted proteins | sample FrelakmetDIP11DI_FD_187148 | JGI IMG/M metagenome (GOLD analysis project Ga0209254, IMG submission 187148) | Freshwater lake sediment microbial communities from the University of Notre Dame, USA, for methane emissions studies - DIP11 DI (SPAdes)... | ecosystem: Environmental > Aquatic >...
CAGATTTTTGAACCTTACATGCAGTGATATGAAATACTCAAGGCGTTTATTCGTAAAAACAATAGGAACCGGCAGTGCAGCTGTCTTAAGTTACCCTGATCTTGATCGGTTATCAGGTAACCCTTTGAGCGTTGAAGTAGTAAATCCATATAACAGAGTTCCGGTAAGTCTGATTATAGATGATTCCACCTGCCTGGTAAATATGGCACATTTCGGGATCCCCCAATTCGCAGAGGTATTCCCCGATAATTATAAACAGGATTGGCGCAAGCTCCCGCGCGAAATCCCCGATAGTTTTGTTAGGGAGTTCGGTGAATGGTGCCACGAAAACGGTGTGAAAGGAAAATACAGTGTTGTACCTTACCCTGCCTGCACAGGATGGATTAACCGCTTTATTCCGGGATGGACCAAACGTGAGCTCGTGAATAGTCTGAACCTAATCCGTGAGGTTTTATTACCAGACTGGGATATTCACCCTGAAATGATAAGCCATACCAGGGTGATAGATATTAAAACCGGGAAACCATTCCCCGACCCGACACCTGAATATATGGAAAACTGGGAATGGAGCCAGACAAAAAGTACTGATGAACTGGCAACATATCAGGCTTATGCCCTCGACATACTTAAAGAAGCCGGTCTCCCATGTGAGGGATTGACTACTCCTGGCGGATACGGCGGAAGGAACCAGAACAATCTTGCCCTGAGCACTCTGCAGTCAGTGCGGGATGTTTACGGAGCTGAAATACCTCATTATTTCCGTGATCTTTTTACCGAAAAGGAGAAAAGTGTCGCTCCACAGGTACTCTTCCCGTCAGATCTCAATACCTCTGACCCGAAATGTGTTGTCTCAATACTCGGATGTACAGGCGACTGGTTCGGTGGCTGGGATGGACTGGAACCAGGAGATGCTGATAAATTCATTACTCCTGACCTTATTTCGGGAAGGATGGTTGAGGTAATCGACAGCGGTGAACCTGCTGTAATGGTGTGTCACTGGCCGGGTATATATTTCAATGGAGAGCATGTCGGATTCAATATACTGAAACAGATCAAAACAAGGCTTGACCAGAAGTATGATAACCTGGTATGGATGAAATTAAGTGAAATCGCTCGTTATTGGGCAGCAAAGAAACTCACCTCCATCACAACCCGAAACAACAGAATTACACTTAGTTCCCCTTACGCCTCACCTGGGTTCACGCTGAAGCTCAATACACCGGTCAGTAAACCGGTTTTAAAAGCCAGCAATAATGAGATGAGGCCTCTTGAAAAGATAAAAACCGCGAAAGACCTTAAATCAAATACCTGGTACTCAAGCAGAGGAAACTCTTATATATGCTTCAACCTTGAAAGGGGATTAAACGAACTTACAATATGATTTGTATCTTTAAATCGTAACTTAAGTTTATTTCATTGAGAAATTAAACCTGTCATGGATAAAAACAGAGCAGTTGCAGTCACTGGGATTGGAGTATTTACCTCTATTGGTTGTAATCGTATTGATTTCTGGAATTCACTTATAACAGGCAAATCGGGAATTAGAAGAATTCAAGCTTTTGATCCTCATGGCCACAAAAGTCAGATCGGTTCCGAAGTAATATCGTATAAACCAGAGGATTATTTTGATCGTAAAGAATCGCGTAAAATGGCCAGGGTCTCCCAACTGGCTTCCAGTGCAGCAATTGAAGCCGTGAAGGATGCGCGTCTGGATCTGAATAATGAAGACAGTGACAGAATTGGATGTGTCATTGGATCGGCCGCCGGAGATTATACACACCTTGAAGATCAACATATCAGGTTTTTAAAAATGGGACCTGGCTCAGTTAATCCTTTAACCGTACCCAGAGTTATTCCTAATATGCCGGTTTGTAATGCAGCAATGGTGCTGGGAATTCATGGACCAAACCTGGGAATCTCTGCTGCTTGTACAACAGGCACACATTCGATTGGAATTGCACTCGGACTGCTCAGGGGAAACATGGCAGATGTGATCCTGGCCGGCGGAGCTGAATCCACCATGACACCTTTGGTACTTGATGCTTACTCGAGCATGGGAGTCCTTTCAACTTTCAATGAAAAGCCTGAAATTGCCAGCCGTCCCTTCGACCTGAATCGGGATGGATTTGTGATGGGGGAAGGTGCCTGTGTTCTGGTTCTGGAAACATTGGAACATGCTGACAAGAGGGGAGCAAAACCTCTGGCATTGTTAAGTGGATTCGGAATGACATCGGACGCGTATGGGATTGCTGCTCCTGAACCGGATGGCACCTGGGCAGCAAGGGCCATGCAACTTGCTGTTAAAGATGCAGGTCTTGATCTGGAAGATATCGGGTATATCAATGCTCATGGAACTTCGACCAGGGTGAATGATAAAACGGAAACGCTGGCGATTCACAAGGCTTTTGGATACAGGGATATTCCTGTAAGTTCGAACAAATCAATGATTGGTCATACGCTTGGTGCAGCAGGAGCAATTGAAGCAGCTGCTACTGTTCTTACAGTTCATTATGGAATTTTACCCCCAACCATTAATTTTGAATTAAAAGATCCGGAATGTGATCTGGACGTAATACCAAATCAAGCCCGGGCTGTGAAAATTGGAGCAGCAATTTCTAACTCTTTCGGTTTTGGCGGGCAAAATGGGGTGCTTGTCATACATCGGAGTCTGAAAATTAATAGAAAATAAAACTATTTTTGATAACAAAATAATCTTTAACAATATAAAAAATGGCTCAACAATATTTAGATCATTCAAAAGCAATTTTAACTTCTAATCGTTCAAATTTTAAAGGGGGAAGCAAAGAATCAGGGATTATCTCTTTATTCGGGTATCAGAACGAATATGATCTCAGAGAAGGATATCCATTGTTAACAACTAAAAAGATGGCTACACGATCAATGTTTCATGAAACAATATGGTTCTTAAGAGGGGATACAAATGTTAAATATCTTGAAGACAATAACGCCCCTATATGGCGACCTGATGCTTTTCAGGGCAATCTTCCCGGGATGAAAAAAGAAGGAATTTTTCCTGAAAGTATTGTAAAGTATTCTCCTGATTGGGATAAAGCAATGGAAGAATATGGTCAGAGAATAAGAGAAGATGCTGAGTTTGCAGAAAGATGGGGCGATGCCGGACCAATATATGGGAAACAATGGAGAAGATGGGAATATTTTGATCACGACAAAGGGACGTTTGTTGAAATAGATCAACTGACAGAATTGATAAATGGCCTGAGAAAAAAACCAACCGGGAAGAAACACATTGTTGATTCATGGAATCCCGGAGACACTCCAAAAATGTCTTTACCTCCATGTCATGTTTTATATCAGGCAACTGCTAATGAAGAAGGCGAATTAGAATTGCAACTTTACCAGAGAAGTTGTGATCAATTTTTAGGTGTTCCTTTTAATATAGCCAGTTATGCTGCCCTTACCCAGGTAATTGCTCAGGAAGCAGAGATGGTTCCAAAAACATTTATCCACACTTTTGGAGATTCACATTTTTATGCTGGTATTGGAAAGAGAACTCAATGGCACAGAGATAATTTCGAGGAACTACAAAAAAGAATAAGAAATGTTTCTGCAAGAGAAGAATATTTAGAAGTTGTTGACTGGATTAATAAAAATGCTCCCGGTGACGGCAATGAGGAAAAATATGATCATGTAACTGCAATTCTGGAACAAATGTCAAGAGAACCCAAACCTTTACCTAAATTACATATTACAAAAAAACCGTTTGGTCAGCTGACTATTGATGATTTTGTTGTAGAAGACTATAACCCTTATCCCCCAATCAGAAGGAGTATGGCTGTTTAATGTTGTCTTGCGGTCTTGCGGTCTTGCAGTCTTGCGGTCTTGAATCGCCTTTTTGCCTTTATGCCTAAATTATGAATAATATGGAGGAGTTAGTATTTGCAATACCAACTGACGAGTTCTGGAAATTAATAACCTATGAAGAAAAAGGTTTAATAAAAGAAAATGGTGAAGCATTGAAATGGATCATTCAAAATGGTCTTTTTCGCAAAAGGAGTGAATTGGAAGAAGACCCTTCCTTTAAGCAAGTTATTCCATATTCAATTATCTCAAATAATGAACCGGAGCGAAGCGGAGTTCGGCAAAGCCAATCATTTTGCTTATTTAAAAGGACATCCAGGCAGACAGAAAAAAGGTTACACAATAAACTCTCTTTAGGAGTAGGTGGTCATATGAATCCCGGAAACTCAAAGGAATCGGATGAACAGTATTTAATTAATGAATTAAAAAGAGAATTGTTTGAAGAGGTCAGACTATTAAATGGTTGTTTAATAGAGGATATAGAATTTATTGGCTTTATAAATGATGATACAATTACGGTTGGCAGAGCTCATATCGGGCTTTTATATAATATCCATGTATCAAATAAAAATGTTGTTATTAATGAAACGGATATGATGACAGCAGATTGGATTGATAAACCTGATTTAGCTGAATTTTATGAAGGGATGGAAACATGGACTAAAATCATATTTGACAACTATATTAAGTGAAGAAATACACATTTGCTTGCTTAGGCACTACAATTTTTACAACTTTTCAAGAACTATCCGTTTGAAAAATATTTCAGCACCTTCAGACTGGATCTGAATCCGTCCTTGTGTATTATCCTTTTAACAAGCTTTCCAACTGATCATGACAAATCGTAATACCTTGTTCAAATCCCATTTCTACTATTTTCTCTAATTCAGTCCCGGTATTGTCAGTGTGTGCCTGCCACACTTTTTCAATTGGGGCATTAAAAACCCGTGATACAAGAATTGAATTTTCTTTGTGGTCTTTGGTTACCAGTGTCCTGTTGGTACTTTTCATTCTGTTTTTTTACGTATAACAATTTAAATATTAGTTTGTTTTTGTCAAAAGGTTACTGGTACTCACATCCTGTAGTAATGGACCGCAAGCTTTATGTAAGGCACGGCGACGTGGTTATGGTGTAAGGAATAAAGTGAAGCTACCTAGCCGGCATCGGTAAGGTGGCTGTATTTTGAAAATGTAGACAATACCTTCTCCGCAAATGTCTTTGACACCGGGATATCCATCAGCGCAGGATTATCAAGTCCCAGGCATAAGTATAAAAAACTCCTGTTTTACCTCTGAAATAAGCAGGGAGGGATTTTTCAACAGAAGTGATGTCTCCATCACAGAAAACATAACATTTTCATATCCTGTTTTTGTACCATCTGACAATAAGTCAGGGAAAGTGATTATCCTGCTGCATGGCCTGAATGAGAGGAGTTGGATCAAATATCTTACCTGGGCTTATTACCTGTCGGAACAGACAAACAGTTATGTCATTCTCTTTCCGATATCATTTCATATCAACCGTTCCCCGGCCAGCTGGCACGATCCGCGAGCACTCTATCAGACCATGAATGAGAGAAAGAGTTCCCAGGCCGGGATAAGCATGCTGAGTTTTGCGAATATTGCCCTCAGCAACCGTCTTACAGATGACCCCAGGCGGTTCTTTAACTCGGGTTACCAGACTGTCAATGATATTGTGAAGCTGATGAAACAGATTAAAGAGGGAGAGCATGAAATTATTCCGGCAGGCAGCAGGGTGAACATTTTTGCCTATTCGATCGGGGCGTTCCTTGCACAGATCATAATGATGGGAAATCCGGGATCGTTTTTTACTGAATCAAAGCTTTTCATATTCTGTGGAGGATCGGTTTTCAGCAATATGCACGGGACCTCCAGGCTCATAATGGACAGCCTTGCCTACAGCAAAGTTTACAGCTATTACCTCGATGAATTTGAAAACAGAATAAAAGGGAAAAGCGAGCTGACAGATTTCCTTCAAACCGACACTACCGGAATGGCATTCCGGTCAATGATCGATCTGGGAAGACACAGGGAGTACAGGGAAAAAGCCATTAAAAGAATATATGATCAGACCCGCTTGGTTGCACTTGCCGGTGATTCGGTCATTCCTGCCGCAGGAATTGTTGACACCCTCGATTTCCGTCGCGGAAATTCTGACCATCCGGTAGAGGTATGGGATTTTAAATATCCCTGTTCGCATGAGAATCCGTTTCCACTGCTTGAAGGAGACAACAGCAAAAAGGTTGACTGCAGCTTTGAGAAGCTCTTTGCCAAAGCATGTTCATTCCTCGATTAGTCTGCCTTTCCCAATCTGTTCCATAGTTCCCTGTAATCTATATTAAGGAGTGCAGGGTTGTGAGAATTTGCAGCCTTGATAATGCAAACGATTTCCCGAATTATTTTTAATTTCGGTAACGGTTTTTATGAGCAATTATAATTAATTTAGAGTCAATCCACACAAATAAAAAATATGCATTATGAAAAGTATCAGCATCAGCATCATTTCTCTTTGTTTAGCAACTGTTTTATTCAATTGTTGCGAATCAGCCAGCAACACAACCACTTTGATTTTTAATCAGCATCTAAGGGACGGATGGAGCATTGTTTCCTCTAGCGATATAAATAGTACCGGCGAAGTTATTTCCAGGCCCGGATTTGACGTATCAAAATGGCATAAAACAAATGTCCCGGCAACAGTAATGGCTGCATTGATTGAAAATGGTGAGTATCCTGATATTTTTATGGGTGACAATATTGACAGGGTCGATACTGTAAAATTCAGAACATCGTGGTGGTACAGGAATGAGTTCGATGTCAACGATACAACCAGGAACACAGAACTCGTCTTTGAAGGGATAAATTACAGGGCCAATATCTGGCTCAATGGTGCCAAAATAGCTTCAGCCGACACATTATTCGGCGGATTCAGGATATTTAAAATAAATATTTCCGGAGATGTAACCCAGGGCAGGAATGCCCTGGCTGTGGAAGTATTCCATCAGAAAAAGGATGAACCTTCCATTGGATTTGTCGACTGGGCCCCTATGTCGCCCGATCGCGGGATGGGCTTATGGAGGCCGGTAAAGCTAATCACTTCAGGAAAAGCAAGACTTGATAATGCCTTTGTATTTTCAAAACTTGATATAAAAGAGTTTCGGGAGGCTGATCTTCAGGTGTGGGTAGAAGCGGTAAATAATACTTCAGAAACCTTAAAAGCTGTCATAAAAGGCCGGATAGAAAACATCAGCTTTGAAAAAAAGTTGACTCTCAAACCAAATGAAAAACAACCAGTAGTTTTCAATTCATCGGAATTCCCCCAACTGAAACTCAGTAATCCACGGGTCTGGTGGACTCATGATATGGGCACACCTGAACTATATAATCTCAATCTCGAAATTTTAACAGCCGGTGAGGTTGCATTCTCAAACGTAACACGCTTCGGCATCAGGGAGGTAGAGGACTATTTTAATTCATCGGGACACAGAGGTTACAAGCTTAACGGAGTTGAAATACTCATTAAGGGAGGAGGCTGGGTTGATGGTATGTTCCTGAACGATTCTGAAGAAAAGGTCAGGGCCCAGATGGAATATGCGCGGCATGCAAATATGAATACTATCCGGCTGGAAGGATTCTGGGGCAACAGTGAACGGTTCTATGAACTTGCCGATGAGCTTGGGTTGTTACTGATGGCGGGATGGAGCTGTCAGTGGGAATGGTATGGCTACCTGGCAAAGCCGGAGGATGACTTTATGTCGATAAAAACTCCGGAGGATATAAAGCTTATAATAAATTACACACGCGATCATGTCTGCTGGTTGCGTAACCACCCAAGCATATTTGTCTGGGTAATGGGAAGTGACAAATTACCCCGCCCTGAACTGGAAGCTAAATATGATTCACTTTTCAGTGAATTTGATCCGTCACGACCGGTACTGATGTCATGCAAGGAACAGACTAGTACTCTTTCAGGTAAAACAGGGATAAAAATGAGGGGCCCGTATGAATATGTTTCGCCAAACTACTGGTATATAGATACTCTTTATGGAGGGGCATTCGGATTTAATTCAGAGACAGGCCCAGGACCCCAGGTCCCTTCTATTGAAGTATTAAAGAGTATGATACCTGAAGATAAGCTCTGGCCGGTAAATGATATCTGGAATTTCCATTGCGGGAGGAACGAATTTCAGACTATGGAAAGGTATCTTGACGCCTTTAACAATCGTTATGGTAAACAATCGAATCCTGTGGATTTCACTTTTAAAAGCCAGGCATCAAACCTGGAAGCAATGAGGGCGATGTTTGAGGCTTTTGCAATTAACAGGACCAAAACTACTGGTATAATCCAGTGGATGTATAATTCGGCATGGCCAAAACTTATCTGGCAGCTCTGGGATTATAACCTTTTGCCTAATGGTGCATTCTACGGTGCAAGGATAGGCGCACGGCAGACAAATATCGCCTACAATTATGGTGATAATTCGGTTTATATTACAAACCTGAAAACCGCTGCGTTAAGTGATTTAACTGCTGAAATTAAAGTCTTCAACCTCGACGGGAGCCTGATTGAGGAGAAAAAGATGAACGCACAGGCAAAGGCTGATCGATCTGAGAGAATCTATTCGCTGCCTGAAGTTAAACCTTATTCGAACGTCTATTTTCTTGACCTCAAATTATATGATGATCAGAGTAAAATGATTGCCGGTAATTTTTACTGGCTTTCCAGGAAAAATGATATACCTGATTTCAAAAACACAGAATGGTTCTATACGCCACTTTCAGAATATGCCGATTTCACCGATCTGAACAGATTGCCGGTGATTAAGATTGATGTTGAAGATTCGATAGTGGCCAAAAATAACGAATATGAAGTTACCGTAAAGCTTTCCAATCCGAATAACAAAATCGCATTCCTCATTGAACTAAATGTGGTAGGGGATAAATCGGGGAAATCGGTTGTCCCTATCCTGTGGGAAGATAACTATGTTTCACTTACTCCTTTGGAAACCAAAGTTGTCACAGGCAGATTTTCATTCTCTGCCCTGAAGGGAGAAAAGCCGGTATTCAGATATAAAGGCTGGAATACCAGATAGAAGAGGACCATGATTTTCATGTTGCTGAAGTTGATGGATCCTTTAGTGTTGTCCAATAATTTCCCAATTGATATTTTAGGTATGTCTGTAGCGTTTTAATACGGGGTTACGTATTAGCTATTGAATTTAAAAATGGACTATCATGAGAAAAATAATTTTAAATGTTATTGTTTTATGCGTTATCCTTCTGGCCGGAATGGTCTCCTGTGAAAAAAGCAAGACAGACAATACCGATCAGCTTGAGAAGGTAAAGAAGATACTTGAGCTTGAAGCTCGAATGAACGCTTTCAATTATAGCACCAACAAGATGACCGGCTTCATGTCAGTGATTGGTCACAGTCAGTTTAAGGATGGTCAGCTTAATATTGAGAGCAGCGGTTCGGAACCAGGTTATCCCGATAGTACCAGTATCGATACTGCCGGCTACTGGACATGGGTCACCTGTGCCAATGTAACTGAAATTGACAATGAAGATGGCTCACACACCACCATTTACGATTACGGAGATGGTTGCGATGAGTATGGTACTCTTTATAAGGGTAAAATAACATATATCTGGAGGAATGATGGCAATAACTACTATTCCGAGGTGATCTATGATCGTTATTATTCCTACGGGGTTGAGATGAACGGATATTCCGAGTATACTTTTACTTCTAACGGAGACTCCTATTATTCAGTAGGAGTAAAGGAAGGTGATGGCGATTCTACTGTTTCAATTATGCCTGCCATATTCAACTGGTCTGGCACATCAACAGGTCATGATGAGATAACATTAGTCTATGACGATGGTAACAGTACCTATTATAAATCAGATTATGAGAATGTCTGGGACAGTATATCATACAAGGTAATCAGGGGGGAATATTTCTATTCAAGTGAGTCGGAGGAATTTGAATATCATTATGTCGTTGAATCACCTCTGATTACAAATTACCAGTGTTCTGATGTTTGGGTACCGGTTTCAGGAGTGGAGACTATTACCACAACTGAAAAAGGAGAAACACAGGTGTATTCATTGAACTATGGTGATGGAACCTGTGATAACCTCGCTGAACTTACCCAGGATGGGGAGACCTCGATTATTGACTTCGGTGAGCTTTACAATATTATTGAAGGTGGAGATGGGACTGTTATTCCGTCAAATGGTCGAAAGGGATTAAAATAAAATGGCCTCATTTTTGATCAGGGTAATTTGAGAAACAGAGATGCCATAACCATATATTGGTGATGGCATCTCTAAAACTAAATTGTATCTGAGTGACCAGTTCCGGGAATAATAGTTTAGATGAACTTATTCAGGGGTGCCATCAGAAAAATGGAAAGTATCAGGAGATACTTTATAAAAGGTTTTTCGGATACGCATTGAAAGTGGCACTAATATACAACCGCGACAGAAACAATGCTCTTGAAATAGTTAACGACAGCTTTATTAAGGTGTTTAACCAGATAAAAAAATATGATAGCTCTTTTCCCTTCAGAACATGGCTGGGTAAAATTGTAGTAAATACCTCAATTGACTGGTTCAGAAAAAACAACAGGAATCTTAAAGCAGAAGAAGAGATAATCCTTGTACCTGATGATACACCCGGGATAATTACTCAGATGACTGCTCAGGATATTCTTAAACTGCTGAATCTTCTCCCTGATATTCAACGACTGGTATTCAATCTTTATGAAATTGAAGGATACAGCCACCAAGAAATATCCTCAATCCTTACAATTCCTGAAAATACCTCAAGAGTATATCTTACCAGAGCTAAAAAGAGGTTACGCGAACTTTTCCAGTTGTATTTTAATATTAGCTATGAAAAAGTCAGAAACTGATAACGAACCTTTTGATCTGATAAAAGATACCCTGGATAAGTACGAAGAACATTATATCCTTGGGTCGTGGGAGAGTTTTGTCAGAAAGAAGAATAGGAGAAGGAAAATCATTTACTGGTTTACGGGGACTGGTATTGCAGCTACCATCTTACTGGGCTGGATCGGTTACAGGGTTTTCCAACCTGGTACAGGATCAGTGAATCCTGAAACTCCGGGGCAGTATGCAAGTAACCTTCCATCTCCTGCCGTAAACAAATACTCACAGGCTTCTGAGTACAATGCCGGGGACAGCGGAAATTCCCCGGAAGAGACCCCGGAAAGCAATGTATTACAGATTTACCGGAATGAACCGGAGGGTGAGATCCACCGGATTGTAATCGACCTTAGTAACACTATATCAGCAAGCGGTTTGACAACGAGTCTATCCAATCAACAAATCATTCAAAACGCAGAAATTCTCCCGGATGAAAACGGGATTTCTGTGCTCTCCACCGACACGAAAGCTGAAATATCAGGGTACCCGGAATCTGCTTCGGCGGAAGTCATAACCGATGAAACACAATCTTATAAGTTCAGGTTAGGGGTAAATGTTTCATCCGGAGTATCAATGGCAAATACTTCTGCATCAGCAAACTTCGGCGGTGGTATAACCGCTGATTATAATATTTTCAGCAAATTCAGTATTTCAACTGGTATTCAGGTTGAAAGACACAATGTAATGAATGAGACCTCTGATAATCCGGGCTGGTTACCACCCGGACAGATAGAGGCCAGCCTGTTGGATATTGACATACCTGTAAATATTAAATGGCAATTTCTGGCTCACAGGTCAACAAGTTATTATGTCTCAGGAGGTGTATCATCTGTTTTTTACCTTAGTGAGAAATATACAAATACATCATATTCTCAGAGAATGGTCCCGTACCTTGAAATGGATAACGGGACACCTTATGTAAGCTATCAGATCGAAAATGTGAAAACTACCGAGGAAATAAAAGAGGCTCCCCTGAGTACATTCGATTTTGCGGGAAGGATAAATATTATCCTGGGATTTGAGTATAAGCTTAAAAAACGGCTGTCACTTCATATTGAGCCCTATCTGAAGCTTCCGGTATCAGAACTTGCAACTCAGAATATCAGGTTCACGACAAGCGGACTTTCGTGCAGGATCTCATTTTAGTCAGGATGCTCTGTCCCGTTCCACAAAAGCTTCACAGGGGCAGGCAGGGTTACGGGCTCTGGTATTCGGGTTCCAATATCAGAAATTCACTTAGCAATGAATTTCTTTTTAAAGTTTAATGCCACATTTACTAATAATATCAGAACCGGTACCTCAACTAATGGACCTATCACTGTTGCAAATGCTGTCTGTGAATTAATTCCGAACACAGCAACTGCCACGGCAATTGCCAGTTCAAAATCATTGCTTCCTGCTGTGAATGCCATTGTAGTCGATTTTTCGTATCCACTCCCCATCCATTTAGCAATGAAGAATGTGGAGAAAAACATGACAGCAAAATAAATTGTGTAGGGGATAGCGACCCTGAGAACATCCATTGGTAACTTTAAAATGTTTTCGCCTTTAAGCGAGAACATTACAAAGATTGTAAAAAGAAGAGCAATTGGGGTAAGCCATGATACTTTTGGGATGAACTTGCCATAATACCATTCATCACTTATAGTTCTTCTTAAAACTGTGTTGGTTATTAATCCTGCAAAGAAAGGTATACCAAGGTAGATCAGGACTGTCACTGCAATTTCAAAGATTGATACCTCAACTATCGAACCGCTTAATCCGAATAACGGCGGAAGAATTGTTATGAAAATATACGCGTAAACAGAGTAAAGAAACACCTGGAACAAGGCATTAAAAGCAACCAGGCCCGCAGCCAGTTCTGTGTCACCTTTAGCCAGGTCGTTCCATACTAATACCATGGCAATGCAGCGTGCCAGGCCGACCAGGATTACACCGACCATCAATCCGGGATGATTATGAAGAAATAATATGGCAAGAAGAAACATCACAATTGGGCCGATTATCCAGTTCATTGATAACGACAAGCCTAATAGTTTGAGGTTCTTGAAAACCAATGGAAGTTTTTCATACCTCACTTTTGCAAGTGGCGGATACATCATTAAAATAAGACCAATTGCAATAGGAATGTTTGTTGTACCGGAGCTTAGCGAGTTCCAAAAGTCCGATATCCCTGGCCAGAAATAACCTATCAATACTCCTGCAAACATCACAAGAAATATCCACAGGGTAAGCCAGCGGTCAAAAAACGAAAGTCGTTTTGTTTCCATCAGTCATTTAATTTGAAAATTATAATGGTTTTTCAGCTGATACTGTAATGCTGAAAATTCCAATATCCCCTGCATGATATGAGTTCAATTCATCCGGATCGTTATACTCTGACAACAGGGAATCCGGCAGACTGATTTCTTTTTGCTTATGAACCTTCACATTAAGGAATCCTGATTTTTCAACTATCTGCAGGTATTCATTCATTTCACTGGCTCCGGAAACACATCCGGCGTACATCTCAGCATCCTGTTTCATTTTCTCAGAGAGCTTGCCTTTGATTACCACATCGGAGACACAGAAATGCCCTCCGGGTTTCAGCACCCTGAATATTTCCCTGAATGCTTTTGTCTTATCAGGTACAAGGTTAAGAACACAATTTGAAATTACTACATCAAATATTTTTTCACCGAATGGCATCTCTTCGATATCCCCGGCGACAAATTCAACATTTGTAAATCCCAATTTTGCACAATTCTCTTTTGCCTTCCTGATCATTTGTTCGGTCATATCAAGACCTGTAACTTTTCCGGTCTCACCGACAATAGCCCGGGCCACAAAACAATCATTGCCTGCTCCGCTTCCGAGGTCCAGAACATGATCTCCCTTTTTGATACCGGCAAAATCCGTCGGTATTCCGCAGCCCAGGTTCATGTCTGCATCAGGATTATATCCTTCCTTGTTCTTATAATCTTCGCTGAACACAGAATAGTCAACCTCCGGTCCGCAGCATGATGAACTGCAGCAGGATTTTTCCTCTGGATTTTGTTCTGCTATTTTCCCGTATTTTTCCTTTACAATCTGTTTTAATTCTTCTGATTTCATTTTATTAGCTTTTCTGTAATTATAACTGCATCAGCAACATATTTTTCACATTTTACCTCAAATAGATTCCTTTCCATGATCTGATTATGGTCTTCAGGATCTGTCATATCCAGTCCATCAAGCAGTTCTCTGCAATTTGTTGAGCCATGGATCTTTATGAACTCTTCAAAGAATTCCCTGGTTTTTGAATAAGTCAGTTGTTTCTTTTCTTCTGTATCATTAATGCCTTTCCCATATTTCAATCCAATCACCATCAGGGCTCCGGTTACTGCCCCGCATGTTTGCTGCTGACGTCCCATACCTCCGCCGAAAGCACAGGAGACTTTGAGTGCATCGTTTTCAGAATAACCGTATTCAGGACTAAAAACTGTAAAAACCGATTGTGAGCAGTTGAACTTATTTCGAAAATAGTCTAATGCCTTTTCTGATTTTTTCATTCGAATAAAGGTTTGATATTCCTGATATAAAAATTATAAAATTCGTTTTTGATCTGATCTCTCACCCGGTGGAATTCACTCATTATGAAATCTTCTGAACCGGTAGCGTTTGACGGATCTTCGAAACCGATATGCAATCTGTGTTTCACTTTACCCATAAACAACGGGCAGGTTTCATTTGCATGATCACAGACAGTTATTACATAATCCCATTCTTCGCCAAGGTATTGGTCAACAAGCATGGGTATGTGGTTGCTGATATCAATACCTTCTTCCTGCATCACCATTACTGCCCTTTGATTTATCTGTTTTGCCGGTTCCGTACCTGCTGAACAAACAGTGATTTTATCGTCGAAACTCTGCAGGAAGCCGTGAGCCATCTGGCTGCGGCAGCTGTTGCCTGTACAAAGAATCAAAATTCTCATGCTTCTTAAAATTTCTTTTATCAGAAATGATGGAACAAATATAAAAACATTTCGTATATTTGCGAAATATCAAAATAAAAATATTAATAACAATGTCAGGCAAATTGGAATTTACTCATGAAGTGCAGCAAATAGCCAGATTTTCAAAGGCACTGAGTCACCCGGTGAGAGTATATATTCTTCAGAAACTGTCGAAAATGGACTCTTGTTGCTACAGCGGAGATCTGGTTGAAGAACTGCCGGTTGGCAGATCTACCCTTTCACAACATCTGAAGGAGTTGAAATATGCCGGCCTGATCCAGGGAGAAATTAATCCTCCTTTTATTAAATATTGTATCAATAGAAAAAACTGGGAAGAAGCGAAACTGCTTTTTACTTCATTTCTTAACCAGGGTGAAACCGCAGAGGTGAGTTGTGAAATACATGATAATTCCGTTCACCAATAGAGGATTATTTAATTTTCAAATTTTCAAATTAAACAATGGAAATAAAAATCCTAGGACCGGGGTGTCCGAAATGCAAAACACTTGAGAAAGTGACGCGTGACGCTGTTGTTGAAACCGGTATAATTGCAACGATTGAAAAAGTAGAGGATATTGTCAAAATAATGGAATACCATGTAATGCATACGCCTGTTCTGGTAATAAATGAAAAAGTAGTGCTTAGCGGCCAGGTGCCAACTTTAAATCAGGTAAAGGAAATACTATTTAAAAACCAATAAAGCAGAAACTATGAAGACTTTCAGGTTATTTATAGCATTGTTATTATGTGCTCCGGTTATTGGATGTACAGCACAACCATCTGCAAAACAGGAAAAAGCTTCTGAAAATAACTCCGATAAAATCGAAGCTTATTACTTTCACTTTACGGCTCGATGTACAACCTGCAGGACTATTGAAGCCAGGGCAAAAGAAAATCTTGAGTCTCTTTATCCTAATCAGTTTAAACAGGGATTAATGACATTTCAATCTCTTAATCTTGAAGAAGCACCCAACAAGAATCTTGCTGATAAGCTGGGTGTCTCCGGACAGACTTTACTTATTGTAAAAGGTAATGAGAAGATAAATCTCACCAACGAAGGTTTCATGTATGCAGTTGTCAAACCTGAAAAATTCAAAGAGATAATCAACGAGAAAGTTGATGGTCTACTGGCCAGATAACCGAATGGAATTCCTGACAAATTTATTGGAGAACAGCACAATGCCGTGGTTAACGGCATTGTTGCTGGGTTTAATGACTGCAATAAGTCCATGTCCGCTGGCCACAAATATTACAGCGATAGGATTTATCAGCAAGGATATTGAAAACCGTAACAGAGTCTTTCTCAATGGCCTCTTTTATACACTTGGAAGGGCGATTACATATACAGGTCTTGCTTTGATAATATTTCTGGGAGTAGACCAACTGAAATTTTCAGGATTCTTTCAGCAGTACGGTGAAAAATTTATAGGCCCCCTGTTGTTGATCATCGGCTTAATGATGCTGGATGTTATAAAAATAAAATTCCCCGGATTCAGCAGACTGACATCGGGTATGCAAAATAAACAACGCTGGACCTATTTTGATGCTGTACTTCTGGGTCTTGTATTTGCACTTGCATTTTGTCCCTATAGCGGAGTTCTCTACTTTGGCATGCTTGTACCGATGACAGTCACGAGTGCATCAGGACTATACCTTCCACTTGTCTTTGCAATTGCAACCGGAATTCCGGTCATTATAATCGCCTGGCTGCTAGCTTACACTGTTTCAGGAGTTGGGAATGTATATAAAAAGATGAAAACATTTGAACTCTGGTTCAGACGGGTTATTGCAGTGCTGTTTATTGCTGTAGGAATTTATTATATAATAAGAGTATATTTTTGATTTCGGATTTCGGATTGGCTTCGCCGAGCTCGCCTTTGGCTCGGTTGTCGATTTCGGATTGGGGGCTTTTAGGAGCATTTTCAAATTTTCAAATTTTCAAATTAACTGATGGAACTCAAAAAAGAATTTAAAATACTCGCATGGATAGCAGCAGGATTTGCGTTTGCCTTTTTTCTTCCGATAGAAAGTATCCGCTTTAATACCGCAATTGCAGCAACATTAGATCTTGTAAAATGGTATGCACGTGAGCATTTTATATTGTGCCTTTTGCCTGCATTTTTTATTGCAGGTGTAATTTCTGTCTTCGTGAGTCAGGCATCTGTGTTAAAATATTTCGGTGCACAGGCAAAGAAATGGGTAGCATATAGTGTTGCTGCAGTTTCAGGTACAATCCTGGCTGTATGTTCATGTACAGTACTACCTTTGTTCTCAAGTATTCACAAACGTGGTGCCGGGCTTGGTCCAGCAATAGCATTCCTTTACTCAGGACCTGCAATCAATATCCTTGCAATTATTCTTACAGCTCGAATTTTAGGTCTTGAGATGGGAGTCGCAAGGACAGTAGGTGCTGTATCATTCAGCGTATTAATCGGACTTGTAATGGCTTTCATCTACCGTAAGGAAGAAAAAGCCAAAAAAGAGGAACAGATGAATATTACTGCCCCGCCTGAGAAAAGACCGATGTGGCAGACATCTTTACATTTTTTTACGCTCGTCCTGATTCTGGTTTTTGCCAACTGGGGGAAACCGGCTGAAGGAGATTCCTCCAGTGCTTGGTACTTTCTCTGGTATTATAAATGGTTTATTACAGGATTTTTTAGTTTAGTTCTGTGTTATTCATTAATTAAAATATTAAAGATCAAATGGCAATGGGTACTTGGTGCAGTCGTGGTCACAGTTGCTTCAGTAATTTTGGCCAATAATCTGATTGAAAATGATAAACTCAGACCGCTTGTTCCAATGCTTGTCGGGATCATTTCTCTGAGTGTCATTACTCTATTGGACAAAAATGATGAAGAAAACAAAGCCTGGACAATCGCAACATGGGACTTTGCAAAACTAATTATTCCATTGCTTGCAATTGGTGTTGTAATTGCAGGGTTCCTGTTAGGCTCAAACCATGACGGCAATACGATTGCAGGTGTAATTCCGAATGAATGGATATCTGCTCTTGTCGGAGGAAATTCTGTCTTTTCAAATTTCTTTGCATCGATAGTTGGTGCTTTCATGTATTTTGCCACACTAACGGAGGTTCCGATTGTTCAGGGACTTTTAGCAGCCGGGATGGGGAAAGGGCCTGCTCTGGCTCTTCTGCTTGCAGGACCGTCACTATCATTGCCAAGTATGCTTGTTATCCAAAAAGTAATGGGAACTCAAAAGACTGCTGTCTATGTAACACTTGTTGTAGTTTTTTCTACAATAGCAGGCCTGGTTTTTGGTTCAATTTTTTAATCAATCAGATCAGATCATCATAAAATGAAAATACTAAGAAAATCGTTTTTGCTATTCGTAACACTGATTGCAATTATTATAAATACAGACTGTTCAGGACAATCTTCAAAAGCAGAAGATAAAACAGGTAAGGGAACAGGTAAGTATAAGGTAACTTTTATTGAGCTGGGTTCGGTTCGCTGTATTCCCTGCCAGCAAGCGGCATTCATAGGCGAAATAAGAATCATTTATAACTGAAGAAAGAAGTCGGCAGTTAGCAGTCAACAGTTGGCAAATAAGGACTTTTGCTAAAGCAACTTGCCAACTGCCAACTGCCAACTTTACGTTAAAGACTAT
>Ga0209254_10002013_pt1 | contig 18407 bp, 16 predicted proteins | sample FrelakmetDIP11DI_FD_187148 | JGI IMG/M metagenome (GOLD analysis project Ga0209254, IMG submission 187148) | Freshwater lake sediment microbial communities from the University of Notre Dame, USA, for methane emissions studies - DIP11 DI (SPAdes)... | ecosystem: Environmental > Aquatic >...
AAGCCGCCTGGCGCTGAGGTACGTCCTTGGATCGGTCCGGCGCAGGGGCCGCAACCTGAGGAACATCCTGTTTGTCGGTACGAACGCGCGGACATTCGCCTTTGCCCGACAAATCGACGCCAGACCGGACCTCGGGTACCAGATCCTGGGCTTTGTGGACGAGGCGAGAGAGGGCGTCCAGGACGAGTACCTCGCGCGCCATGGGCGAGTATGTGATTTCGACGGATTTCCGGCGTTCCTCAGGACGCACGTCGTTGACGAGGTGGTCGTCGCCCTGCCAGTCAGATCGCTGTACGGCCAGGCGGCCCGCATCGTCGCGGTGTGCGAAGAGCAGGGGATTATCGCCAGGTTCATTTCGAACATCTTCGACAATCGGCTGGGTCACTCGCAGGTAGACCAATTTGCCGACTGTCCCGTCGTCACCGTTTCCGCCAGCACCAGATATGGCCTCTCGACTGGCGTGAAGCGAGCATTCGATGTGTGTGTCTCCGCGCTCGCACTCCTGCTCCTCGCCCCCCTTGCCGGCGTCATCGTCCTTGCCGTCAGGCTGACGTCGCCCGGGCCCGGGCACTTTGCCCAGGAGAGACTCGGGCTGAACAAGCACACGTTCCGTCTGTACAAGTTCCGGACCATGGTCGCAGGCGCGGAGGCTCAGCGTGACGACCTGGAACCGTTGAACGAGGCTGACGGGCCGGTCTTCAAGATGAGGCGCGACCCTCGCGTCACGCCGATTGGCCGGTGGTTGCGAAAGGCGAGCCTGGACGAACTGCCGCAGTTCCTCAACGTTCTCAGGGGCGACATGAGTCTCGTCGGCCCCCGGCCTCTGCCTGTCAGAGACTATGCGGGATTCAGCGAGGACTGGCACCGCCGGCGATTCAGCGTCAGGCCAGGCATGACGTGCCTCTGGCAGGTGCACGGCCGGAGCGACACGTCCTTCGCACGATGGATGGCGCTGGACATGGAGTACATCGACAGCTGGTCGCTGACGCTCGACGCGCAGATTCTCGCCAGCACCGTGTCGGCCGTGTTACGGAGATCCGGAGCCATGTAGCTCGCGCGTGCGGGCTCCTGGCGCCTCGATGCCGGTGTTCGAGCGCAACGGCGTGCACAGCGGCGGTGACACGATTGAGACCGTCGTGTGCAGCCGGCGCCGGCTGGCTCGATAGCGAATCGGGCAACGGCGCGAGCGGACGTGCGCCGCGCGCGCCATGGTATGCCGCTAACGGGGGTCACTATTGAGCGTCTCGACAGCCACGGCGTGCCGCGACGTCCCGCCCCGCGCCGCGGTGCGTGGGACCCGAGGCGTGCCGTTCTGGCTGCTGGTGACGGGCGTGATGGTGTTGTGCTACTTCGCCCAACCCCTGGATCTGTTCTACACGCTCGGTCCGGGCGCCTCGGTCGACACGCACCTCCGCTTGATCAGAGAAGGGACCCCGGCCCGCCAGGCCGCTCTCCTGCTCATGGGCGCCTGGGCAGCGGCATGGCTCGTCGTGCACAGGTCCCGGCTGCATCTCGACGGCCTTCTTGCGGCCTTCCCGCTGCTGTTTCTGTTCATCGTGGTCGCGAGCATCGGCTGGGCGGACGATTCTGGACTGTCTGCAAGGAGGGCGGCCGCTCTTCTGACGTTCGCCGTGTTCTGCGTCGCGATCGCTCAACATGTGGGGCTCCACAACGCGGCCTCGCTCGCGTTCTGGGGCTCGGCCCTGGCTGTCGGGGTGAGCGGCGGTGCTGAACTCGCGCTGGGGACCCTGGCGCCCCTTGATCCCGCGTACCGATTCGCAGGCATGATGCACCCGAACGTGCAGGGCCTCTACTGCGCATGCATGACGCTGGCGGGCATCAGCCTCGCACGACGAGCCGGGCCGCACGCCGGTGCCTACGCCTTCGGGGCCGGAATCGGGTTCGCCTGTCTGCTCTGGACCAAGTCCCGCATTTCCCTGGCGTCGGCGCTCGCCGGCTTCGCCTTCTACTTCTTCCTCACGTCCGCACGCGCCCGGTACTGGCTGCTGATCGCCTCAACCGTGTGCGCCATAGCCGCTGTTCCGCTCATCTTCGTGGACGCACGTGCTGCGGCGCCGCTCTGGTCGCTGCTCAGGCTTGGCAGACAGGAAGACGTCTCGACGATCGTCACCCTCACGGGACGAACGGACCTCTGGCACGCGCTCCTTCAGTACGTCTATGAGCGACCACTGCTGGGTTTTGGCTATGGCGGCTTCTGGACGCCTGAACGGCTCACGGCGATCACGCAGCGTGAAGGCTGGGTGTTCGGCTCGGCCCATTCGCAGTACTTCGAGATCGCGCTCAGCGTCGGACTGCTGGGTCTCGCGGTCTACTGCGGCGCGGGGCTGGCGGCGCTGCGCAGACTGATGACCGGGTACTGGCGGTCCCGGGCTGACTGCTATGCCTTCGGGGCAGCGTTGATTGTGCTGGTGGCTGTAGACATGCTCGCGAACTCCGTTCCCCTCGAGCCGTCGCTGCCAATGGTATCGTGCCTGGCCATCGTGGCGGGGCTGGCCGTGGTGCATGAGCAGAAGGGTACGGCGCTCCGCGATTGACGGCAACGCACCCGATGCGCGGCGCGGGGACTCGATCCGGTCGCATCCGCAGAGAGGGCGAGGTGGAGAACGGACGCATCCGTGTCCTGCATGTCCTGTGGACCACTCAGGTCGGCGGGATCACGATGGGCGTCCGCGATCTCATCAACGCGATCGACGCGGATCACTACGAGATCGGTATATGCGTGCTGGCCGATGGCGACCTGGATCTGGCGCCGCTGCTGCGTCGCCCCGTCCACATCCACGCGCTGCACTGCGCCAGCGGCTATGATCTGGTTGGTGCGTGGAGGCTCTGCCGGTGGCTGCGGATGACGTCGTGCGATGTCGTGCACAGCCACACGCCCTCGGTGCTGGCCGCACTGGCGCTGGCGATCTGCCGGCCGCGAACCCCTCGCATATTCCACGAACATGGCGCCGTGATGACGCGCCGCGGCTCATGGCGTACTCGACTGACCTATCGATGCGTCGCCAGGCTTTACGATAGATTCATCGCGGTGTCAGCGCTTCTCGTGACGGACATGACGAGGGCGACGATCGCGAGGCGGCACATCCGGGTGATCGAGAATGCCGTCGACACCGGCACGGGCGAGCTGGCGTGGGGGCGGAAGGAGGCCAGAGCGCGGCTGGGACTGGACGGCGACGGCCTTCTTGTCGGCACAGCCTGCCGGCTCGCCCGGGAGAAGGACCTCGGCCTGTTTCTCAGTGTCGCGTGCAGCGTGCGTGCGATCCGGCAGGACGTGCGATTTGTCGTTGCCGGCGCCGGACCGCTGGCGGCGGAGTTGCGGCAGTCGGCCTTGGACTGTGGTCTTGGGGACGACGTCGTGTTTCTCGGGCCGCGCACGGACATGCCGGTGGTGTGGCGGGCCATGGACGTGTTCTTGTTCACCTCGCTGAGGGAGTCGTTCGGACGGACGCTGCTGGAGTCTCAGGCCTGCATGACACCTGTGGTGGCGCCGCGGCAGGTGGACGGCGGAGCGGCAGAACTCGTCGCGTCGTCGCCAGGAATCCTGGCAGTGGGGAGCCGGGACCCGGGCGAGCTGGCCCAGGCCGTCCTGACCCTGCTCGCATCGGAGCGCTTGAGGAACGACCTGGGCCGTGCGGGGCGGGGTTGGGTGATGCGGCGGTTCGGGGTCGGGGAATGGGCGGCGACGGTGCAGTCGCTCTACGACGACCTGTGCCAGGAGCCTGGCACGCTGTCGTGAACGGCCCGTGAGCGCACCGTCGCCCCGTCGGGAGTCCGAGATGAAGGTCGCGATCATCTGGAACTACCTGTTTCACTATCGCATTCCGCTCTATCGCCTTCTGGGGCAGCTTCCCGGGATGAACCTGACGGTGTTGCATGGGGGACTGGCGGGAGGTTCTGGAGACGCCCGGCTGGGAGGACCCGATGATTCCTTCCGTTCCCTTACAGGAACGACGAGGATGTTCACGCTGGCCGGCGCGGTCCTCTACCTGCAGACGGGGCTGTTGACGCACATACGCCGCGGGCGCTTCGACGTCATCGTGTGCGAGGGCAACTTCGGCATCCTGTCCAATCTCCCGGTGCTGATCTACGGCCGGTGTGCCGGCATCCCGGTGCTCGTGTGGGTCGCAGGATGGGAGAGGGGTCGCATCAGCGGGCTCGCCGCGCTGCTTCGCCGCGCGTACATCCGCATGGTGTCCCGGCTGCCCCGCGGCTACATCTGCTACGGCACGGGCGCCCGCGACTTTCTTGGGAAGTTCGGCGTGCCACAATCCCGGTGTGTCATTGTTCAGAACACCATCGATGTGGAGAGGATTGCGCGCCGCCGTGGGGAATACGCAACCATGGGTCAGGAGGAGAGGCGCGCGCGCGGGCTCACGCGCAAGAAGGTCATCCTGGCGGTTGGAGAGCTCAGACCTGAAAAGGACATCGCGGTGCTGCTGGAAGCGTTCCGGAGGCTGAGGAGCGTCAGAGATGACGTCGCGCTCGTCGTGATTGGCGACGGTCCAGAGAGGCAGCGCCTCGAGGCCGCGATGCTGGAGAACCGTGTCCCCGACGTGACCTTCCTGGGTTCAATCGTGGCCGATGTTGGACGCTTCTTCTCCATGAGCGACATCTTCGTCCTGCCAGGCGACGGGGGGCTCGCCATCAACGAAGCCATGGCGCATGGCCTGCCCGTTATCTGCTCGACGGCTGACGGCACCGAGAAGGACCTGGTCATGGAGGGCCGAACAGGCCACTTCTTCAAGAGGGGCGATGCCGGGGACTTGTCGGCGCGCCTCGCGGCATTGCTCGCGTCGCCCGAGCGCGTGCAGGCGATGGGGACGGCGGCCCGGAATCATGTTTCTGCGATCGCTTCCCTCAGCGGCGCGGTCGAACGCCTCGCCGGTGTGCTGAGGGCGTGCGAGCGCCGTGAGTGGCCCCGCTCCCATCGAGGGGAGCCTTGATGGAGACGTCCTGCCCGTGGACACGAACATGAATGGACACCGAGCCGGTGCTCGTCCCCTGGTCGACCTGGTGGCCGGCGCGAGGCCCAACTTCGTCAAGCTCGCGCCCGTGGCGCGGGCGCTCGCGGAGACGGGGTGCGTCGAGCTGCGGCTCGTTCACACCGGGCAGCACTACGACCCCAACATGAGCGACGCCATCTTCTCCGGCCTCGGCATTCCGCGTCCGGACGTTTGTCTGGAGGTCGGGTCGGGGTCTCACGGCGTTCAGACGGCCAGGATTCTCGAGCGCTACGAAACGCTGCTGCTGCAGCACACTCCGGCGGCGACCGTCGTGTTCGGGGATGTGAACTCCACGATTGCCTGCGCGCTGGCCGCGACGAAGCTGGGGATTCCGGTGGTGCACGTCGAGGCCGGCCTGCGCAGTGGCGACCGCTCGATGCCGGAGGAGATCAACAGGATCCTGACGGACGCGATCGCGTCGCTGCTCTGCGTGAGCGAACCGAGCGGCGTCGCACACCTCCGGCGGGAGGGCGTGCCCGATTCGCGAGTCCGACTCGTTGGAAACGTGATGGTCGACACGCTCTTGAGAGAACTGCCGGCTGCCCGTTGCACGCACGTGCCGGGAGTGGCGGCGCTGGCGGGCAGGGCATTCGGCCTGGTCACGCTGCATCGACCGTCGAATGTCGATCGGATGGTCGTGCTGCGTCAGATCCTGGCCGTGCTCGTCGAACTGTCCCGCAGTCTTCCCCTCGTGTTCCCGGTTCACCCGCGAACCCGAGACATGCTGGCCAGACACGCGTTGGACGCCGATCTGCGCGCCAGCGGGACGATCACGTTGCTTCCCGCGCTGCCCTACCACCAGCACCTGTCACTGATGGCATCCGCCACGATGGTATTCACCGACTCCGGGGGTGTGCAGGAGGAGACTTCTGTGCTTGGCGTGCCGTGTCTCACGCTGCGGGAGTCCACAGAACGGCCGGTCACCATCGAGCTCGGAACGAGCCGGCTGGTCGGCCGGGATCCCGGACGCATCAGGGCCGCCTTTCGCGACGTCATGGCTGGAGCCTGGCCGCCAGCGCGCCCGATTCCCCTCTGGGACGGGCAGGCCGCCTCCCGCACCGCCGCCGCCCTGGTGGCATGGCTGGGCGAATCATCGGGCGCGCCTGCCGATTCGGCGGCCCGCCCGCCGGGATCGAGGAGTGCAGATGACACACGGTAGGCCGCGGGGAAGGGCCTATGCCCGCGGGCGAGTGGCGGTCCTTGTCGTGTGCCTTGGCGCGCCGATCCTGCTCCACCGGTTCGGGGCCCTGGAGCTCTCGAAACCGGCCTGGGCCATCGGCGTGTGCCGGGGGACCTCACCCTTCGTCCTCGATTGTTCGGCGGAACGCAACCCCGTCCTGACCGCTCACGACGTCAAGGACGTGCGCGCGGCGTTCGTGGCTGATCCGTTCATGGTGCATGAGTCCGATCAGTACTTCATGTTCTTCGAGGTCATGGACGCGACCACTGGAAAGGCCGTCATCGGCCTGGCCGCGAGCGCGACCGGTTCGGTCTGGGAATACAGACGAACCGTCCTGGCAGAGCCATTCACGCTCTCGTATCCGTACGTGTTCAAGTGGGACGGCGCCTACTACATGCTGCCGGAAACGCACCAGGCGAACGCGGTGCGCCTGTACCGCGCAACGGCGTTTCCGGACACGTGGAGCTTCGTGGGAAACCTTGTGACGGGCCGGCCTCTGAACGATCCGTCCATCGTGCGCGTCGACGACCAGTGGTGGCTGTTTGCGGGCGAGCATGATGACACGCTGAGGCTCTTCCACGCAGATGACCTCACGGGGCCATGGATCGAGCATCCCAAGAGCCCGGTCATCAGCGGCGATCCGACCCTGGCAAGGCCCGGCGGCAGGCTCCTGCTGTTCGAGGGGCGGCTTTTCAGAATGGCCCAGCGCGATCGGCCCAACTACGGAAGTCAGGTCCGCGTGTTCGAGGTCACGGTCTTGTCGGCTAGCGACTACAGGGAGACTGAACTGCCGGAAAGCCCCATCCTGCGCGGGACCGGACGCGGGTGGAACAAGGCCGGCATGCACCACGTGGACTTCCAGCAGACCGACGAGCATCGCTGGCTGGCGTGCGTCGACGGGTATCGATGGGTCAGGACCCTGAGGCTACGCTGGCCGTTTCCGACGAGGAGATAGTCCTGCGCGGCACGCCTCCGGCGGCGCACGCGGGGCAGGGCGGGACGCCGGCCGCTGGAGCCCACGCGCACCCCAGCCCGTCTGTCAGCGCCTTTCGGCGGCACGCGGCGGCATCAGGACCTCCCACATCAGGACGCGCCCGATGAAGAGCGGATTGCCGACCGCGTATCGCCAGAACAGCCGTCGCGGCTCGGCGGCCCAGCGGTACAGCCACTCCAGTTTCAGCCGCCGGAACACATCCGGAGTGGTTCGCCGACGTCCGGAGGCATAGTCGAAGACGGCGCCTCCCGTCAGCGCCACGTTGACATGGAGCCGGTCCAGGTGGTCGGCCAGCCATGCTTCCTGGGTCGGCATCCCCATGCCCAGCACGAGGATGTGCGGTTCCCGCCGGTTGATGTCCACGATGAGCCGCTCGACCTCGTCCGGACCCGCGAAGTAGCCCGGATGGCACCCGACGATCCGCAGGGACGGGAACCTCGCTCTGAGCTGGCCGGCCGCCTCCTCAGCGACCTTCGTCCGACCGCCGACGAGGTACCACCGGTGCCCGCGGGCCGCTGAGACGGCTGCGATCTCCCAGATCCACCTGTTGTAGGTGATCTTCTCCCGCAGGCGCTTGCCGGCAAGCCTGGCCCCCAGTCGCACCCCGTCCCCGTCGCAGAACACGACAGGCGTCTGATTCAGGTACCTCCGCAGCCAGGGCAACGTCCAGGCCAGATTCATGCAGTGCGCGTTGACGTTCAGGATCGCTTCCCGCCTTCCGCCGGCAATCGTTTCGCAAATGTACGCATTCAGCTCTGAACTCGTGCAATCGGTGATCTGGATTCCGAGTAGACTGATCCGGCCGAGGTGAGTCATGGCCATGACAGAGACTGGCAGCGTCTTGTGCCTGCGCCTTTCAGGGGCACCACTCTAGCACGGCCACCAGATACGGGAAGTCTCGACGCACGAGGCCGGCGTTCACAGACCAGCGGCGACGACCGCACACGGTGCAGCATCACCATGCCCGCCACGCAATTGTCTTCATCCGTCGTCATTCGCCAGGCGTGGAGTCACGCGGCGATCTACGCGGTCGGGAGCCTCTTTCTGGGCGTTGGCCAGATTGCCATTGCGCCCTTGCTGATCAGCCGGCTCGATCTTGCGGAGTTCGGCACCTACGAGCTGTTCCTCGCCTTGTACGTGGCCGGCAGGGCGGTGCTGCTGCTTCCCCTCTCGTCCGCCGTTCTGTACGGCTACTGCCGGCTCTGCGAAACCGACGCGGAGAAGAAACGCCTGGTCGGGACGGCCCTGCAGCTGTCCGCCGGCTGTTCCGTGGGCCTGTGTGCCGCGGCCCTGGCGTTTCCGGAGTGGCCGACCTGGCTCCTGCGGACAGGCGGAGATCTGAATGCGATCGGCCGCGTCGTGGTATTCGGCCTGTGCCTCGAGTCTTTCGTCCAGATAGGACTCGCGGTGCTTCGCGCGTCGCAGCGGCCCGCCATGTACGGCGTGATCGCCCTCGTGCAGCTCGTGGGCACGCTCTCGCTCGTCGGGATCTTCGTGGGCGTCCTTCATCGCGGCGTTCAAGGCGTCTTCGATGCGTTCCTTCTCGGAAACGCGCCGGCTGCGGTCGCCCTGGTGCCCGCGCTGCGAGGAACGGTGAGCCTGACGTCCGACTGGAAGACGGCCAGGTGGCTGACGCGCTTCGCCCTGACCATCGTTCCGGTGAACCTCGCGCTTCTGGTGATCGCGGTCTCCGACCGGTACTTCCTTCGCTACTTCTGGGACCTGCCAACCGTTGGCATCTACGCGCTGTCGTACAAACTGGGCTCCGCCGCTCCCCAGATGGTGGCGGTGCCGTTCCTGATGGCCTGGCCGGCGTTCGTCTTTTCCGACACCGGCCCGCGCCGAACGGGGCAGCTCGTGAGCAGCGCAGCCCTGTATCTGTGGGCAGCCGGCCTGCTGCTCGTGGTGATGGTCTCGTCGGCGGCCAAGCCTCTGATACTGCTGTTTGGGGGTGAGACGTTTCTGGCGGGCGCGCCGCTGCTGCCCATCGTGTCGACCGGCGTACTGCTGGGCGGCGTGATGAACGTCGTCATGTCCGCCGTCGTGGCCGCGGGCCGATTCGTGTGGAACATGACCGCACTCCTGATCGTGGCCGTCGTCCTGCTCGTGCTGAACGCCGTGCTGATCCCGCCGTACGGCATGCTCGGGGCGGCCGTGGCGACCCTGTCGGGCTACGGCCTCGGCGCGGCCGCGTCGGTGCTATTGGCTCGGCGGCTGGTCGTGCTTGACACTCAGGCGTCCAAATGGGCCAAGATGGCGGGGGCTGCCCTGATTGCCCTGCTGGTGGGCCGGGAACTGGACGACGTGTCGCGCTGGCCTATCCTCAGCGTAGGTGCCACGTCCGTCGCCTCCGCCGGTATCTACGCCGGACTCCTGGCCATCTCGGGCGTGATTCGAAAGGACTGGTGGGGTCTCGCGAAGAGTCTGCCTGTCGGCGGCGAAGCGACTCAACCCAAGGGTCGCCCGGAGCATTGACGGCGCCGCCAGGCCGCGGGGAATCGAAATACGGCGAGGGCTTCTTGTTCCCTTTCTCCTGCTGCCGGCAAGTCCTGCGCGGGCGGCCACGGGTCGGCACGCGGCAGGTGCGACGGAGGACGCGGCGGTGGTGAAGGTCGTGGCTTTCCTATGAACGCGTACCAACCCGGGATGCCGCTGTGCGGCATTGAGGTGCCGCAGTACCTCGATCGTGGCGGTCTTCAGACCTATGTGGTCGAGCATCGTCCTGTGCAACCCTGGCGCGCCGTCGTCGTCCTCGCGGGCCCGATGAGCCTGGAGCGCTCGAACAGCTACCTGTCGTGGGTGCGATGGGCACGCACACTGGCGTGCAACGGGTTCGTGGTCTTTCGATTCGACTACACCGGTGTTGGCGAGAGCACGGGATCGTTTGCCGACCAGACCTTCGATACGTGGGCGGGCGATCTGTGCGCTGTGGTCAGCGTCGCTCGGGAGCGGCACTCCGGCCTACGCGTGTTCGTCAACGGCCTGCGGCTGGGAGCGCTGCTCGGACAGTCCGTCGGCGAATGCGACGGGCTTCTCGCCTGGGGCCCGCCGGCCGGTGGTCGAGCCATGCTGGCCGAAATACTACGCCGTAAGCTGGCAGCCGACTACGTGGAGCGCGTGACTGGGCGCGGGACCCACGAGGGGTACATCCGGGAGCTCGAGAGTGGGGCGCTGCTGGAGGTCGAAGGCTACCCATGGTCCCGAGGCTTGTGGTCGAGCGCCGACCGCTATGCCTTCGCGCCGCGCGGCCAGCACCACGTGATCCACCTGGATGGCCGGCCGGTGGAGCGCCTGCCCGATCCCCAGACCGCCGAATCGCTTCGAATCGGCAGCCCTCCTTTCTGGCTGCAGCCGACGAGCCTGGTGGCGGACTTGACCGAACTCTTCTGGCGGAGTGTCGCTCGGCTCGAGGCCTGGTCATGAGAGAAGTGCTTGAGTTCGAGCTGGCGGGGGAACGACTTGTTGGCACGCGACATGTACCCTCGACTCCCGGCGCGCGCATGGGTGTATTGTTGCTCAACGCAGGATTCGCCCCGCGGGACGGTCACGGAGGGCTCTCCGCCCACGCTGCCGACGCCCTGGCGGCCCGGGGCATTCCCGCCTACCGCTTCGATCTGCCGCGGATCGGCGACAGCCCGGGCCCGCTTCCGGCGCGCATTCTGGATTTCTTCGATCTGGTCGCCAGCGGAGGATTCGCCGACGTAACGACAGAGCTGGTTCGAGAGCTGTGCCTCCGGGAGCGGCTCGACCGCCTGGTCCTCGGTGGCCTCTGCGGGGGCGCCATCACCGCCATCTTCGTTGGCGCCCGGGAGCGCACACGCGTGTGTGGGCTGCTGCTCCTTGAGCCCGAGATGTACGTGATCGAGCCGAAGACCGGCGCCACCCCGGGGAACCGCCAGCTTGCCAGACTGAGCGGGCCGATGCAGCGGCGGCTGTTCAACTACTGGGGGTGGATGCGGCTGCTCGCCAACGAAGGCCCCCGCAGTCGGTGGGTGCCTTTCCCACGCCAGACCATCCTGGCGTTCCTGCGCGGACGGACGGACCTTCCGGCCGCGACGAACATGCCGCTGCTCGAGGCCTGGCGGGAGCTGGTGCGGGACGGTCGTCCGAGTCTGGTGATCACTGCGGCGGGCAAGATGCACGAGATCTTCTTCGATCGAATCAACGCCGTGGCGTTCCGGGGCATCGACACACGCTCAGTGCGGCACGTTCGCCTGGAGCACACCAACCACATCTTCACGATGGGCGGCGCCATCGAAGCCGTGCTGTCTCAGGTCCTGCCGTGGGTCGAGAGCGTAGGCTGCATCGCGAACTCGGGATCGGCCCTGGCGTCTGCTGACGCTAGATGCCGGAGCCCGCTGCCGCCCGCTTGAGTGCGGCCTTCATGACCTTGCCGGCCTCGTTCTTCGGAAGCTCCTTGAAGAACTCCACGAACTTGGGTTCTCGATCCCTCCCGAGGCGCAACCGGCAGTGACGGATGACGTCATCTGCGTCGAGATTCGATAGGGGCCGGCCGACAATGCAGGCGGCGATGGCCTCGCCCAGTGTGTCGTGCGGCACGCCAAACACCGCGACCTCGACCACGTCTGCGAGCTCCGCGATCACATCCTCGATTTCCCGTGAACCGACCCGCTGGCCCCCGACTTTGATGAAGTCGCGCCGGCGGCCTCGTATGAAGATGTCGCCGTCGTCGTCGACAACCGCCAGATCGCCCGTCCAGAGGTGACCGTCGCGGAAGTGAGCGGCCGTGGCCGCGGGATCACCAAGGTAGCCCAGCGCGATGTTGTCCCCGCTCGCCACGATTTCACCGACTTCCCCCACCGAGGCCGGCTGGCCATCTGACCGCAGCACCCGCAGCGTCACGCCGGGTATGCTCCGGCCGACTGAGCCCGCCTTGGCTGCAAGCCTCTCCGGCGCCAGTGCGGACAACCGGGCCGTCGCCTCGGTCTGACCGTACATGACATAGAAGGGTACCGCCGGAAAGGCCGCGCGGATCTCGTTGATCAACGCCGGAGCGAGATGGCCGCCGGCCTGCGCCATATAGCGGAGATCGGGATACTGCCGCGTGGTGAACGTGCTGCGTCGCAGGAGAATCTGGTAGGTACTGGGCACGCCGTAGAAGCCCGTGCAAGCACTCGCGGCCAGTTCGTCGAGAACGCGTTCAGAATACGCAAAGCTGCTCGCGATCACGACGGTCCCGCCGACGGCGAGATGCGTATGGAGGATGGAAGCCCCAAAGCAATAGGACATCGGCAGCACGAGAAGCGCCCGGTCGTCGCGCGTCAACGCAAGACGGCTGACAATCGACTGCGTGTTGGCTTCGAGGTTGCGGTGGCTCACCATGACGCCCAGAGGAGTCCCTGTTGAACCGGACGTGAAGTTGATGACCGCCACGTCATCGGGTGAACGAGACACGGGAGGACGCCAGACGCCGCTGTCGGACGCCTGCAGGGCGGCGGCGCTTTCCCATTCCGTTGGCAGCTCCCCCCGCTCCGGTGCGGCGTCCACCCACACACGGTTCAACCCGGTATTGGCCGAGGCCTCGCGAAGGCGTTCCAGGTACTTCCGCCCCACGAACCCCCAGCGGGCCTGGCTGGTCTCCACCTGGGCGAGGAGGCTCTTCGCGCTCGTCGAAGGCGACAGGGGAACCGCAACGCCGCCGGCGTAGATCGTCGACAGATAGGCCGCCACGTAGAACAACGAATTGTCGTCGATGATGAGGACGCAGTCCCCCGGGATGAGCCCGGACTCAGTCAACCGCGCGGCCCATCGCTCAACCTTCGACCGCAGGTCCCGGTAGGTGACAGGGCGGCCACACACGACCAGGGCTGTGGCATCCGTATCTGAGGGCAGCAGCACTTCGGCGAAATTCCGCATCTCTCGTCCTGCGCCAGCCATGCTTCAGGCAACAGAGGCCAGCGCTCCGTCCGCCGGCGGGCGGTTCGGACCGTGGCAGCCGGCACACCGGCGGATGCTCGGCAGCCAACCGTCCCTCGGCGTTCACGTGGCCGCCGCCGCGGGTCTTCCGGTGCAGCGGCGCGGGCGGACCATGCGGGTCCGGCGCCGACGCTGCTCAACGGGTCACCGTCGAAACGGCCGGGGCGGGGCAGGCAGGGAGGGTGGCGATTCGCGGTCGCCACCGGTCGGTCTCGCCTTGTCGCCCCCAGGGCCGGGCATAATGTACCCTGCCATATCGGCCGATTGTCTCATGGGTTTCAACCGCTTCCGGCCGGCACTGGGCTTCCGGGGGAGGAGACGTGATTACCCGCCAGATTCTCGACCTCGATGCGCCGGCCGCAGTGAACGGCATCGCCGAGGCGATTCGCGTCCAGACGCTTGGCGCGCTCGGCCGGCGTGGAATCGTCGTCGGGATTTCCGGTGGCCTTGACAGTTCCGTGGTCGCTGCCTTGTCGGCTCGCGCGCTTGGCCCGGCCCGCGTCTTCGGCCTCCTGATGCCCGAGCGCGACTCCTCAGTCGATTCCACGCGTCTCGGACTCCTGCTCGCGGATGCCCTCGGGATTGCCACTCTGACCGAGGACATTACACCGATGCTGGAGGCGGCCGCCTGCTACCAACGCCAGGCTCAGGCGATCCGCCGCGTGATTCCCGAGTACGCAGATGGCCAGAGGTTCAAGATCCGCCTGCCGTCCATCCTGGCATCGTCGCGACTGAATGTGCCCTTCGTCGTGGTCGAAACCCGCGAAGGCGACCGGGAGTTCAGGCTCTCGGCCGAGGCCAGCCGGGAACTGGTGGCCGCCACGAACTTCAAGCAGCGCATCCGGACGATGCTGGAGTACTACCACGCGGATCGCCTCCACTATGCGGTGGCCGGCACGCCAAACCGGCTGGAGTACGACCAGGGCTTCTTCGTGAAACAGGGGGACGGAGCGGCGGATCTGAAGCCGATCGCGCACCTGTACAAGACGCAGGTCTACCAGCTCGCCGAGCTTCTCGGCGTGCCCGACGAAATCAGACGGCGGCCCCCGACGACCGACACCTATTCCCTGGCTCAGACCCAGGAGGAGTTCTACTTCTCGCTGCCGTCCTCCGACATGGACCTCTGCCTCTACGCGCGTAATCATGGCGTTCCGCCGGCCGCCGTGGCCGCCGCGCTCGGGCTGACGGCGGAGCAGGTCGAACGCGTGTTTCACGACATCGACCAGAAACGGCGATCGACACGCTACCTGCACCGCGAGCCTCTGCTGGTCCAACCGGTCCCGGAGGTGGTGCCCTGATGTGCGGCATCGCCGGCTGTCTTGTCACCGACAGCGAGTCGCCCCCTCCGTCGCTGGGCCTGCTGGAGCGGATGGCGGCGGCGCTTCATCACCGTGGCCCGGACGAGCGCGGCCTGTACCGCGACCGTCGAGTGGGCCTGGCCCATGCCAGGCTCGCCATTGTCGACCTGACGACGGGTCAGCAACCGCTGTCGAACGAGGACGGGTCGCTCTGGGTCGTCATGAACGGCGAGATCTTCAACTACCTCGAGCTTCGCCAGGAGCTCATGACGCTCGGCCACCGTTTTCGCACGCGGAGCGACACCGAAGTGGCGGTCCACGCCTGGGAGGCGTGGGGTGAGCAGGCATTCAATCGCTTCAACGGGCAGTGGGCCATCGCGTTGTGGGACGCTGCGAGTCGAACACTGGTGCTGTCCCGGGATCGCCTCGGCGTGCGCCCGCTGTACTCGTGTGAACACCGCGGGCGCTTCTATTTCGCGAGCGAGGTGAAAGCCATCTTCGCCGCCGACCCAACCGTGCCGCGCTCGCTGGATCCAATCGGTCTCGCTCAGACGTTCACGTTCTGGAGCGTCGTTCCCCCGCAGAGCGTCTTCGCCGGGATTCGCGAGTTGCAGCCTGGTCACGTGCAGATCGTGAGAGAATCCCAGGGAACGAACCGGCCCTACTGGGTACCGGAATTCCCCGCGACGCCAGAGGCCGGGTTCGCGGGGTCGCTTACCGAAGCCGTCGAGGAGACTGCGCGCCGCCTGGAGCAGGCTGTCCGCCTCCGCATGCTCCGTGCTGACGTCCCGGTGGGCTGTTTTCTGTCCGGCGGCCTTGACAGCTCACTCGTCGCGGCGCTGGGCCTTCGCGTGAAGGGCCCGGGCTTCTGCACGTTCTCCATCCGGTTCGAGGACGCCGAATACGACGAAACCGCCTATCAGCGCCTCATGGCGAGGCACCTCGGCACCGAGCATCGTGAGATCGTTGTCAGCCGACAGGATATCGCGGAGGCCCTCGCCGCCGTGGTCTGGCACACGGAACGGCCGATCCTCCGCACGGCGCCGGCGCCCCTGTTCCTGCTGTCCCGGGCCGTCCGGCAGGCAGGCATCAAGGCCGTTCTCACCGGAGAGGGAGCCGACGAGGTGTTCGCCGGGTACGACATCTTCCGCGAGGGGAAGATCCGGAGATTCTGGGCTCGCCAACCCCGCTCGCTGCAACGCCCGCTGCTACTCGGGCGGATGTACCCGTACCTCTCACGTTCGCCGGTGGCGTATCCGGCACTCGCCCGTCAGTTCTTCGGGCGCGGTCTGGACCGCTGGCGCGAACCCGGATTCGCGCACCATCCACGCTGGCAGGCGGCGCACGCCATCCAGCGTCTCTTCGCCCCTGGTCTGCGAGCGGAATTGGAAGGCCGCGATGTCGTCGCTGAACAACTCTCGGAACTGCCTCCGCGTTTCGTGACATGGTCGCCGCTCGCCCAGGATCAATACCTGGAGATGAAGATCCTGCTTGCGGGCTACATCCTGTCGTCCCAGGGCGATCGCATGCTCATGGCCCACTCGGTGGAAGGGCGTCTCCCGTTTCTCGACTGTGACGTCGTGGCGCTGGCCAATGCGCTGCCCGCGGCGTACAAACTGCGCGTGCTCGACGAAAAACACGTCTTGAAGCGCGTCGCTGAGGGTACGCTCCCCCTCGACATCCTTCGCCGCAGCAAGCAGCCCTACCGGGCGCCGGATGCCGTGTGCTTCGCCGGGCGCGTGGTCCCGGACTGGGTTGAGGACGCCATGAGCGAGCGGGCGCTCGCGTCGGCCGGTATCTTCGAACCGGGTGGCGTGCGCCAGCTCTATGGGATGTGCCGCGCGGGCGGCGTTCAGCAGTTTGCGAATACCGTCAATATGGCCCTGATAGGAGTGCTCACGACCCAGTTGGTGCATCAGCAGTTCGTGGCCACCGCGAGACAATGGCAGACGCCGGAGGTCCCGCCACAAACGCTGGTTGACCGGCTGGAGACCCGCGCACGATCTGCGGCGCCCTGAGAAGCGGACTATGGAGACTGACGTCAGCGCGATCCGCGCCGCCGTGCGCGCGTTCATCCTCGACGGGTTCTATGTGCCTCATCCCGAGCGACTGGCCGACGACACTTCTCTGCTCGAAACGGGCGTCGTCGACTCGACGGGTGTCCAGGAGGTGATCGGCTTTCTGGAGGAGAGGTTCCAGATTCGAGTGGAGAACGAGGAGATCATCCCCGAGAACCTCGACTCGATCGGCCAACTGGCCCGATTCGTCCGGCGGAAGCTGGAGGCCGGGCGCGGGTGTTCCAGTTCCGAGCGCGCCTCTCCTGTTCTCTTTGTCGAGTGAACGGGAGTCTCACGTGCAATGTGGGGCACCGGCGCGAGGGTGACACCCCATCACGAGTGCGGCGTCGTCCGCTGGCAGCCGACTCCCTCAGCAATGCGCGTCCGGGAACGGCCGTGGTGACCGGCGCGCGCACGCGGGCAGGCGACATACAACAGCCGACACTCCTGCCGGGCCACCGACATCGGGATCGTTTCGTTCGACCACGACCCACGACGGTGCGGTGTGGCTCCTGATTGTCCCGGGCGTGCGGCTCCGGGTTGTCTGGACTGGCGTGGTAGACACCAACCCGGTCAGCGGCGTCATGGTCACCACGCCCGAGGGCGGCGACGAGAGGGCCGGCGATCATCAAGCGGTTCGTGACACACTGTCGGCCATGCTGAGGCGAATCACGACTCATTGGGCGCGGCGGCTGGGGATCGCGCGAGCGCTCACGAGGACGTTGTACTTTCTGCGTTTCAATCCATGCCGAGCCGCAGGAATCCTTGCCCAGCATCGGCACATTCGCTCACTCCCGGCGGGGCATGAAGGGGTCATCGCCCTTGACGCCACGACCAGAATGCACCTGCGCGCGGGTACAACGGACCTGGCGATCTTCGATCAGATTTTCGCCATGCAGGATTGCGCCGTTCCGTTTGCGCTGCGAGCCAGCCTCATCATCGACGGCGGCGCGCATATCGGCTGCGCCGCTGTCTACTACGCGCGACGTTACCGCAACGCCAGGATCGTCGCCATCGAGGCAGAACGCGGCAACTATGAAATGCTCAAGCAGAACGTCGCGAGTCTGCCGAACATCGTACCGATCCACGGCGCTCTCTGGAGCGAGGGCGGGAAACTCGCCATCGCCGATCCGGGCGCCCAGACGTGGGCGTTCCAGGTCACCGAGAGCGCCGAGGGCGACATCCCGGCATTCACGATTGACGACATACTGGCGATGTCCGGACAAACCGAAATCGGGCTGCTCAAGCTCGATATCGAAGGGACGGAGGCCAGGGTCTTCGCCGCGGATTGCAGCGCCTGGCTGTCGCGGACGCATGTCATCAATATCGAACTGCACGATCGGCTGGTGCCCAATTGCACCGGCGCGTTTCTTGCCGCCATCGCCCCTCACGGCTTCTCGCGGCGCCGTCGCACCCAGCACAACGTCGTTGTGGCGCGTCGATGACGCCGCCGTTCAGCGGAACGGCCGCGCCGATACGTGGGACATCGGCTCGGCCCGCACCGTGCGCCCAGGCAGCATGCGCCATTCTGCCCTGGGGCGTCCGACGCGTCGGCGGCCGCCGCCACGCCCGGCCCGTCGCGGCAGCGTTGCGGGCAGAGTTCCGCCCCAACCAGCAGCCGACCACCAGTGTGCCGATACTTCGCGAGGCCATGACCGGACACTGCTGATGCCGAGGCCATTGCCACGCTGCGTGAGAACAGCGGCTCGGCGCTCGCCGCTTCGCTGGAGGTCTCGGAGGTGCCGCCCTCGTGTCGGTCCGCCTCGCGAACCTGCTCGGGGCCGTGGTTGGCGCCGTGGCGGAGTACCTGTCGCTGCCGATGGGCTTCCAGTTCCTGCTGCTGCTCGTCGCGGTCTTCTACCTGGCCGCGCTGGCGACCCGGCGGACGGCACCAGCAGCAGCCTGACGGCGTTTCCG
>Ga0209254_10002014_pt1 | contig 18407 bp, 15 predicted proteins | sample FrelakmetDIP11DI_FD_187148 | JGI IMG/M metagenome (GOLD analysis project Ga0209254, IMG submission 187148) | Freshwater lake sediment microbial communities from the University of Notre Dame, USA, for methane emissions studies - DIP11 DI (SPAdes)... | ecosystem: Environmental > Aquatic >...
CATCGGCCGTGAAGATGGCGAGGATGTCTTTGTACACTTCTCAGCCATTGAGATGGATGGTTACAAATCCTTGAAGGAAGGCCAGAAGGTCGAATTCTCGATTGAAAAAGGCTCCAAGGGTTTGCAAGCAGCTGAAGTCCGCGCTGCAGAGTAAGACCTGTTCTTACTAATACAACAGGGTCACCCAAAGGTGACCCTGTTCTTTATTTAATTGCCGCTCAGGAATTGATAGAGTAATTTCGAATATTCAAGCAGGGCATACTTCCAACCTTCAGGGTGAAGCCACCAGGTGAAAGGCCGGAACCAATGCCCATCCACCGGATGCATCCTTAAATCGATCCCGGAATCTCTGAAGATAGAATCAAAAACAATTTTCGCTCTGCGTGTATGATAAGGATCGGTAACGATCATAGCGGATTCCATGCGCTGTTTTTGCATGGTCTCCAACACTGCCTCCGCCTCTCCTGTTGTACTGGATACCACATCTCCCGGAAGAATGATATTGCTGATAGGGACACCCATCCCTGCGAGCTCCCTTGTCTTGATCCCGTTTGGATCGATTGGGGATTCCTCGGTTCCCGGGGTTGGGGTTTTGCTCAAACCTGTATCCGTCAGAATGATCGTATCCGAATACCCTTCCGCATAAAGCCTGGCTGCCTCTGGAATACGGTCGCTCTCCGCCCCACTCAGGATCACGATTGCATCTACATTCTTTGGAGGGTCGGATGCGATCAGATAATTCCCCATCAGGATCAAACCTAAAATAAAAAAGAGGAAACCCGCGACTACTGCTTCGGCAAGACAGCAACCTGGTTTCACCGGTTTCTTTATAATTTCATCGCTTTGACTGGTTTCATTCATAATACACCTTCATTTGAATTGGAAATTGTACATTAGAATCCGGTCAATGCCTTTTTCCTCATCCCATTATTAATATTCCTTACCTTTGGCATTCAATTCGGTAATAAGAAATCCTCATGGAAAAACTGGTATACTGGCTTTTTGCAGCTCCCAAAGGCCTCCTGATTGAAATCCTACCCAATCCCTTCCTTTGATTTCGAGTCCTCCTCTTCGTGGAGTGATTATGAATTGCTGGATAGCGGTAATGGGCAAAAACTGGAGCGGTTTGGCAGGTTTATTCTTATCCGCCCAGAAGCAGAGGCTATTTGGAAACCCGCCGGTTCGCCGCAAGATTGGCAGAACGCGGATGCGGTTTTTCAACCTGCTCCGGAGGAAAACGGCGGTCACTGGCAGTTCCGCAAGCAGCTTCCCGATGAATGGCAGCTGGCATACCGGGACCTGAGCTTCCTTGTCCAACTTTCGAATTCCCGGCATGTTGGTATTTTTCCCGAGCAAGCGACCCAGTGGGATTTCATTCAGGAGAGCATTAAACACGAAAAGAAACAAGTTCGCGTTCTAAACCTCTTCGGGTATACCGGCATGGCCACACTTGCAGCCGCAGCTGGAGGGGCTCAAGTGACCCACGTGGATGCCTCCCGTAAAGCCATCTCCTGGGCCAGACAAAACCAGGTCCTTTCCGGATTGCAGGAAAAGCCGGTTCGCTGGATCGTAGATGATGCACTCAAATTCGTGCAGCGCGAAGCCAGGCGGAACTCGTTTTATGATGGGATCATCCTCGATCCACCCAAATTTGGCCGCGGACCCAAAGGAGAGGTATGGGAGTTCTACGCCCTGCTCCCCAACCTGTTGGAAGCATGTAGGATGGTGGTCTCCCCGGAACCGTTATTCATCCTGCTCACGGCTTACGCTGTCAAAGCGTCTTCACTCACCCTGGGGACCGCATTATCAGAACTAATGACCGGGTTGGAAGGCAGCACCCGTATAGGTGAGTTGGTATTAAAAGAAAAAAGTAAAGGGCGCGGGATCTCGACCGCGGTTTTTGCATTATGGACCAGAAATACCCTTCCAGTAATCCAGGATGTGTTGGAACCCAAGTCTACTGTTGGAATAAATTAGACCCGGAATAATCATTGACGCATCAAATTAATGCTTCTCCTTCCCCAGCGAATTCCTCCGGTGATAAACCGCTTTCATTGCGAACCAAGCTGGTTTTTGGCTTTGGCGATTGGGGGAACAGCTCCACAAGCACGATCTTTGGTTTTTTCTTTGCCTATTTTTTAAATAATATTGCCGGGGTTCAGCCCATCTACGCCATCCCGGTTCTGCTTGCCGGTGGGATCTGGGATGCCATAAACGACCCGCTGATCGGGGTTTTTGCAGACCGGGTCCGTACCCGCTGGGGAAGGCGCAGGCCATTCTTTCTTTTTGGTGCAATCCCTTTTGGATTGAGTTTCATCCTGCTCTGGTGGGTACCGCCTTTTGAATCACAGGCTGCATTAAGTGTTTATTACAGCCTGGTCTATATCCTGTTTGATACCGCTTATACATTTGTAGCCGTTCCCTACTCAGCATTGACACCTGAATTGACCGGGGATTACAACGAACGCACCAGCCTGAATGGCTACCGCATGGTGGTCAGTGTGGTCGCGGGGCTTGTGGCTGCGGTGGCGATGCCCTTTTTCGTCGAGCAGGTGGCTGAGAAGCAAGCGGCATACCTGGCGGTGGCAGCAGTCTTTGGAATTCTAGCAATTATCCCGTATTTACTGCTGTTTTTCTTCATAAAAGAGAGATTCCAAAATGTTGAGTCAGCCAAGTTCAGCATTTTCAAAGGGTTTCAACTCACCTGGCGCAATAAACCCTTCCGCTATGCTGCCGGGATCTACACAACCGCCTGGGTCAGCGTCAGCCTGGCAGGGGCGCTTTTCCAATATTACCTGACCTTCTGGCTGCGTATCCCCACCCAGGTGGATGTAATCCTCGGGCTGCTGATGGTTTCCACCCTGGTTTTCATTCCCCTTATTGTTTTCCTTTCCAAACGGCTGGGAAAACAGAAAGCCTATATCATCGCGCTGGGCTGGTGGGCGGTGGTGATGATCTCTTTATTCCTGCTACCGCCATATTTCACCCCCGTCATTTATTTCCTTATAGCCGCGGCAGGCATCGGTGTGGCTGCCGCGCATGTCATCCCAGCTTCCATGATCCCTGATGTTATCGATCAGGATGAACTCAATACCGGTTTCCATCGGGAAGCAACCTATTATGGATTTATCGTTTTAATTCAGAAAGCCGGCTCGGCCGCGCTGCTGGCATTCATGCAGCTGGCGCTTTCTGTCAGCGGGTACCAGATCCCAATTTCCCCTTCCAACCCCCTGGCCACCCTTCAACCTGAATCAGCGCTCTGGACGATCCGCTTCCTCATTGGTCCGGTATGCGCAGCTTTATTGGGCGGCTCAATCCTGCTGGCCTGGAAATACCCGATCACCCGGGAAAGCCACACGAAGCTTCGAAAGTCGATCGAGATCCAAAGGGCTGAAGTGGATCAACCCCTAGATTAGGCCTGCGATCATCGCAGCCATTCCACTGCCGGCCAGGTCGCTTCAGCCTTGATCTTTAACCGGTTTCGCACATCCTCAGAAATCTTGATCAATTCATAAGGCATAACCGCTTCCAACCCTTTTTCCGCATCTGACGTGTGCAGGCTGTAGGTCTGCACCATTGCGGGCTGGATCTCCCCGACAGCACTCAACCAGGCATCGAAAGGTTGCCCCTCGTGGTTATCGACCCTGCCTTTCAAGAAAAGGCTCTGCAGGATCAACCCTTTCAACCCCTTCATCCCGTTAATCAATTCTTCGAGGGTGATCCCTCCATGAGGCTGGTTGATCTTTTTGTAAGTATCCTCGTCACCGGCATCCAATTTAACAAGCGGAAGTTCAACTGTTTCCAACGCGTCTCGTACCGGATTATCTGAAAGAGTGCTTCCATTCGTAAAAACCGCGATGGGCACGCCTGGATTAAGGTTGTCGCGCAATACCTGGACCTCCTTCACTAAAAGTTGGAATTCGGGATGCAGCGTCGGCTCCCCGTTACCGGAAAATGTGATCGCATCGAGTCGTCCGCATGTTTTCAGAGCGTTTTCCACCCCTGTAAGGATCTCTTCAACCGAATACAAACTGCTCAGCTCAGGGTGGCAGGTCAGCAGCCCAGTTTTCCCGTAATGGCAGTAAATGCAATCAAAGGTGCAAATTTTCCAGAAAGGAGAAAGCGGGTTGATCCCCAGCGAGATCCCTAACCTTCTGGACCGGATGGGTCCATAAACAATCGTCCCCTGCAAGGGTATCGGCATTTTGTTCTCGAAATAATTATAGCCGGGTTGATCTCCGGGTGGATACTTGAATTTTGCCCTTAAATGGTATACGCTATGAACTGAAGGATTACGCTCTTAATTATTCGAAGGAGGAAAGGATATGGCAAAAAAGATTTCACTCCGTCTTGACCTGAAAGTCCCCCCTGCTGAAGTATTTCGGGCTTTTTCAAACGCCACCGTTCTGCGTGAATGGCTCTGCGATGTTGCCACGGTCAACCCGCGGGAAGGCGGCCGGGCCTACCTCTGGTGGGACCATGGCAGCTTTATCGCTGGCAAATTTACCAAGTTTATCCCCAATGAAAAACTGGAGATTCGCTGCCAGGGATGCAATGAACCCACCCCAACAAAAATATCGATCACGCTTGTTGAAAAGGATATGGGTACCGACCTTGAGCTGAAGGAATCCGGTTTCAGCGACGACAATACCGGAAAAAAACTGCGCCAAAAAGTGGAGCTTCGCTGGAAGCACAGCCTGGAGAACCTGGTGAGCGTTCTGGAAAACGGACCCGACCTTCGCGTGGTCAACCGCCCTATGCTGGGAATTTATATTGGCGGTCTGGATGAAAAGATCGCCAAGAAGATAGGCGTCCCCATAGAGAAGGGGATTCGCGTGGAAGGCCTGGTGGAAGGCATGGGAGCTGTGACCTCCGGTGTGCAGAAGGATGATGTCATTGTCGCGATGGACGGGAAACCTACTCCTGATTTTCAATCACTTGGAAAAATGCTGCAAACCCATAAAGCCGGGGATACAGTGGAAACGCAGCTCTACCGCAAGAATTCCCTTAAAACGTTATGGGTGACCCTTTCCTTCCGTCCCATCCCGGAAATTCCGAAAACCGCCAAAGGGCTTTCAGAAACCCTCGGAAGGACCTATAACAAGAAATTTAGCGAATTAATAAAGTGCTTCAATGGAATCAACGAGGAGATGTCAAACTCTGCCCCCAAAAAGGGGGAATGGAGCGCCTGCGAAGTGCTGGCCCACCTGATCCATGCCGAACGCGGTTTGCAGAATAATCTCCACAATGTATGTTTCGACCAGGAAGAAGTATCGGATGGCTACGGGGATAACCTGGATGCACGCTGCAAAGCAACGGTGGCTGCTTACGGCAGCTCGAAAGCGCTTCTCGAGGAATACCGGCGCAGCTTGAAGGAAACCACCCTTCTGATCGCAGGCATTCCGGCAGGATTTGTAAAACATAAAGGCAGCTACTGGCGCCAGGCGTTCAACCTGTTGGCGTTTCCACCCCATATGGATGAGCATATTGAACAGATCCGGGCAGGGTTTGAAACTTTGAAAAAGAAAGCCCCGAAGAAATGAAAACAGATCGGGCGCGGGATTCCTCCCGCGCCCGATTTCCTTAATCAGACCATGTTGCGATATTTCACCAATTTATCGCCAGCAAGTCTTTGGTAAGTGCACAAGGACATAGAAAGCATCCTCCAGCATTAACCTCGCAGCAGCCGGATTTATACTCCTTCCACTCTGGAAAATCACCTCCCGGATAAACGAGGACAGATGGGCAGCAGCAGGCTTGGGCTTTCCTTCATCCAAAGCTTCCTGCGCTTTATCGAGGAATTTCATCAGATGCTTGTAGGTGGTTGGGTTGGTGATCTTGCCTTCTGAATTAAAGCGGTCCACGCTCATTTTCAAACTCTGGATGGTGGCGGTGATGTAGAACTTGACTGAAGCGGTGCTCGAATTTCCCAGCGTATCCACCGCGGTCACCACCAGCGTGTGTAGGATCCCCAATCTCAACGTGAATAGATCCACAACCTGCCCGTTCGTAACAGTTACTCCATCCAGCTTGGCAGTTGTTGTACCCACACCCGCGGGGTCATCTGACGCACTGAAGGTCATCGGTATTTTAATTGGGTGCAAATAGGTCTTAGCTTCTGGCGATGTAATGGTGATAACCGGACCCACTGAATCGAATTTAAAGGTCACGAAGGCGGTGGATGTATTCCCAGCCTTGTCCACAGCATTGACCGTCAGTTTATGCTCACCATTCGTGAGTGAGGTAAGGACTATGCTCTGTCCGTTGGTAACGGCACTCCCATCCAGATCAGCGCTCACCGTGGCAACCCCGGCTGGATCGTCAGTCGCGCTGAAATCCAGGGTCAGGGTATCCAATGGACCATATGCCTTGGCAATTGGCGAATTGATCGTGATGACCGGTCCAGTGGTATCCGTGATGAAGCGCAGGCGACCTTCAATCGCAGGAGAGACGGTTCCTTTAAAGGTAACGTAGTCGATCACCGAGTCACGGACATAATACTGGGTGTCAGCCACAATCTGGCTGAGCGGCCAGAGGGTGACCCCAGCGTCATTGAAGTTGCAGGAACCAGCTGCCAGGTAATTGACTGTGGACACTCTGTAATATTTTCCAGCATTATTAAAGTCCACATATTCATCACCGAATTTATAGGAAACAACATTGTTTCCGTTTGGCAGCGCTGGAGCCAGGTCATTATATGTGATCTGGTTCCCGAAGTTGGTATCCAGCATGCAGGTGGTGTAGTATGAATAGCCGCCATACCCGGGCACGTACTTGTAATAATAGTAGTTCCGGTACGCCCGTTCAAGAACTGCTTTTATCTGGGGACCATTCATTTCCATCACGACCAGCGAGTTCTCATAGGGCATGAGGGTGAACATATCAGCTACTTTGAGAGTCACAGGTGAACCTGGAGTAGCACCATCGGCTACCTTTCTGTTAGACATTGCTCCGGATAGATGGAAATCAACAGGAATACTATTCTTCGTTTCTAACTCGTATACTGCTGCATCTGCCTGCAAATTGGCGCCGTTGGTTTCCTGGGTGTAAGCCTGGAGAGCATCGATCGGAACCGTTGTTTGGCCTACCACCTTGGTATTATAAGTGTTGAATAATGCGAGATAGGGATCGACGATTACCTTGATTGCAGGATCCTCGACGGTTGAGGAACCCACAGAAATATATTGACCCGCCCGGCTGACCACATCATAACCTCCGCCAGCTTTGGGCTTCAACCCGATGAAAATTTCTCCCAGGGTGTTGTTATATCGATATGCGTGATTGATGATCACTGGGAACCCGTTGGTGTCAACCACCAGGTTGGGCAGGTATTTGGCGGTTCCAAAACCTGTTGCAGGATTGGTGTGGCTGTGTCCGCCGATGATGGCATCAAGACCTGAAACCGTCTTTGCCATATTCGTGTCGACATTTTTATCAACTTCGACACTCTTGGGATCTTCAGTGAAACCGATATGGGTTAAGGCGATGACGATATCATTTGTCGGCTCCAGCGCGCTAGATAACTCCTGCGCTCTTACCAGCGGGTCCGTGAACGTAAGTCCTGGGATATTGCTGGGCAGTTCGTAGTTCGGGACGCGATGGTTGCCTATTCCGAGAATGGCAACTTTAATGCCATCAATGGTCTTCTCCACGTAATCTTCCACCGGAACACTGGCAAGCCCGTAGGATCCGTCATCCTCCACGTTCGCCTGCAGCACCGGGAAGGTCGCCTGACCCATAACGCTTGTGAAGACATCTTTCCCGAAGTTGAATTCATGGTTGCCAAGCGTCATGGCGTCGTAATTCATCGCATTCATCACCGCGATGATCGGGTTGGTGGTAAGTGGGGCAGCTAGGGGAGGGGAAGTCAGGAGAGCGCCATCCGCAGTGTACCCCAGGGGAGCCGTCTTGAAATAGAAGGCAAATCCATCTCCTTGAATATCATCCCCGGAGTTCAGCAGCAGGGTCCGATTCGGATTGTACGCTCGTTCTTGTTTGATAAGGGTTGCAAGCTGGGTGTAGCCTACATAGGTTCCCTTATATAAATTCCCGTGCATGTCGTTGTGGTGCAGGATCGTTACTGGAATGATGCTTCCGGTGGTGTTATCCCCATCGCGGGTGATCCTTCCATCCAGCGCGCCGTTATAGGGAGTGGTATTTGTGTAATTTGCAAGGACCCAGCGGTTGACGCCGTTCAGCATGTCTCCCCAGTAGGAGATGTTGGTCATGTATTTGAAAGCATAGAAGTTATCCTGCCCGGCTGGAGCAAGGAATTCATTGGTTGCCACCCGATATGTTTTTGTCAGGTCGAGGGTAATGCAGGAACCACCCTCAACAACACATGGCTCAAAAGCACCATAAGACCAGGCTTTGTAACTAGTAACCGATGGAGAGGGATCGGTATCTACTCGGTAATTATAGAAGTTGTATCTTAATCCTGCCGGTTGAATGGCCCCTTTATTCAAGGAGGCACTTTGATTCAACAGCTCCAAGATCTGCAAGCCGGTCATATCCCCAACTACGGTCTGGTTCCCGAACGGCAGAACATTGTACATCATCCCATATGTCAATTTACAGGGATAGGCCGCGCAGGTGATATCCGAGCGCAACCCGCCAGGGTTATTGAAAACCATGGCGACATCGTTTTCCGGCACCGAATCTGTGTTGAGGTCATTTAGGATCGCGTCATTGACAAAATAGCCCATCAGGGAATCGCCATCGTAGTTCCTGGTTATCGGCACATTGGTCCAGCCGATTTCCTGGTTGATCAATGCCTGGTAAGCCGAATCGTCAACATATGATTTGATCAATGCCTCGATTGCTGGGTCAGGCGTCCCGGCTGAAACGGGATTGATCTTTGACCAACTCACGGATACAGCTCCGTCGGGTTGCACAGTGATATCCGCTCGGCCAACCTGCCGGCCGTTATATCTGGCTTGCACAACAGTCGTTTTACCTCCCACAACTGGTGCAGGAAGGGTGACATCGGTGTGACTGTGCCCGCCGATGATCAGATTGGCAGGTTTCCCCGCAGTGATAAGTTTGTTTGCCAGTGTCTGATCCCCATAGATCGGAATACCGTATCCATATCCGCCGTCCGTGAACCCAAGGTGGCTGAGGACCACGATCACATCCGCACTAGCTTTCATCGCGTCATAGTGATATAGGATGGAATCAGCGGGATCCTTGAAACAAAGTCCTTCCGTCGCGGATGCAACGGTGATGATCGGGGTTTCAGGTGAGGTCACTCCTATAAATGCAACCTTCACCTCATTCGGAGCGGTTCCAATGGTTTTTATCGTGTACGATGAGTCGACAAAATCAGGTTTTCCCCAACCAGCGGTTGCGCAATTCCCAGTATCATTAATCACGATATTCGCACTGACGTAGGGGTAGTCAGCTTCATTAATACGATCCTGCAGGACAGCTTTACCCCAATCGAATTCGTGGTTTCCAAAGGTCGCCACCGAGTAGAACATATCGTTGAAAACATCTATGGTTGGGACGCCTTTTTGGATATTTGAGAGTAGGCTGCCCTGCATCTCATCTCCGGCATCCACCAGTAGGACTTTTTCCCAACCTACAGCGGTGCGGACCGAATTGATTTGGTAAGCCACCCTGGCCATGCCCGGGTTGCTGGAACTGCCCCCGGAATTTTGCTCCAATTGCCCGTGAAAATCATTAGTATGTAATATGGTGAAAGTTACTGGAACAGATGGCGCTGCACTTGGCTGGGCAAATACCTGCAACGGTAAAGCCAAGCTCAGGATCACCACCAAAGCAATTATTTTGAAGAGTCTGGTCGCCATAGTTTTACCTTCCGTGTATGAAATTATTGAATCAGAAAATTCGGGAAACGATCAAATCATTGTGATGAAATCACATCGGTGTACCTGCAAGAGTCAGTCGCTGCTATCCCCTCCTTTCAACTTACACGAAAAACTCCCACCTTACAGAATTGTAAGGTGCATTAACAGTATAGACCGTTCATCTCCTTGTTTCAATAGCCGGGACGATTTTTTAAGGTACTTTCGGAAAATTTAAGATTGCTACAACTTTTCAGATTGACTTTTCCAATCCGCTCTCATAAATTTATCGCATGCTTGCCCGGGTCTTTTCCTGCGCGGTCATTGGTTTGGATGGCGTCACCGTGGAAGTTGAGGTATATGCCGGCCGCGGTCTTCCCAAAATGACCATCGTCGGCCTGCCGGATACCGCCGTGCAGGAAAGCTGCGAGCGCGTCCAGACATCCATTAAGAACGCCGGCTTCACTTACCCGCGCAAGCCGGTGATCGAGAATCTTGCCCCCGCCTCCGTCCGTAAGGAAGGCCCCTATTATGACCTGCCCATCGCTCTCGGCATGCTAGCCATGCTGGGGATCGTCCCGCAGCAGGAGCTTGCTGCCAACCTGGTGGTGGGGGAACTCTCCCTGGATGGCAGGATCCGCCATGTGCGCGGGTGCTGCCCATGGCAGCCCACGCTCGCGCGGAGGGGTTCAAACGAATTTTCGTCCCGGCCGCGGATGCTCCCGAAGCTGCCCTGATCCCGGATCTAGAGGTCATCCCCGTCCTCACCCTGGGTGATATCGCTGCCCACCTGACTGGGGAAACTCTTATCCCCCCGCAGGTTCCCATCGACCCGGGTGAAGTGGAAGTCTGGGTGCAAACGGATTTCTTGGAGATCAAAGGCCAGGAGCATATAAAAAGCGCTCTTGAGGTTGCTGCGGCTGGAAATCATAACGTTCTGATGATCGGACCCCCCGGCGCCGGAAAGACCCTCCTCGCGCGCGCCCTGCCCTCTATCTTGCCGGGCATGACCATCGATGAATCATTAGATGTGACCCGCATCTATTCGGTCGCAGACCAGCTCCCCCCCGATGTGCCCCTGCTGCGCAGCCGGCTGTTCCGCGCCCCGCACCATACCATCAGCCATACCAGGCTGGTGGGCGGCGGCAACTGACCTCAACCGGGCGAGATCTCCCTCGCCCACCGCGGGGTGCTCTTCCTGGATGAGTTCCCAGAGTTCGGCCAGCGCGTACTTGAAGTCCTATGCCAACCGCTGGAGGATAAGGTGGTCACCATCAGCCGGGCGGAGGGATCCCTGACCTTCCCGGCTAACTTCCAACCCGTGGCCGCCATGAACCCCTGCCCATGCGGGTATTTTGACGATCCAACCAAACCCTGCACCTGCTCCAATGCCACCGTCACCAAGTACCAAAAACGCATATCAGGGCCGCTTCTGGACCAGATCGATATCCACGTGCAGGTCCCGCGGGTGGATTATGAAAAACTGAGCAGCAACCGGCTAGGTGAGTCTTCCGAGTTCTGCGAAACCGTATCGAAGCCGCCCGCAGGCTTCAGCACGAGCGGTTTTCGGGTACCCGATTGGCGTGCAACGCTGAAATGCACCCGGCCGAAGTGCGCAAGTACTGCGCGCTCGATGACGCCGGGCGCAGCCTGATGAAATCCGCCGTGAACCAGATGCAGCTCTCCGCCCGCGCCGATCACCGCATTCTTAAGTTCGCCAGAACAATAGCTGACCTGGTTGGAGCTGAATCCATCGCACCTTCTCACCTAGCAGAAGCGCTGCAATACCGACCAAAATTGCTGGAGTAAACCTGCCAGATTCTTAATAAGAGAAAATTCGGTTTTATAATTAATATCTGATCAATCCTTGTATAACCTTAACCGGTTCACTAATGGAAGATTGAGTAAAAAACATATATACTAGAAAAATAGACAGGAGGTAAAATGACATTCTTAAATATTCTTCAATGGATCGCAGCTGCAGCAACCATCCTCACCGGGTTGTTGGTGCTGATCAAACCAAAAGCTGCAGAAGGATTCACCGGTCTGAGAGCGGATGGACCCAGGGGAATTTCAGAATTCCGCGCAATCTTCGGAGGGTTGTTCATTGCCCTCGGTATTTTTCCACTGATTTCGCAATCGCCTTATGCTTTTCAGATGCTTGGTTGGGGGTATCTTGGTATCGCTGCCGCAAGGCTCTTTTCGATCTATTTTGATAAGTCCTATGACCGTTCCAATATTATCAGCCTTGTGATCGAGATCCTTCTGGGTATTATCCTGGTCATATAACTGGGAGGGTAAGAAAATGGCAATAAAAATCGTGGCAGACAGTTCCAGTGATCTACCTGTCGAGGTTATAGAAAAATATGGGATCGAGATCACCCCTCTTTTCATTAACATCGATGGAAAGAGTTATCAGGACGGGATCGACCTGACACGGGATTCCTTCTATTCCCAGTTGCCGGATATGCCCGGTCATCCAACCACCTCCACACCCAGTGTGGAGATCGTTCGGGAGCATTTCATGAAGTTGATTGCTCAGGGTGCTACAGGTATAGTCTCAATCCATATTGCCGGTTCATTGAGCAACATGGTAAACGTTTCCCGCATGGCAGCAGAAACGATCAAAAAAGTCCCTGTGAAAATCGTTGACAGCGGTCAGATCTCGCTCGGAATCGGACTCCAGGTACTGGCTGCAGCCCAGGCTGCGGTGAACGGGAATACCCTGCAGGAGATTATTGATCTCTGCAACGATATTCGGAAACGCACCTGGTCCTTTGCCGCCCTGGATACGCTGGAGTATATCCACCGCGGGGGTAGGATCTCGACTGCACAGTATGGACTTGGGCGGTTATTGAACATCAAACCGCTATTGATCATGCATGACGGCGTCCTCAAGTTCGAAAAGGTTTTCACCTTCAAGAACTCAATCAAAAGGATCATTTCAGTTCTGGAAGAGATCAAACCTCTGGAACAGGTCGCCTATCTTCACACAGCTGCAAAGGACCGTCTGCAGGAATTCATTTCCAAGACAGACCGTTTTTTACCTGCCGGATCAGAACCGCTTATTGGTGAAGTCGCCCCCGTGATAGGGGTTCACGTCGGCCCGGGTGCAATCGGGCTTGTTGCCACCCGCGTTAAAGAATAGGAAGGTCTTTATGTTTCTGGATGTTTTTATTTCTACCGGACTATTGATCCTTGGGCTCATGGTTTTATTATGGCTGGTAAGTCTCGCTATTAAGAACTCATCAATAGTGGATATTTTTTGGGGAACAGGTTTCGTAATTATTGCCTGGTTTATATTTTTCTCATCACCTGAAGGATATCTTCCCCGAAAAATTCTAATGGTTCTGCTGGTAACAATCTGGGGGCTGAGGTTAACTATCCACATTCTTGTGCGGAATTGGGGCAAGCCTGAGGATTTTCGTTACCAGAAATGGCGGCAGGAATCCGGCTCAATCTGGTGGCTCAAGAGCTTCTTCCAGGTTTATCTTCTGCAGGGATTCCTCATGTGGATCATTTCCACCCCTATCATTGCAGCAGAAATCTCTCCGATTTCCCCGCTCGGAATTCCGGATTACCTGGCCGTGATCGTTTGGGGATTCGGTTTCTTTTTCGAAGCGGCCGGAGATTACCAGCTTGCGAAATTCAAATCTCACCCTGGCAACAAGGGCAAGGTCCTGGACACCGGTGTCTGGCGATATTCCCGCCACCCGAATTACTTCGGAGATGCTTTTCAATGGTGGGGTTTTTACCTTTTTGCCTTATCTGCAGGCGCATGGTGGACGGTCTTCAGCCCGGTCATCATGACCTTCCTGCTGCTAAAAGTCTCTGGTGTGGCTCTTCTGGAGAAATCTCTGAAAGAAACCAAACCACAGTACAGTGATTATAAGGAAGCTACCAGCGCCTTTATTCCCTGGTTTCCCAGACAAAAGCGCTAACCCCAGGATAGCATTTCAAGGAGATCGATCATGAAAGCAATAAAAATTTTGGCCGTTATGGGAATCATTGCTATGAGTCTGGTTTTAGTATATGGTTTTACCAAGGGTGATTTTTTTAATGAAGGATCCCGGTTGTTGGCCATGCCCTGGGGAATCGTTTCAATGGTCGATCTCTATACCGGTTTCATCCTGTTTTCCGGGTGGATCATCTTCCGGGAAAAATCTCTACCCCGTTCTGTGGTCTGGGTTTTTTTTATGATGGTGCTTGGATTTTTCACTGCAAGCGTTTATGTATTGATCGCAGCCCAATCCAGCGCTGGAAGCTGGCGAAAATTCTGGATGGGCAATCGTTCGGATCTTCAATAACTAATTTCCAAATCCACTCTGCTGTTTCGTGATTAAACCCTGTTTCAATTAAACTCGTTTTAGTATTGATGGTACAATTTAAGTACCAAATTAATCAAGTGAGGGGTATCATGCAAAAATGGGAATACTTGTTTCTCACTGTTTTCCGGGTTGGTGATGTTTGGAAGGTTGGTATTATCAATGGAAAAGAACTCCAAAAATGGCACCAGGGAACTTCACTTTATGATTTTGTGAATGAGCGCGGAGAGGAAGGGTGGGAATTGGTAAGCGTCAATTTCGCACCGATCTTTACCGATCTTGCCCACGTGGATTCAGAGGATTACCGCCTGGTGATGAAGCGGCCGAAAGCCTGAAAAGAATAATCCTGTAACGAACCGCAGAAAATAATTTCTGCGGTTTTTTTATATTTTCCCCTTGGCTGGTAACCTGAAAACCTAAAAAAACACCCCAGGCATACTATTTGCACCTTTCAATTTGGTAAGTTTCCCCATTTTTAGCCAAAAAAGTGGAATTGCCACTTGCATATTGCCTACTAATTGCGTATACTGTGGTAAGAAGTGGTAAATAGTGGGTGAAAGTGGAACGCCGGCATGCCGGCGTTCCGCCATAATATACAGGGTAGAACACATGTTCTTAGGGCAATTTGAACACACAATAGATGATAAGGGGCGGTTAATTATCCCCGCCCGTTACCGCGAGCTCCTGGCGAGCGGTGCCTATATCACCCGTGGATTCGACCGCAATCTAATCGTCCTCACCGGCCCTCATTTTCAACGGATTTATCAGAATGTTAATGGAATGAGCATGACGGATTCCGCTGCCCGGGACCTGCGCAGGTTGATCTTCTCCAACGCGGTCGCAGTCGAGTTTGACAAAGCGGGACGGATCCTCATTCCCCAGTTCCTCCGCGATTCAGCTGATCTCTCAAGCGCCACCCTTTTAGTTGGTGTTGGGGAATATTTTGAAGTCTGGTCCGCTGAAAACTGGAAAAAACAGGCCTCCCTCCTCCAGGATGATGAAACCAACTCACAGCGATTTTCAGCATTGGATCTCTGAGAAAAACATATATGCAATCATCAATCGCCGATCCCATTCAAGCTCATCGTCCGGTGCTTTTCCAGGAAACACTGGCGGCGCTTTCGCCAAGTAGTGGCGGCAGATATGTTGATGCGACGCTCGGCGCAGGCGGTCACGCAGAGGGAATACTTGAAGCTTCATCCCCGGATGGTTGCCTCTTGGGAATGGATGTGGATCCGCAAGCACTGGAAATTGCCGCCACCCGATTGGAAATTTTTGGCGATCGGGTGAGAATCGTTCACAGTTCCTATACCTTTCTTCTTGAAGAAGCAAGGGCATCTGGCTGGGACACAGTTGACGGGGTGGTATTCGACCTGGGAGTTTCGTCAATGCAGCTGGATACCCCCAAGAGGGGTTTTTCCTTTAAAACTGAAGGACCTCTTGATATGCGTTTCGATACGGATAACCCGGTCAACGCTGATATTATCGTAAATTCACTTCCGGAGGAGGAACTTGCTGATATTATTTGGCGTTATGGTGAGGAAAGGGATTCCCGTCGGATCGCACGAGCTATCTGCGCTTCCCGCCCGATCCATACAACCCAGGAATTGGCATCAGTAATTCGCAAAGCAGTTAAACAGCGGACAGGACGGATTGACCCCTCCACGCGCACCTTCCAGGCGATACGCATTGCAGTCAATGGTGAATTACAGGCAGTGGACCAGGTACTACCGCTGACCCTATCGATCCTGAAACCCGGGGGTCGGTTGGTTGTGATCTCCTTTCATTCGCTGGAAGATAGGCTTGTCAAGCAGTTCATGCGCCGTGAAGGTCGGGATTGCATCTGCCCACCCGGTCGACCGGTTTGTATCTGCGGACACAAAGCGAGCTTGAATGAGCTTACCCACCGACCAGTAACGGCAACAACTGAAGAGGTCAACAGAAATCCTAGATCCCGTAGTGCAAGGCTTCGCGCAGCGGAAAAAGTGGCACTGGCATGAGCATTGCACCGAATTCTCTATTAATTCTTTTAATGGTTGAGGTGCACAACAAATGACATTCAAGATCATGCATACTTTTCAGCATGCCCCCTGGCGGATCAAATTCCGAGGTCTGGGTGGGTTCCTGACAGCAATCGCTGCGCTATTTCTAGTTCTCGGTCTTTTCCTAAGTATCAGCGGACAGGCCGCAACAGCCGGCTTGGAATTACGAGCAATGAATGATGAGCGTGAATCCATCCGGCAGGAAATCGCCAGTATGCGCACAACCATGGCGGATATAACTTCCGTTTCAAAGATGCGCGCACGGGCTGAAGAACTTGGTTATCAACGGGTTTCTCCTGCAGAGGTAACATATTTATTTGTTTCAGGTTATCCAGGGCGCCAGACCGCCGTCCTGGCAGCTTCTCCCGGCGAATTGAATATGCCGGAACCGGTAATTAAACCTGCTTTTACCCGTTCCCTTTGGGATTGGGTTTTCCAGGGGTTGGCGCAGGTTAGCGGAACTTCGGGTCAATAACAAGATGAAATTTCCTGTCCTCTCCCGCACTGCGTTTTTAGGCCTTCTGCTTTCCATGCTGGGCGTTGTGATCATAGCCCAGATGGTCAACATCCAGACCAGTGCTGTCCACCGCGAGTTAAGCGAGATGGCAGATGAAAAATACGGGTATGAAGTTAAAACTATTTACCCGGAACGCGGAAGTATTTATGACCGCTGGGGAAATCTCCTGGCAGGCAACAAGGCTGTTTATGAGATCGGTCTGGATCTGGGTTCGAATTACCATGTGAATACCATCGCTGAAACGTTCTCAGCCGACTTTAAAGTGGATCCCCGGTCAATCTATGGAAAGATAGAGAATGCCCGGATGCACGGTTATAGTTACGTAGCGCTCATGGACTATATTTCGCCCGAAAAGGTGAATAAGCTCAAAAAACTGCAATCAGAATTTGCAGCAGTCAACCCCGCCGGCAGGGAGCAATCTGCTCCAAGCCTATCTGGTTTGCTCTTTTCTCCCCACATGATCCGATCTTACCCTGAAGATACCCTGGCTGCCAGCGTACTTGGATTCTTTCCTTATAAAGAGGGATCAAACGCACACGGGTATTATGGTGTTGAAGGCCAGTATGATGATCTGCTGGCCGGGCAACCTATTCAAATGACAGTTTCGCGCAACCCTTACCAGCTTACAGAGCTGCCATCTACCCCCCCTGGTGCGGACCTGGTTCTGACGATCGATCGCGAGATTCAGGCTCAAGTGGAGGCAGCCCTCGATAAGCATGTAAAGGCTCACGGCGCGCTCTCCGGCACAGCTATTGTTGAAGATCCGGAAACCGGTGAGATCCTCGCAATGGCCACCTCTCCGCGTATCGATGCAAACAAGTACTGGACTGCCTCGCAAGTCTTTAAGCAACCCACGCATTTCAATACAGCTGTTGGCACGATCTATGAGCCGGGTTCTATCTTCAAGATTCTCACCATGGCCGCAGCAATCGATAAAGGGATCATAAAACCGGAAACCCCGTTCCTGGATACAGGGGTTTTGAATGTTGACGGTTACGAAATTTACAACTGGGATGATCAGGCTTACGGGCCGGTGGACATGATCGGGTGTATGCAGCATTCATTAAATGTTTGTCTGGCCTGGATCGCGCTTCAGCTTGGTCCCCAGACATTCGACGAGTATATGGAAGCTTTCCATATAGGTCACCCCTCTAATATCGACCTAGCCGGTGAAGCCTACCTGCCCTTCCGTGCGCAGGGTGATCCGGGTTGGTCAAAATCCACAATGGCCACCCAGGCATTCGGTCAGGGTGTTGCAGTGGCCCCTGTGCAATTTTTAATGGCAGCTTCCGCACTGGCAAATGATGGAAAAATGATGGCTCCTCATATCGTCAGATCCATCGTTCGTGATGGAGTGCAATACAATGTTAACTCCCAAGTTGCAGGAAGCCCAATCACTGCGGAATCTGCGGCTACTGTAACCGAACTACTCGCGAAATCGCTCGAAATCGAGTCCTCCAAAGCGTTGGTAGATGGTTACCGCCTTGCAGGTAAGACAGGAACTGCAGAGATTCCAACCCCATATGGTTACACAATGGGACGTACAAATGCGTCTTTTATTGGCTGGGGACCGGTCGACGATCCTAAATTTATTGTCTATGTCTGGTTGGAACAACCTAAATCCTCCATCTGGGGTTCGGTGGTCGCTGCTCCCCTTTTCCGGGATATCGTAAGCCAACTGGTTGTTTTGATGGATATCCCCCCGGAGGAATTCCGG
>Ga0209254_10002015_pt1 | contig 18403 bp, 18 predicted proteins | sample FrelakmetDIP11DI_FD_187148 | JGI IMG/M metagenome (GOLD analysis project Ga0209254, IMG submission 187148) | Freshwater lake sediment microbial communities from the University of Notre Dame, USA, for methane emissions studies - DIP11 DI (SPAdes)... | ecosystem: Environmental > Aquatic >...
CGCCGCCAAGGTCCACACCGAGTTTCAGCAGCCGGTCCGCACCCTCGACGAGTTCCGCGGTTTCGATGCGTGCCACCCGAAGGTCAATCCTGGCGAAATCCTCGCTGGTGATCTCGGCGGGCCGGGCTGCGGCGGGTGTGGCGGTCTCGGTCGGGGTCGTCATGGGCGTCTCCACGATATTCTTCACGGCCGCTGCGTCCACGCGGGTCGCGAGCGGCTGGTACTCGTTGATGGCGGTGCCGAGCAGCGGCTGCTCGACGTCCCGCCAGTGCTTCACATTCGCGCCCAGGAAGACCTCGGCTTGCCCGGCCATCGAAGGCATGACGGGCTTGAGGTAAGTCATCAGGACGCGGAACAGGTTGAGGCCCTGGGTGCAGACGGCCTGCACCTCGGCGGCACGCGCGGAGTCCTTGGCGGCGAGCCAGGGCTTCTGACGGTCGATGTAGAGGTTCGCGCGGTCGGCGAGTGCCATGATCTCGCGCACGGCGGCCGCATACTCCATTGACTCCCAGGCTTCCAGGATGCCGACACCGGCGTCCGTGAACTCGCGGTACAGCTCCGGTTCCGGCAATGCGGCCGCGAGCCGGCCGCCGTGGCCGCGGTGGATGAAGCCCGCGCAGCGACTGGCGATGTTGACCAGCTTGCCGACCAGGTCCGAGTTGATCCGGGTCGCGAACTCCTCGAAGTTCATGTCGATGTCGTCGATGCCGGGCCCGAGCTTGGCCGCGAGGAAGTAGCGGAAATACTCGGGCGGCAGGTGGTCGAGGTAGCGGCGCGCAGTCACGAAGGTGCCGCGCGACTTCGACATCTTTTCGCCATTGACTGTCAGGAAACCGTGCGCGTGCACCGCGGTCGGCTTGCGGAACCCTGCGCCCTCGAGCGTCGCGGGCCAGAACAGCGCGTGGAAGTAGAGGATGTCCTTGCCGATGAAGTGCCGCAGCTCCGCCGTGCTGTCCGGCTTCCACCAGTCCTCGAAATCGAGGCCTGCCCGGGCACAGTGGTTGGCAAAGGAGGCCATGTAGCCGACCGGCGCGTCGAGCCAGACATAGAAGTACTTGCCGGGTGCGTCCGGGATCTCGAAGCCGAAGTAGGGTGCGTCGCGCGAGACGTCCCAGTCGCGCAACCCGGCGTCGAACCACTCGTCCAGCTTGTTGGCGACCGCGGCCTGCAGCGTGCCGGAGCGGGTCCACTTGCGCAGCATGCCTTCGAAGTTTCCGAGCCGGAAAAAGATGTGCTCCGACTCGCGTTCCACCGGACGGGTGCCGGAGATGGCCGATACGGGATCGACGAGATCCGACGGTGCGTAAGTGGCCCCGCAACTCTCGCAACTGTCTCCGTACTGGTCCGGCGTCTTGCAGCGCGGGCAGGTTCCCTTGACGTAGCGGTCGGGGAGGAACATGCGGGCCTGTTCGTCGTAGGCTTGCCGTACGCTGCGGCGTGCGATGTGGCCCGCGGTGAGCAGCGCGCGATAGATCCGCTCGGTCAGCCGGCGGTTCTCCTCCGAGTGCGTGGTGTGGAAATTGTCGAAGCCGATGCCGAAGTCCGCAAAGTCGGCCCGGTGGCCCTCGCCGACGCGGCGGATCAGCTCCTCGGGCGTCACACCCTCGGCCTTCGCCTTCAGCATCACCGGCGTGCCGTGCGTGTCGTCGGCGCAGACGTAGATAACCTCGTGGCCGGCCAGCTTCATCGCCCTTACCCAGATGTCGCACTGAACCGCCTCTGTCATGTGCCCGAGGTGGATCGGCCCGTTGGCATAGGGCAGGGCGCTGGTAACCAGGATGCGGCGCGCCATTCCTTCGTCAATCCTGCTCGCGGATCGGCTCGAACTTGGCCTTGTTGATGGACTTCTCGTAGGCCGAGCGGCCGCTGATGAGGCCCTGCTCGAGGAGCTGGTCGAGCGCCGAGTCCATCGTGCGCATGCCCGCGGCGGAGCCGGACTGCATGGTCGATTCGAGCTGGTCGATCTTCCCCTGCCGGATCAGGTTGGCGGCTGCAGGCGTGTTGATCAGCACCTCGAGCGCGGCCACGCGCCCCGGTGAACCCTTGCGGGTGATGAGCTGCTGCGAGACGACGCCGCGCAACGAGGTCGACAGCATGGTGCGTACGTGGTTCTGCTTGTCGGCCGGGAAGGCGTTCACGATGCGGTCCACGGTGGCGGCCGCGCCGTTCGTGTGCAGCGTCGCCATCACGAGGATGCCCATCTCCGCGGCGGTGATCGCCGTCGAGATGGTTTCCAGGTCCCGCAGCTCGCCGACCAGGATCACGTCCGGGTCTTCGCGCAGGGCGGAAAGCAGGGCCGAGGCGAAGGACTCGGCGTGGACGCCGACCTCGCGCTGGCTGATCAGGCAGTTCTTGCGCGCGTGCACGAACTCGATCGGGTCCTCGATCGTCAGGATGTGGCCCTTGATGCGCGAATTGACGTCGTCGATCATCGCCGCGAGCGTCGTCGACTTGCCCGATCCCGTCTTGCCGGTCACCAGGATCAGGCCGTTGGAGACCTTGCACAGGTTCCTGACCGCCTCGGGCATGCGCAGCTGCTCGAGCGACTGCGCCTTGGAGGGGATGGCGCGGAACACGGCGCCCATCCCGTTGAGTTGCCGCAGCACGTTCACCCGGAAGCGCGCGATCGTGCCGAGCGTGTAGGCGAAGTCCGTGCCATCGCGCGTCTCGAAGCGGTCCAGCGCCTTGCGCGGCATGATCTCGTAGATCGCCTCGCGCACGAAGTCGGCGCCAAGCCGTTCCGAGCGCAGGCTCGTCAGCTTGCCGTACTGACGCACGCGCGGCGGGTCACCCGCCATGAAATGCAGGTCCGAGCCGTCGCGCTTGAGGATCTCCTCGAGGTAGTCGTCGATCTTCGCCACGCAGCGTCTTCCCTAGCCCAGGGTCTCGAACTTCGGCAGGAGACTGCGATCGACGACGTACTTCGAGAACAGCCTCTTGTCGGTCGCATAGGTGTAGGCGTCGTCCGGGTCCACTTCCTTGGCAGTGATCGCGCGCATCAGCGCCTGGTCCATCAGCTCCATGCCCAGGTCCTTGCCGGTCTGCAGCTGCGCCGGGATCTGGTGGGTCTGGTCGGTCTGGATCAGCTTGGCGATCGCGCGGTTCATCACCATGATCTCGCAGACCGCGCGCCTGCCGCGGCCCTCGGGACGCTTGACGAGCACCTGCGTGATGACGGCGATCAGGCTCTGCGCGAGGAAGCTCTTGGTCTGCTCGCGTTCGTCGGCCGGCAACGCGTCGATCATTCGGTCGATGGTCTTGACCGCGCTCGTCGTGTGCAGGGTGCCAAGCACGAGGTGGCCGGTCTCGGCCGCTGTCATGGCCATCGCGATCGTCTCCGGGTCGCGCAGCTCGCCGACCAGGATCACGTCCGGGTCCTCGCGCATTGCGGCACGCACGCCCTCGGCGAAGCTCGGCAGGTGCGTGCCGAGTTCACGCTGCACGACCTGGCTCTGCTTGCTGCGGTGGACGAACTCGATCGGGTCCTCGAGGCTGATGATGTTCAGCTTCTTGTTCGTGTTCAACATGTCGATCATCGCCGCGAGCGTCGTCGACTTGCCGGTGCCAGTCGAGCCGGTGACCAGGATCATGCCCTGGTGGTAGTCGCAGAGCTTCTTGACGATCGATGGAAGCGCGAGCGACTCGAGGGTCGGCACCTCGGCCGGGATGGTGCGGAACACGGCGCCGACCCCGGAGTCCTTGCGGAACACGTTGACGCGGAACCTGCCGCCCTCCTCGGCAACGTACGAGAAATCGACGTCGTGGCCGGCCTTGAACCGGTCTGCCAGGTTGCGCGACAGGATCTCCATGACGTAGGCCTCGAGCTCGGGCGCCGCGAGTTCGCGGAACCGGATCGGCACCAAGTCGCCGTTCATGCGCAGCATGGGCGGTACGCCCACCGCCAGATGGACGTCAGAGCAGCCCTGGGCGGAGCCGAGCTTGAGGAATGCGTCGATACGCGGCATTGCGCCGCGAGTGAATCACAAGAAGCGTTCCAGCGCCACATGGACCTCGTCCATGGTCGCGAAGCGCTTCTCCTTGTCCACGGCCATGCACTTCATGACGAGGTCGGAAACGCCCTGCGGGAGCGCGGGGTTCAGCTCGATCGGCGGCTTGGCGCGGCCCTGCACGTGCTGGTACATGACCGACATGTGGTCGCCGCGATGGTAGGGCGGAGTGCCAGTCAGCATCTCGTACATGATCACGCCCAGCGAGTAGATGTCGGCCCGCTCATCCACCTTCTTGCCGAGGATCTGCTCGGGCGCCATGTACTTCGGCGAGCCGATCACGTAACCGGTCTTGGTGAGCTGCGTGTCGCCCTGGTGCTGGGCGGCTGCGACGCCGAAGTCCACGACCTTGAGGATGCCCTCGTCGTTGATCAGCACGTTCGCGGGCTTGAGGTCGCGGTGCACGATGCCGACTGCGTGCGCGACCGCCATGCCCTTGGCGACGTCCATGCCGAGGCGCACTGCGCGACGCAGCGCCATCGGCTTGCCGTCCTGGACTTCGCCGCCAAGCGTGTGCGATGGAAAGTACTCCATCGAGATCGCGTAGTTGCCGCGGATGTGCAGGAAGTCGTAGATGCGGATCACGTTCGGGTGCGTGATCTTGCGGCTGTAGCGCAACTCGTGCACGAACCGCTGCATCATCTCCTCGTCATTGGCGATGTTCGGGTTCAGAAACTTGAGGATGAGCTGCTCGTCGACCACGGTGTCTTCCATCAGCAGTACGGTGCCGAAGGCACCGCGGCCGATGCGCTCGATGTACTTGTAGCGACCTTCGAGCATGTCGCCGGGCTTGAGCGTCGCGATATCGAGCCGCTGCAGCGACTCGGCCTGCTTCATGATCGCGGAGACGTCCGCGGACTCGATCAGCATCGTCCGCTGCTGGTCGGCGCGCGCGGCGGCGGCGGCAGGCGTCAGCGTGTGTTGGCCATCGGAAATCGAAGTGCCGCCAAAGCGCGTGTCCAGCTCGGTGAGCGCGCGCTGCGCCGCGCCCGCGAGCGACTGGTCGGTCAGCGTGGAGAACGGCAGGATCTTGGCGCGCACCGCGTCGACCGACTTGTCGTCCGCGAGCCGCGCGAGTGCCGACATGCCCTCGATGCGGATGTCGGTCTCGGACCGGTCGAGAGCGCCCATCACGCCCGAGGTGGCGACGGGGTCGCCGATCTTGCCGAGCGCGCGCACCACCGTCGGCACCGACTTCGGGTTCGTCTTCAGCATCTCCACGAGGCGCGGGACCGCCTTCTTGTTGCCCATTTCGCCGAGCGCGTCCACGGCGCGTTCGCTGACCCACCAGTCCTTGTCCTTGGTGGCCTCGATCAAGTGGGCGAGCGCGCGCTCGTCCTTGGTCTGGTTCAGGATCTCGATGGCGGTGCGGCGTACCTCGTCGTCCTTGTCGGCGACCAGCTCGAGGGCCGCGCTGATGACCTGCGGCCCGCCGATCTTGCCGAGCGCGTCGGCTGCGCGGCTCCTCACCCACCAGTCGGCGTCGCGGATCGCCTTGAGCAGGAACTTCACCGAGCTCTCGTCGCCGACGACGTTCAGGACCTCGACGGCAGCGCGCCGCGCGCCCTCGGACTCGTCCTTGAGGACTTCGACCAGGTGCCGGACGGTGTCTGGGTGCTTGCTGCGGCACAGGAGCTCGATCGCCGGGTTCTGCACATCTAGCTCGGAGTCGCGCAGCAGCGGCGCGACCAGCGCCGGGTCCACCTGGCCGCTGCCGTGCGAGATCGCGCGCAGTGCTGCCGAGCGCACCAGCTTGTTGGGGTCCTTCAGGGTCCGCTGCAGGGCCGCGCGGACCTTGGGCGTGTCGAAGCGGGCGAGCAGCGCGATGATGTGCGTGCGGGCGATGGTGTCCTTGCCCTCGACGCGCGCAACCAGTTCGTCCACGGAGGTCGCATCCACCATCTCGCCGGCGATGCGGAACAGGGCGGCCTTCTCGTTGGGGTCCTGCTGGTAGGCCGCGTTCAGGAGGTCGCGCAGGTTGAAGCGGTTCTTCTGCGAGGCGATCACGTCCAGGACCGCTGGCTTCGAGACTGCGGGATTCTGCAGCAGCTCGAGCAGCAGGTTCGGCGAGTAGGCCCGCGAGGAAGCGAGCGCCCAGGCGACACCGGCGACGGCGCGCGGGTTCTCCTCCGCGAGCGCCTTGGCGAGCAGCGGGAAGCTCTTGTTGTCGATGAGGGGCGTCAACGCCTCGACAAAGGCGACCGTCTCGCGCTTGTCCGCCGTTGCGAGCGCGTCGACGATCGGCTGAATGGCGGTCTGGCCAAGCCCCTGCAGCCTGGTCAGCGCCGCCTTCGCCTTTGCGCTGGTCGGGTCACCACTTTCCCGAACCTCGGCAATCAGGCGATCCGCCCGGTAGCCTCCAAATAAACCCATCCGACCCCGGCTTTTCTTGTGGGACGCAAACGAAAACTGCTGAGCAATCAGTATGCCACAGCGCGCCGCAGGCCCGATCGCAAGGGCTTCATCGGCTACAATGCCGCCCCCCAACCGGGATGGATCCATGGCGCCGTCCTTGAACGATCGTCTCACAAGCGTGCTCGGGCGGTATGTCGAGCCGCACCTTCGCCTGTCGCTGGCGGCGGCCGGCGCCCTCGAATCGGTAACTCAAGGGCCGCGCGGCCCCATCGCGCGCATCGTGCTCGGCTTTCCGGTTGGCGGGTATGAGGCGACGCTCAGGGCCGCACTCGATGCAGAGCTCGCGGCGGCAGGCATCGATGTGCGGCCGGAATACGTCATCGAGGCGCGTATCCCGACCTTCGTCGCGGACGCCAGGGTTCGGGCTCTGCCGGACGTCGCCAATGTCATCGCCGTCGCCTCCGGCAAGGGCGGCGTTGGCAAGTCGACGGTCGCGGCGAACCTCGCACTTGCCCTGGCTGCGCAGGGCGCGCGCACGGGCCTTCTGGATGCCGACATCTACGGCCCGAGCATGCCGCGCATGATGGGCCTGCAGGGCGTGCGGCCGACGACTGCCGACGGCAAGACGCTGGATCCGCCCCGCGGCCACGGCCTGCCGGTGATGTCGATCGGCTTCCTGGTCGACGCCGACCAGCCGATGGCCTGGCGCGGGCCGATGGTGACGCAGGCCCTGACCCAGATGCTGTCCGACACCCGCTGGGGTCCGCTCGATTATCTCGTGGTGGACATGCCGCCGGGCACGGGCGACATCCAGCTCACGCTCTGCCAGCGCGTGCCGGTGTCGGGCGCCGTCATCGTCACGACGCCGCAGGAGATCGCGCTGCTCGACGCGCGCAAGGGGCTGCAGATGTTCCGCAAGGTCGGCGTGCCGGTGCTCGGCATTGTCGAGAACATGGGCCTGCACCGTTGCCCGGCCTGCGGCCACGAGTCGCACGTTTTCGACGCCGGCGGCGGGCGAGCGCTCGCCGAGCGTTACGGGACGACGCTGCTCGGCGAGCTGCCGCTCGACGGCGCGATCCGCGCGCAGGCGGATTCGGGCCGCCCGACGGTGGTCGCGGACCCGGACTCGCCGGTTACCGCGGCATTCCACGCGATCGCGCGCCGTGCGGCGGGCGCATTGGCCGCAAGCGCCATCCAGGGCGCGGTCAAGATGCCGACCATCCGGATCGAGCAAGAATCATGACGATCAAGTCCGACAAGTGGATTCGGCGCATGGCTGCGCAAGGGATGATTGACCCGTTCGAGCCCGGGCAGGTGCGCACGGCCGGCGGCCAGAAAATCGTCTCCTACGGCACCTCGAGCTACGGCTACGACGTGCGCTGCGCGCCGGAATTCAAGATCTTCACCAACATCAATTCGACGATCGTGGATCCGAAGAACTTCGATCCGAAGAGCTTCGTCGACCTCGCGAGTGACGTGTGCATCATCCCGCCGAATTCCTTCGCACTGGCGCGGACGGTGGAGCACTTCCGGATTCCGCGCAACGTGCTGGTAATCTGCCTCGGAAAAAGTTCGTATGCGCGTTGCGGCCTGATCGTGAACGTAACGCCCCTCGAGCCCGAGTGGGAAGGGCACGTCACGCTCGAGTTCTCGAATACGACCCCCTTGCCGGCGCGCATCTACGCGAACGAAGGCGTCGCGCAGTTGCTGTTCTTCGAGTCGGACGAGGTGTGCGAGACCTCGTACAAGGACCGTGGCGGCAAGTACCAGGGCCAGAAGGGCGTGACGCTGCCGCGGACCTGAAGGAATCGGAGGGGTGCGTCCCCTTCGATTCCAGGCTGGTAGCTGCGGATCCGCGTATGGAAGCCGAGCTTGCCCTTGACGAGCTGCTGCGCCTGCACGACGGCGAAGCCGAGCCCGGGCGCATGCCAGGTGATCGTCTCGCGACTCGACCCTTCCCGCGTGCTGACGTAGACGACGGTGTCCAGCTCGCCGAGTGCCGTCGCGAGCTTTTCGCGCCGCAGCATCGTGTGCCGATAGTGCTTGACCTGGTCCTTCTCGATCATAGCGATGGTGCCGGGCTCCCGGCCCGCGCGCAGGCGCGCCGTGACGAGCACTGTCATCGTGGCCGCGTCCTGCAGCTCCGGCACCAGGGCGACGTCAACCGGCACGTCCTCGGCCACGCCCCGCACCTGGCCGGCACGCCAGTCGAACTCGAGGTTCACGTCGCGGTCGGTGCTCTTCGTGCCGTCGTCGAACGAGTAGCGAAGGGGTCGGGGAATGCCAGCCTCGAACCGGAATTCCGAGCGCTGGCGGATCGTGCCCGGCGCGATGATGCGCGCGATGCCGCTGGCGATGACGACAGTGTCGATCACCCAGTCGCCGCCGGCGCGCGCGAGCACCGTGCGACTGGTGCCGCCCGGGATGCGGCCGTAGCGCACGTCGTATTCGGCGACGAAAGGCGCGACCAGCGGCTCCGGGACGGAGGACGCCGCCGCGGACGTCGCCGCCCCGAGTGCGAGCCAGGCCGCCGCCATCGCCTTCATGCGTCCTCCTCCACGATCGGCGCCTGCAGCGGCTTGCCGTCGAGCCACGCGGCGCCGTCCCGCCATTCGAGCCGCCCGCCGGCGCACCAGTCCACGGCCCGCGGATAGATAATGTGCTCCAGCCGCCGAACGCGCGCTGAAAGCACGGCCTCGTCCTCGCCGGGACGCACGGTGAGCCGTGCCTGGATGATCGCCGGGCCCGCGTCGAGTTCCTCGACCACGTAATGGACCGTGCATCCATGCGCCCGTTCGCCCGCTTCCAGAACGCGGCGATGCGTGTGCAGGCCCGGGTAGGCGGGCAGCAGGGAAGGGTGGATGTTGAGGAGCCGGCCCTGCCAGCGGCGGACAAATCCGCCGTCCAGGATCCGCATGAAGCCCGCGAGGGCGACCAGCCCGGCGCCACTTTTCTCGAGCAGCGCCGAGAGCGCCTCGCCATAGGCGGCGCGGTCGAGGCCGCGATCTGGCTCGAGCACTGCGGTTGCAAGCCCGAGCGCGTTCGCTGCAGGGATGCCCGCCGCATCCGCCCGGTCACTCACGACGATGGCGATACGCCCGTCGATGCGGCCGTCGCGCGTCGCGCGCTCGAGCGCGAGCAGGTTGCTGCCGCGCCCGGAGATCAGCACGGCGAATGGCAGCGCCATCAGCCGATCTGCACGCCCGCGCCCGTGACGACTTCGCCGATGACGCTCGCCTGCTCGCCGGCGGCGCGCAGCAGCCCGAGTGCGGCGTCAGCCTCGGAAGGCGCGAGTACGACGACCATGCCAATGCCGCAATTGAAGGTGCGGTGCATCTCCACGTCGCTGATGCGACCGCTGGTCCGGATCCAGTCCCAGACCGGCTCCCGCTGCCAGGCGCTCGCATCGAGGCGCGCACCGAGGCCATCCGGGAGCACGCGCGGGATGTTGTCGGTCAGCCCGCCACCGGTGATGTGCGCGAGCCCGTGCACGTCGACCGCTGCCGCGAGCCGGAGCAGCGGCTTGACGTAGATGCGCGTCGGCGTCATCAGCAGATCGACCAGGCGCGCGCTGCCGACGCGCGTCGTCGTGTCGGCACCGGATTCCGCGAGCAGTCGCCGGATCAGCGAGAAGCCGTTCGAGTGCGGTCCCGAGGAGGCGAGCCCGATCACGGCATCGCCCGCGCGAACGCGCGAGCCGTCGATGATGCGCTCGCGCTCGACGACACCGACGCAGAAGCCGGCGAGGTCGTAGTCGTCGCCTGCATACATCCCGGGCATTTCCGCCGTCTCGCCGCCGACCAGCGCGCAGCCCGCCTTGACGCAGCCCTCGGCGATGCCGGCGATCACGCGCTCGGCCACGTCGACGGACAGCCTGCCGGTCGCGTAGTAGTCGAGGAAGAACAGCGGCTCCGCACCCTGAACGACGACGTCGTTGGCGCACATCGCGACCAGGTCCTGGCCGACGCCGTCGTGAAGGCCGGTGTCGATTGCGAGGCGCAGCTTGGTACCGACGCCGTCCGTGCCCGCAACCAGCACGGGGCGCTTCCAGCGTCCCTCGGGGATCTCGATCATGGCCCCGAAGCCGCCGATGCCGGCGAGCACCTCGGGCCGCATGGTACGCGCGACGCGCGGCTTGATGCGCTCGACGAGTTCTTCGCCGGCGTCGATGTCGACGCCGGCATCCCGGTAGGTCAGCGAAGGGCGTTCGATCACAGTGTACTATTGTAGCGTGAGCGCACGCCCTGACACCGGCCCAACCCGCCTGTTCCATGCCTTCGTGGCCGTGCTGGCCATGACGCCCATGGGACTTCCCGCGCATGCGGAGGCCCTCGGCGACCTCTATTCGGTGAGCGTGCCCTACACCGGCGACAACGAGGCCGCGTTCCGCCAGGCGATGCGCGACGTCCTGGTGCGCGTGACCGGACGCGGCGACGTGCCGGAGATGGAGAACCTCGCCCCGCTCGTCGCCCAGGCGTCGCGCTACGTGAAGAGCTTCCGCCGCGCGCCCGGCAACATGCTGGCGGTGACCTTCGACGGCGCCGCGATCGAGGATGCCGTCGATGCCTCGGGCATCGCGTTCTGGGACAACGAGCGGCCGGTTACCCTGGTCTGGCTCGCGCTCGACCGCGGCGGCGGCCGCCGGGCGCTGGTGTCCTCGAACGACACGAGTGCGGAGAAGACCCGCATCGATTCGGACGCCACGCGCCGCGGCCTGCCCCTCGTCTGGCCGGACTCCGGCGACGATCTGGTGCGCGCCATGCAGCAGGCCTGGTCCGGGAATCACGATGCACTGCGTGACGCGGCGCGCCGCTATGGCGCCGATGGTGTGCTCGTCGGACGCGCCCGTGAGGTGGCCACGGGCGGCTACACGGTGGAATGGTCATTTGCGTCCCCGGGCGCCGACGGCATCGCAACCGGCGACCTCGAGGCAGGGCCCGCGCTCGCGGCCGAGCGTTATGCGGGCGTCTATGCTTCGCGCGGGGCGGCACAGCGGACCGAGCAGATCGTTACCGTGACTGGCATCAATTCCCTGGATGCCTACGCGACGACGATGCGCACGCTGGCGAAGCTCGCGCCCGTGCGCGGCGTGGCGGTGGATGAAGTGACGCCGGACGGCGTGTCCTTTCGCATCAACGTGCGCGGCGATCCCGGCGCCCTCGACCAGGCGATCCGGCGCGAGGGCCGGCTGCAAGCCGTGGACGCGGGACGGCTGATCTACGCACTGTCGCCATGAAGCTGGCGACGATCCCGAATCTCATCTGCCTGCTGCGGATCGCGCTGACGGTTCCGATCGTCATCTTGCTGGCCGAGGGCCGCTACGGCGAGACGCTGGTGCTGTTCGCCGTGGCGGCGGCGTCGGACATCCTCGACGGCTACCTCGCCAAGACCTTCGGGTGGACCTCGGAGGTCGGCAAGTTCCTGGACCCGCTCGCCGACAAGCTCCTGCTCGTTTCCGTCTTCATCACGCTCGCGGTCATCGGCCTGGTGCCCGTCTGGCTCGCTGCGATCGCGGTGCTGCGCGACGTCATCATCGGCGCGGGCGCCGGGGTCTACAAACTGCTGTTCGGGCCGGTCGAGGGACGCCCCACCTTCCCTTCAAAGCTCAACACGCTCGTGCAGCTGCTGTTCGTGATCGCGGTGGTCTGGCAGGCGGCCTTCCGCAACCTGCCTGACGGGATGATCCAGGGACTCGGTGCGCTCGTGTTCGTGACGACGATGGTGAGCGGCATCGACTACGTGCAGACCTACATCCGCAAGGCGATCGTCGTCAGCCGCAACCGACGCGGCGTCACTTAGTACCGTGCGCCAGTTGCCGCTCGGCGTCGAGCTTGGGGTTTCACTCCGCTTCGAGACCTATTCGGCGGGCCGGAATGCCGGTGCAGTGGAGGCGCTCCGGCGGCTGGCCGACGGAGCGTCACGCGCGCCCGTCTGGATCTACGGTCCACCCGGTTCCGGCCGGAGCCACCTGTTGCAGGCCGCCTGCGCCCGCGCAGGCGATGCCGGGCAGGCCACCGCCTGGCTGCCGCTCGCAATCGTGAAGGGCGAGGGGCCCGCGATACTCGATGGCTTCGAGGGTCTCGACCTGCTGGCGCTGGACGATCTCGACACCATCGCCGGGCTCGATGACTGGGAAGCGGCGCTCTTCACCCTGTTCAACGGCCTGGTCGAGCGCGGCGGGCGCCTTGCCTTCGCAGCCGCTGCGGCACCGGTGGCGACCACCATCCGGCTACCGGACCTCGCATCCCGCCTCGCGGCGTCCGAGGTGCATCGCCTCGAGCCGCTGGCCGAGGCGGAGCAGGCGGAGGCGCTCAGGCGCCGCGCCGCGCGACGCGGCCTCGAGCTGCCGGACGAGACGCTCGGCTTCCTGACACGCCGGGCACCGCGGGACTTCTCGGCGCTGTGCCGGATGCTCGACGCACTGGACTCCGAGTCGCTTGCCGCACAGCGTCGGCTCACGATTCCATTCGTGCGTGACTGGCTCGCGCGCTACGCGGGCTGATCAGGAGCGCGACGACGCCCGGACCGCTGCGATCAGCGCCGCGAAAGCGACGAACACGAGCGCGAGCGAGAGGCCCGCCCAGGGCCGTGCCGGCGGATTGGCGAGCACTTCGGTGACGGCGAGCGCGAGCACCGGGGCGAGCGCGAGCGGCGCTGCGCGCAATGCACGGCTGGAATTGCCGAGCAGGCCCGGCAGCGGCAGCAGCAACGGCAGGAAGGCGATCGCAGCGAAGACGAGGCCGATGCCTGCGGCCTCGAATGGCCAGGCGGCAACCGAGAGCATCAGCAGCAGCCAGGCTGCGACAGCAATGCGGTGGGTACCGACGCTGCGCGGGCTCATCCCGGGTCGGCGGCGAGCCGCTGCGCCGCCTTCGCGACGCGTGAGCCTAGCGCCTGCGCGAGCGCGCGTTCGGAATCGTCCAGTGTCCGGCGAGTGCCCGGTGGTACGACACGGCTGGCGCCGTAGGGCGTCCCACCGGCGGTAGTTTCGGAAAGCGCCGACTCGGTGAAGGGGAGGCCGACGATCAGCATGCCGTGATGCAGCAGCGGCAGCAGCATGCCGAGCGGCGTGGTTTCCTGCCCTCCATGCATCGTGCTGCCGGACGCAAAGGCACCGGCGGGTTTGCCGGCGAGCACGCCCGTGAGCCAGAGGCTCGAGGTGCCGTCGAAGAATGCCATCAAAGGAGCTGCCATGTTGCCGAAGCGGACCGGGCTGCCGAGCACGAGGCCCGCGCACTCGGCGAGATCCTCGTGGGTGGCGTAGGCGGCGCCATCCGCCGGCGCGGTTGCGGCGCCGAGCGCGGGAACCGTGCGTATCCTCGCGCGGCAACCGGCGACTGAATCCACGCCGCGGGCGACCTGGCGCGCCAGTTCGGCGGTCGCGCCGTGGCGGCTGTAATAGAGCACGAGGATGTCCGGCATTGCCTTGCCTTCGCCCGGGGGCGTCCACACACTGGGGCGGGATGAATTCTAGGGCATCACCCGAGGCGGCGCGCCGCGCGCGTGTCCGTGGGCGCGTCCAGGGCGTCTGGTTCCGTGCCAGTACCGCCGAGCGTGCAGCCGCATTCGGCCTCCGCGGTCGCGCCGAGAACCAGCCCGATGGCTCGGTGCTCGTGCACGTGGCGGGCACCGCCGCGGCCGTCGATAGCCTCGTCGAATGGCTGCACCGCGGCCCGCCGCTGGCACGGGTCGATGCGGTGGAGGTGGAGGCGATCGATCCGGCGGCGTACGGGTGGCCGGAGACGTTCTTAGGTCGTTGAGGCCGGAGGGGACAGTCCCCTTCGCGTCAAAGCCCGCGAAGGTGACAGTCCCCGTTAGCGGCGCCAGCGGGAATTGAGGCGGTTCAGCACGAGGTCGGGGTACTCGCGCTTTCCAAGGCTGCCGTTGTAGCGCCCCAGCGCGCGGATGTAGTCGCCGCGTTCGCGCTCGAGGTAGTGGGCGAGGATGCTCGTGCCCATGCGGATGTTGAGCTCGACGTCGATCAGGTCCTTGTTCGACAGCCCGAGTTCACGGGGCCAGAACGGCATCACCTGCATGAGCCCGACCGCGCCCGCGTGGGAAACAGCGAACGGGTCGAAGGCGCTCTCGACGTCGATGACGGCGAGCACGAGCTGCGGCCGGTCGCGCAGCATCGCGTGCTTGCTCGCCTCGCAGCTCACTGCGTGCAGGATGCGTTCCGCAGCGGCCGCCACGTCCTCTCCGAGCCGCAGGTCCGGCGGCTGGGCCCGCAGCCGCGTCTCGACCCGCGGCCGCATCAGCGCGAACCAGACGACGTCGTCGTACTTGGCGGCGTAGCAGGAGCTTTCCTTGATCGCCGCTTCGATGACCTGCCGCAGCCCCGGCTCCTTCTGGCGCTCCGCGTGTGCCGTGGTCACGAGGCCGGCAAATAGTGCAGCCGCAAGCGAGATGGCGCGCAGCGTGCGCATCGGCGTCTCCCTCAGCCGGCGGCGACCCGGCCGCGCAGGAATTCGACGGCCGACTCGCCCGGAAACTCTTCGCTGGCCTCGGCGCGGCGATGGCGATACTCGAGCCGTCCCGAGGCCAGGCCGCGCTCGGACACGACGACGCGGTGCGGGATGCCGAACAGCTCCGCGTCCGCGAACTTGACTCCCGGCCGCGCGTCGCGGTCGTCGAGCAGCACGTCCATGCCGGCCTCGCCGAGTTCGTCGTACAGGGCCAGCGCCCGTTCACGGACCGCCGCGGACTTCTCCCAGTTGAGTCCGACCAGCACGACGTCGAAAGGCGTGAGTTGCGCGGGCCAGATGATCCCGCGCTGGTCGTGGTTCTGCTCGATCGACGCGGCGACGATGCGCGTCACGCCAATCCCGTAACAACCCATGTACATGACGAGGTCCCGGCCCTGCTCGTCCTGCACGGTAGCGCGCATCGCCTCGCTGTACTTCTGCCCGAGCTGGAAAATGTGACCGACTTCGATGCCGCGGGCGACCGAGAGCTTGCCGGGGCCCGTCGGGCTCGGGTCGCCGTCGACGACGTTACGCAGGTCGGCGACCTCGGGCTCGGGGAGGTCGCGGCCCCAGTTCACGCCGGCGAGGTGGGCATCGGCCTTGTTCGCGCCGCAGACGAAGTCCGCAAGACGCGCGGCCGAGTGGTCCACGATCACGGGGATCCGGATCGCCACCGGGCCCAGGAAGCCGGGCTCACTGCCGAACACCTCCGCGATGCGCGCCGCGTCCGCCATGCGCAGCGGCTTCGCGACCGCGGGCAGCTTCTGCGCCTTGAGCGCGTTCAGCTCGTGGTCGCCGCGCAGGAAGAGTGCCACGAGGCCACCGTCCGCGCCTTCGACCACCAGCGTCTTCAGCAGGCGCGCAGCCGGCATGTCCATGAACTTCGCAAGGTCTGCGATCGTGCGTGCGTTCGGCGTTGCGACCTCGCGCATCGCCTCGCGCGCGGCCGGGCGCGGTTCGTCCGGCGGGGCAGCCGCGGCCAGCTCGAGGTTGGCCGCGTAGTCGTCGGCGTCAGAGAACACGATCGCGTCCTCGCCGGAGTCGGCGAGTACGTGGAACTCCTGCGAGGCGCTGCCGCCGATCGCGCCGGTGTCAGCATGCACGGCGCGGTAGCGCAGGCCCAGGCGCGTGAAGATCGCGCTGTAGGCGTCGTACATCTTCCGGTAACCCTCGGCCAGCGAGGCCTGATCTGCATGGAAGCTGTAGGCGTCCTTCATGATGAACTCGCGCGCGCGCATCACGCCGAAGCGCGGGCGGATCTCGTCGCGGAACTTGGTCTGGATCTGGTAGAAATTGACCGGCAGCTGCCGGTAGCTCTTCAGCTCGCGCCGCGCGAGATCGGTCACGACCTCCTCGTGCGTGGGGCCGAGCACCATGTCACGCTGGTGGCGGTCCTTGAAGCGCAGCAGCTCCGGGCCGAACTGGTCCCAGCGGCCGGACTCGACCCAGAGCTCTGCGGGCTGCGCGACCGGCATCGAGATTTCCAGTGCGCCGGCGCGGTTCATCTCTTCGCGGATCACGCGCTCGACCTTGCGCAGCACCCGCAGCCCCATGGGCAGCCAGGTGTACAGGCCGCCAGCGAGGCGCCGGACGAGGCCGGCGCGCAGCATGAGCCGGTGGCTGACGACTTCGGCGTCGGCCGGCACTTCCTTGAGGTTCTGGATCGGGTATGCGGACAGGCGCATGGGGTTCCTTTCAACCGCCAGGGGCGGCGCGTGTCGCCGGTCCCAAACCGCGGTATCTTAGGCGCTGCCTCCCGGGCTTGCCACGCCAGACGCATGAAAGTCGACCTCAACGAGATACGCATGCGCCGCGGGATCTACCTGCTGCCGAACCTCTTGACGATCTGCTGCCTGTTCGGCGGCTTCTACGCGATCGTGGCTTCGATCGACGGCAATTTCGAGCGCGCGACCGTGGCGATCTTCGTGGCCATGATCTTCGACGGGCTGGACGGGCGCGTGGCGCGCCTGATGGGGACCGAGACCGCGTTCGGCAAGGAATTCGACAGCCTGGCGGACATGGTCGCGTTCGGGCTCGCGCCGGCCGTCGTCTGCTACCAGTGGGGCGTCGAACGCATCGCGGAGTACGGCCTCGCCTGGTGGCGCTTCGGCTGGATTGCCGCCTTCTTCTACGCTGCCGCGGTCGGGCTGCGCCTCGCGCGATTCAACGCGCGCGCGGCGACCCAGGACAAGCGCTACTTCGAGGGTCTGCCGAGCCCGTCCGGCGCGGCCGTCGTCGCGGCTTTCGTGGCGCTCGCCCACGAGTACGACATCACCGGCCTGCCGGGGCTGATCCTCGCCTTTGCGATCACGCTGCTCGCCGCGACCCTGATGGTCAGCAAGTTCCCGTACCGCAGCTTCAAGGACCGCGCCGCCGGTGAGCGCGTACGTTACTCGAAGCTGCTGCTCGTCCCGCTCGTGATTGCGCTGATCGCGCTCAACCCGCCGGTCGTGCTGTTCGCGATGTTCTGCTTCTACGCGCTCTCCGGTCCGGTCGGCTGGAGCTGGATGAAATTGCGGCGACGCCCGCGCGAGGGCGCCGGACCGCCTGGGAGCGGCTGAACGTGCAGGCGCGCCGGCTCGCGATCCTCGAGGCGCTGGGTGTCGACGTCTACGTGCCGCGAACGCGCGAGGGCGGGGCGAAGGCCGAAGTGCTCGTTCCCGCCGCGACGCCGGACTGGGAGTCCCTGGCGGAGGCGGTGCGCGACTGCCGGCTTTGCGGCCTGTGCGAAACGCGCACGCAGACCGTGTTCGGCGTGGGCAATCGCGGCGCGCGACTGATGGTAGTCGGCGAGGCGCCGGGCGCGGACGAGGACCGCCAGGGCGAGCCCTTCGTCGGGCGCGCGGGCATCCTGCTGAACGCCATGCTGCGGGCCGCAGGCTTCGAGCGCGGCGAGGTCTACATAGCAAACGTGCTCAAGTGCAGGCCTCCTCAGAATCGCGACCCGACCGACGAAGAAGCAGGTCACTGCCTGCCCTACTTGCGGCGGCAAATCGAGCTGGTGGCGCCTGAGGCGATCCTCTGCGTCGGTCGGATCGCCGCGCAGCGGCTGCTCGACACCGAGACGCCAATCGGCAAGCTGCGCGGCCGCGTGCACAGCCTCGACGGCCGGCCGGTCATCGTGACCTATCACCCGGCCTACCTGCTGCGCTCGCCCGGCGAGAAGCGCAAGTCCTGGGACGATCTCAAGCTTGCGCTTGGCGTGCTGGCGGCTGGAGGCGCCGGTGGCGACCGCGCGTGAGGACCTCGCAGCCGCAAACTGGCGCCTGCGCCCGATGGCCCAGGCGGACCTGCCGCGCGTGGCAGCGCTCGAGCGCGAGTCCTACGTGTTCCCGTGGAACGACCAGATCTTCGCGGACTGCCTGCGCGTCGGTTATCACTGCGTGGTTGTCGAAATCGAGTCGGGCGTCGCCGGCTACGGCGTCCTGTCGATGGGCGCAGGCGAGGCGCACATCCTCAACCTGTGCATCGCCGACGACTGGCGCCGGCGCGGCATCGGGCGCGGGCTCCTGCTGGCGCTGCTCGCGCACGCGCGCGACCGCGGCGTGCGCGACGCCTTCCTCGAAGTGCGCCGTA